>SKEV01000141.1_pt1 | contig 58073 bp, 53 predicted proteins | sample 4819531 | NCBI WGS metagenome assembly SKEV01 (sample SAMN11008800, study PRJNA524170) | human gut metagenome | biome: Human fecal sample; material: Feces; isolation source: fecal sample from pouch patient p9, p28 | host: Homo sapiens | place: Israel: Tel-Aviv | collected 2016-08-01 | reverse complement strand
CCGTAATATTCATCCTTCCATTATAATATTCAGACGTATTATAACATCAGAATTTTTCAAAACAAAGATACAATAACGCCAAGAAAAAGCACTATTTACCCAAACTGAAGTGTTGACTGGGCGTATATCCATAAGTTTTCTTAAACTGACGGCTAAAATAATTTACTGAATTAAACCCGCAAGCAAAACTGATTTCCTGAAGAGAAAGCGTTTTTTCGCTTAATAATCTGTGCGCAGTTTGAAGTCGATATTGGATCAGTGCATCAATCGGCGAACATCCCATATATGTATGAAAGCATCGCCCAGCCTCACTTCGGCTGATATTTGCTGCCTTTGCAATGTCCTCAAGTGCCACGGATCCGGCATAGTTTTCATAAATGTAGGTCAACATCTTCTGCAGGCGAATTTGATTATTTATCTGTATGCGTGGTGCCTGCACTTTCGGAAGTTCAGCAAAATTGCAAGATATATATTCAAATATGCGGTTGATATTACGCTGAATAGCCAATTCATAACACGCCTTTTTCTCGTTCATTTTCCTATAAATATCTTTGATCAAACCGTTTATCTCTCTGTGAGAACAATCTTTATATCGAAAAACAATGAAAGGTAACGAATCACATTGAACAATAGGCTGTATATGTTTTTGATAAATGGTACTTGTTTCCGGGGCTACTAACGTACCGGAAAAAACAATATTGGGCATTGGATCGGGTACATCATCTGACAACTGTTTTATTCTGTGTAGCATATTTCCGTTGACGAATATACTATCACCCGCTTCCAATAGGATGTGCTGCTCACCAACTTGGTAATCTAAAACTTTGCATTCTGCCGTTGCAATCTCAAAATCAGGATGCCAATGCAAAGGTCCCGCCCAGTCGGGCAAATCAGCAAGTTCATCGTGAAAATAGGTGATTGGAAATTCTACAACATTGTGTGGTATATATTCTCTTAATTGATGATCGAGTATTATAGGCATATGTTTGATGCTCCCTTATAACTATTAAAATTATTATAGCACTCAATTGTGACTTTTTCTACCGAATAATGCAGAAAGGCGGCAAGGAGAACTAAATCTCCCTGCCGCCGCTTCTATTATACTGGGTAAATGAGTTTTGAATTTACAATTTCCGTTGCATGATTACAAATATTGTTCATCTTTCTAACCCATTCAAATTGATTGTCTACCTTTAACCGCTCAGTTATACCTTCTCGCTCAGCCATCTGTTCTCCCATCCGAAAGAACAAATCTTCTGCCTGTTCATCAATATCCGCAAGATAACTGTTCAGTTTACCGCTTGTGAGCAGATTAGTGTAAAACACTTTGTGGTGCTGTTTGAGATAACGCAAATGCCGCTGTCCCCATACCCCGACAATTCTCTGTTCTTCTTCCTCCGGCAAGGTAAGACAGGGGATAAGATAATCCCCATGTCTGGTATAAGTACCTCCCATTTCTTCAAATATCGTTTTCTTCATTGTCTTTTCCACCTTTCTTATCGTTCTCTATCCATAGTTTTTTTCTTGACTGACCGTTTCGGCTGCTGTCTGCCCTCCTGCTGATAACGGTGCAGCTTTTCCAGTACACTTGCTTTTTTCGGCTGTTCTAACGGTTTCTCTTTCTTCTGTTCCGTCTGATTTTTCCACACCCTTAGTTCTTCGTTATATTCTCTGACCAGTTCTTCCGCCTTATTATAAACGTTCTTAAAGGATTGCACATTGGGATAGCCTTCACGTTTTACAATCTGCTCCATACTCCTGTGCAGACGTTTTTCCAACTGCCCTAACAGTTCGATTTTCCCTTCCAGAGATTTTCGCTCTTTGCCTTTAAATAATCCTCGCAACTCTGACAGTTGCTTTTTCACAGAGGAAATCTCCTGCTGTGTGCGTTTTATCTCCCTTGACTGTCCCAGTAATTCATGCATGAGCTTCTCCATATCTTTCCACTCTTGCAAATCTATCTTTGGCACAGGTTTTGGCGGCATCTTAAATTTGAAAATCACTTCCTGTAAAAAGTCTTTCGCACTTCTGACAATCTGACGGAACATATCAGGCAGCCATCCGTAACGCCTTATAGATTCCTCCGTCTTTTCATTGATTTTTTCCTGCTTAATCTTCAAAATATTTTCTTCTGGAACACCTTCGACTAATGCCACATCAACCGTCCGATTCCATTCCTGCCTTGCCGCATTGTCTGCCTTTATCTCCTCCGCTTTCGGATTGTTCTTTCCGATTTTCTTGGTTGCCAGATAAACGCCACCTTGTTGGAATACAGATAGTTTTTCCGATTCCTCTTTCACATAGCGGTTGATAGTATCTGTAAACATTTCCTTAACCTCTTTGGTGAAGGCTTTGTTCTTAAACCATTCATCTTTTTTTGTGAAGATATGGCTTTCATAGACTTCCCCTTTGGGAATAATACTGCACCCTGTTCGGATATTGCCCTGCTCCTCTGTAATCTCTTTCTTCGTGCGTCTATGCTTACCCTGTTCATCATAAAACATATTTCGGGTAGCAATCTTCACTTCAAGATGTTCCAACATTTTCCGTTCACTGAATACCAGATGGATATGATAATTCGTCTTTGTCTTGTTGTGATGAAGGGCAGCGCTGCACTCTACGCCATATCTTTTATGAAAAGTCTCCGTAAAAAGCCTTACCACATCGTCTGCCCTGTACTGAACAAAACTTTCGGGAAGTGCAATGATAAACTCACGCCCCTCAATACATTTCCCTGCCGATCCACTTGCCTTAAAATCCAACTGATTTTCTCTCGCAAGATTTTTCCAAAACTCTGACATCACTCCTTCCGTCTGATAGGTAGCATATAGATATTCCTGTCATTTTGGATTGGAAATATAGTCAATTCTCCCTGCCACATCGGACAGCTTACTTTGTCTAATAAATGAATGTCTGCCTATAAGCATCCTCCTTCCTCGGCTCTCGCCGGCTTTACTGTGAGTAGGTGCATAGGCACCTGTTTACGAACCTATCCGCCTATCGGCGGCATAGCTCCCGGCAGGGCGAAATACACAGAGCATAAACGAAGTTTGTGCGATGGGTGTATTTCGCTCTCAAACGCCGAGGGCTTGTTTTTGTTTAACACGATCCGATTACTTATCGGACTCACGCTTAGATTTATGGGCGTATCTGCCTTTTTATCTGCCCGTATCCGGGCTACTTTTTCTGCTTTCTCTTTCCGGCTGCTTTAACATTTTCAACACTCCCTTCTAAAAATAAAACAAATTCAAAATTTACCCGTATAAGCGTATAAACATATCTCCCATACTTTTCAGAAACCTGTAAATCCTTGATTTTTCCAACAATATACGCATATACGCTTCTTTTGAAGATTCTTTTTTACTTGTATTTCATCTGTATCAACGATAGCTGTCTATGCGTATCTGTGTATGAACTCCCTGAAATCCTCTGGCATTTTTCCCGTTATCTGATGGAATGTTTGTAGAATAATGAATGTGATATTTCTTTTCATTTTCTTTTAAATACCCTGAAAAGCTTTTTGCACTCATAGGTTTTTCTGTATTATCCTCACACCAGCGGCAATATGCCTGATAGAGATTTTTAGAAGTTGCTGTTGTATTTTCTTCCAGTCGGATATAACCAGATGACTGCATAAAAGCGATAATGTTATTCCCAGATTCCATTGCTTCGTGGAGATTTTTCTTTGCACGTTCGCTGATGGTAAAGCGGTATTCATTTTTGAGTAACCGTTTCAATCCCTCCAGACACCAGAGGAAAATATCATCTACTTCTTTTTGCAGTTTCTCTATCAGATACGGATCGTCAACTCTTTCCGGTGGCACATCTTTGACCGTAAGGATAATCTGCCTGCGGTAAAATCCATAGGAACGGTCATGTAAGGCACTTAGACTTCCGTTTCCAAAGCAGAGAAATCTGACATATAAATTTCCCTGTACACTCTGCTTTGACTTCCGTTCCAAATCCATCTTATCCTCCAGCGTGACAATGGTTTTAATATAGTTGGTGTCTTTCAATGCTTCCAGTTTCATATCATCATCTACCATCAAAAGCCTGTATTCCAAATCTGCCCTTGCAAAACGGTTATGCTCTACCTTCTGAATGTTGCTTACATTCATATTTGTTCCGAGAATTTTTCTCATAACCAGACCGATACGGGATTTCCCCTCCCCACCTTTTCCTAAGATAATCAATAATTTCTGTGCCTTATTGGATGGGATTAAGCAATATCCCATATATTCCTGCAAAGTAGGAATATCTTCTTCCTCCAACAGTTCTGAAAGGAATTTCAGCCACCGTTCCGGCTTTGGCTCCTTTGTTTCAAAATTTACAGGCAGCCGGTTCAGGCAAAATTCTTTCTTCTCTTTAAAACTTCCGCTCAGAAAATATGTTCCATTATTCACATGAATACGGTCCATCTGTACCGGGGTTCCTCTGAATAGGCTTCCAGTTTAAGAACCTCTAAAAGCTGTTTTACTTTCTTGGAAATCCCTTTCGTGAGAACTGGTTTTACCATTCTGTAAATTTCTTTTTCTACTTCGCTGTCCGGCAGCATTCCGTCATAACTGAAAAAAATACCGTTGATATATTTCAATGGCATTCTTTGCAGAAAATTTTCACAGAATGCCACCTCGTCAATCTGCCCATCCTCATACCACTCCTGAGAATAAGGTTTAGCGTTCATTTCTCTCTGATCCAATGCTTCTTCCAGCCTGTTCCTTGTTGTTTCGTCTATACTCTTCCATTCGTTCTTCAATTCTTTTCACATCCTTCCCACTATCCAGTAAAAATTCAATTCTGTCCTGTAACTCCCCAAACACCAGTAAATCCAGATAATAATTTATCTTTTCTGTCTGCTGGCAGGCTTCTATAAATTCTGCTTTCCATTCTTCTTCCGGCGTTTTAGGTGCATGGATTACTTTCCATTCTTCCAGCAGATGAAGATAATCCGATAAAATACGGATACTTTCCCGTTCCCATTCTTCAAATTTCTGTTCTATCTGGTACAAAGTTCTTTTTGGTTTTTCTTTCTTCTTACTGATATTCCATTGCTTTGATTTATCCGTAAGAATCGGTATCTGAAAATCTTCTGTCAGCTTCTTTGCTGCTTCCAATGGTGCAAGGTGGAAGAAATCTGCCACAAAAGTAATCACATCCCCTTTTGCACCACAGGCAAAACAGCAAAAGCCTTTGTCTACTTTCATACTGGGATGTCTGTCATTATGAAAAGGACAACAGACCATCCCGTTTTTATTTACTTTCAATCCGTACTACTCGGCAGCCTGCCTTGCAGTTACGTTTTCTTTTACCACTTGAAAAATATTCAATTCGACTCCTTTAAAATTCTCGTTGTATTCTCTCAGAGCCTTTGATATACTGAATTTGCGAGATAGAGTCATCAAAAACTCTGAGAATTTGTCCTTGCGTTATGCAAGGGCTTTTTCTTTTCCCGGCTTTCTTATTTCTTCATTGAAATATCCGGTTTCCTCCCATACTTTACGATCAGAACAGTAATAACTAAATTCATTGGAATCACCCATCTTCATTGCCACTCCAAATTTCAAAACTCCCTGTTGTATCCCGATACGAACGTAATGAGCATCTTTTCCGATTGCTTTTGCAATTTCTGTAATCGGTACATTTCTTCCCGTAAATGGTGGTAATTCTACATGTAATCTTTTATCCATTTTCTACATCCTCCTTTACAATCTGGCTAAGTTCTTGTCCTAAAGCTGTAGCAATTTTATATGCCACTTGCGGCGTGCAGCCCTTTCCTGATACAATGCATGAAATCGTCTGCCTTGACACTCCGCCTAACTCAGCCAGCTTCTTAATTGTTAATCCTCTTTCTCCCATCAAAATCTGCATTTTTAATACGTTTATTTTCATTTTCTTTCTCCTTTCTTTTTCAATATGTACTTTTAATGCGTATTTCTTTATGATATGATAAGCGTGAGGTGAATAAATGATGAGTAATGATAAGTTACATAACAATCAAATCGGACTTAGAATCCGTACTGCTCGAAAAGAAAAAGGTATCAACCAAACAGAGCTTGCAAATTTGTTGGGGAAATCGCTTCGTACAATCCAAAAATATGAAAGCGGAGAAATCGAAGTTTCCATTGCTATGCTCAATGAAATTGCAAAGGTTTTAAGCTGCGAATCCACATATCTTATAGGGTATGATGCTGAGAGAAAACCTTTAGAAAATCTTTCTGATATTATGAATTTCTTATTTCAGTTAGATAAGATAAAGGAACTTGGCTTCAATATCGAAGTCAAACGCCCACCACATTATGATGGCTGGGAATGTGCTATTACTTTTAATGGCAAAGATGTTTCTACGGAGTTAAATCAGGATCTCTGTCTATTCTTGGAAGAATTTGAGGATAAAAGAAATGAAGTCAAGGACTATCAGACAAGTCTTGAATCTTATCAGAAGTGGCAGGATAAAACACTTGCTTATTACGCAAATGCAAAACTGACCGAAAAAGAAACAGAAGAAATCTCAAACGAAGAACGAATCCAGAGATTTCAAAAAATTATGAACGAGCGGTACGGTAAGAAAGAGTCCTAATTTTTAAGGAGGATTTTTAGAATATGAAATTACCGAACGGCTACGGAAGTGTAGTAAAACTATCTGGAAAAAGAAGAAAACCTTGGATGGTTCGTAAAACCACAGGCTATCGTATTGATCCAGTCAAAGAAAAAAAAGTAAATGAATATATCATCATTGGGTATGCCGCCACAAAAACAGAGGGATTACAAATGCTGGCAGATTATAATCGGAATCCTTATGATACGAAGGCAGCCAAAATGACTTTTGATGAAGTGTATGAGGAATGGTCTAAGAAAAAATTTCCTACGGTATCCGAAAGCAATATCAAAGGATACAAGGCATCTTACAAAACATGTGGCATTCTTTACAACCGAGTTTTCAAGGATTTAAAACTGGCAGACTTACAACAGGTTATTGACACCTGCGGAAAGAATTTTCCCACATTGAAGAAAATCAAAATCCTGTTCAACCAGTTATATGAATTTGCATTGAAGAATGACATCTGCAACAAAGATTATTCTACTTTTGTTGAAATCGCCCAGTACAAAGACCGCAATCCAAACAAGCATACACGTACAAAATTCACAAAAGAAGAAGTTGCAAAAGTCTGGACAATGAAAGAGGACAAATACTATCAGATCATCCTTATGCTGCTCTATAATGGCACACGTATCTCCGAATTTCTTGATTTGAAGAAAGAAAATGTGCATTTGGAAGAACAGTATTTTGATGTAATTGACAGCAAAACAGAAAACGGAATCCGAAAAGTTCCGATTGCTGATAAGCTCCTGCCTTACTATAAAGACTGGTATAATTCTTGTCCAGATTGCGAATATCTTCTTCATACAGAGGATGGCAAAAGATTTCTTTATCGCAATTACTATGACAGCTATTGGACTCCTCTTGTAGAACAGATTGGAATTGACCGTACACCACATTGTACCCGGCATACCTGTATTTCCATGTTATCGGAAGCTGGTGTTCAGGATACAACAATCAAGAAAATTGTGGGGCACTCCGGCGCTATGACTTTGACAGAAAAAGTTTATACTCACTTAGATATGCAGGTTCTTGTAGACGCAATCAACAAAACCTTAGAAAATGAGGACAGCGTAACTGCCGATACAAAATCTGCATAACAAAAAGGACACTCTCCAGTGTCTATCACCGAAAAGTGTCCTATATTTTTTAGATATTTTTGTTGCAAACGTGTTGCAAATGCGTTGCGAACTGAATAAATTCCACCGCTTTCCACCACATCTGACAACTCCACAAACCCTTGTAAAACAAGGATTTGAACGTAAATCCGAGTTCCGAAGATTATCTCTTGCTGAACTGAAATTAACGTTTGGAGAACTGAGGAGCACGACGGGCTGCCTTTAAGCCGTACTGAAATTCTTTAATTGCCGTTTTCCCTTGATATTCCGGGCTTTTCCGGCTTTCTGCTTCTCAGTTATCCGGTGTGCGGACCATAAAAAGCGACCCTTTTTCATTCAGCGATAGCCTGATGAAACGCACCATTTACTACCCCAAACAGCTCCTCTGGTTTATTGTACTTCACTTTTGCATAGATGTCCATAGTTGTTTTGCTGTTTTCGTGTCCGGCAAGGTATTGCACTGTCTTTGGATCGACACCCGCATAGAGAAGATTGGTGATGTAAGTGTGCCGTAGCTGATGGGGTGTCACATCGAAGTCCAGCGTATATTTGATTTTGGGTTGATTCTTCTGAGTCATACCCAGCGTTGGAGTAACCGTATATTTGATACTCTCCCCATTTACATACTTATAATAGTTCCGGGGCTTGGTGGAACGAACAACTACATACTGCCACACTCTTTGAAACTGCGAAGCAGCCAGCGGCTCCCCTTTGCTGTCAGCAATCACATAATCTGATATGGAGTTTTCTTTCGCTTCTCTCAGACACTCTACCAAACACTTTGGTATCGGAACATCCCTTTTTGCCGCCGGAGTTTTTAGCACCGTAGAAATCACGGGTCTGTTATGCTCTGTACGCCATGCCCGCCTCACCGATAGATAAGGTGTATCCTCGTCCAGAAATACACAATCCCATTGCAGTGCAAGAATTTCTTCCCGACGCAGACCGGAATACAAACCGAGCATAATAAACAAATATGGAGGAAGCCCCTTGACTGTATCCAGAAGCACGGCTACCTGCTGATCTGTCAATGCCTCCTTCTTTTTTGTCGGTTTTCCGCCTTTACCGGATATTCCTGCACAGGGGTTGTGTTCAAGGATTTTGTTTCGCTCTGCCGTATAAAAAATGCACTTGAGCAGCATATTGACCTTATTATATAAGCCTTCCGATTTCTTTGACAATGGAACAAGCGCCAGCCGAATATCGTCAGCGGTCACTTCTTCCATATACATCTCTCCCAGAGGTTTTATGATATAGTTTGTCATATCCCTCGTATAACCTCTGAGTGTAGACGCAGACACCTTTGCCGACTGCATCAGCAGCCACTTCTCTCCATACTCAGCTACTGTCGGGTGCTGCCGGTGAAAGATAATTTCTTCCACCTGCTTCCGGGCCTCTAACTGCTTCTCATACAATTCTTCACAAGTAGCGGCATACAAACTCAACTCTTTGCCATCTGCATCCGTAATCCTGGTTCTGTAATACTGGATTCCTTTCAATGTAATGGTCCCATACTTCGGGATCTGTGTTTTCTTTTTTGCCATCTTTGATCGTCCTTTCTTGATAATGTGTAGTCTCCGTATCTACACTCTCTTTTTATCAGAAAGCCTCGATTTAATCAAAGATACGGCTGATGTAAAACAAAGAGCGAGACATCCTTGCCTCGCTCCTGCTTCATTTCCTATTTGTTATTACTGTGCTGCATCCCAGCTTGCAAACGCACAGCTCATTGATCTGACCAGCTCATCTGGTCTGTTGTACTTAACCTTTGCATAAATGTCCATGGTAATCTTGCTGCTTTCATGGCCTGCCAGGTATTGAACCGTTTTGGGATCTACCGACGCATGAATAAGATTGGTGATGTAAGTATGCCGCAGCTGATGGGGTGTTACCTCAAAGTCCAGACTGTAAACCACTTTTCCGTTATGAGCAGCCTTTTCTCCCAAGACAGGTGTGACAGTATGCTTTACTCTTTTTCCATCTTCATACCGATAATAGCTCCGCTCCTTGACCGTTCTCGTAACAATATACTGCCACAGCCGCTTAAACTGCGTGTAAGACAGCGGTTCGCCATCCCGGTTTGAAACTACATACTCCGAAGTCGAGGCTTCCTTTGCTGCTTTCAAGCACTCAGCCAAACAAACAGGGAGGGGGATATTTCTTTCCGCAGCCTTGGTTTTCAATTCATCCGAAATCACCGGTCTGTTATGTTCTGTGTGCCATGCCCGCCTTACCGTCAGATATGGAGTATCCGTATCCAGATATACTGAATCCCATTGCAGTGCAAGAATTTCTTCCCGGCGCAGCCCTGCATATAAACCAATCATGACAAAGACATAAGGCGGCAAATCTCGGATAGCATCCAAAAGGCGCTCTGCCTGTTCATCTGTCAAAGCCTGACGATCCTCTTGTGGAACACCGCCACCTTTTGTTGTCAGATAAATCGTCGGGTTATGATCAATGACCCTGCTTTCCATCGCTGCACGAAAAATAGACTTATAAAGGATCACCACTGATTTATAAACCGATGCGGATTTCTTGGAAACCGGAACAAGGGCAAGCTGAATATCATCCAGGCTAACCTCTCCCATCCGTTTATCTCCCAATTCCGCTATAATATGTCGCCTGACCTTTGAAGTGTAATCCGTCAAGGTAGTGGCTCGTACATGAACCGACTGCATCAGCAACCACTTTTCACAATACTCTGCAACTGTGGGCGTTTTCCGATGAAAAGTAGCATTCTCAATCTGTTCCAACGCAAGCGTTTCTTTGTTATATAGTTCTTCAGGTGTTTTTGCGTAGAGAGCTACGAGCTTTCCATTCGCATCTTTGATTCTGGTCCTATAATATAGGACACCTCTTTTCATAACTGTGCCATATTGAGGAAGTATTATTTTTCTATTTGCCAATTCCGCCACCTCCTAAAAAAGATCTCCAGCGCTGTACCTTTGTTTTATCAAACATCTCTGATTTCATCAAGGATACGGACCGGCTCACGATCTTCCGCTTCGAGGCTTACGGTAAGTTGTGCTTCTCTCAACAGGCTTTGCCCTGTGCGTACATTTTGCGATATACTCCTGAAGACCCGCCGCAGTAAAATACACACAGCCATTCTGAACATACTGCACATAAGAGATCAAGCCGTTGTTACGAGCGGCATCCAGCGTTGCTATGCTGATTCCTAAGATTTCAGCAGCTTCTTTTCGTGTAATGAGCTTTTCCATAGACCATATTCCCTCCAATCTGTCAAGGTTATCATCGTGCTTTCAAAATCACATGAATACGCTGGCAGCCGAAACTGCCAGCGCATGGTATCTGATTTTGAATAGAAAACGACCACCTAAGAAAGTAATCGCTTCCTATTTTAATGTAACTCAATTCTCGCCACATTTGCCACGCAACCCTGACGATGGGAACATAGCAGGTCTCCGCTGGCGCGGTTGTCATAACTCCGCAGCGTCGTTTTACTCGTGCGCCGCAGGGTTCCCCCCAAGTCTTTAGGAGGCCGTGAGGAAGTATCTTTAAGCCCCCGTGCAGTCCTCGCGCCGGATCTGCCACCATCCGTTTTGTGGAATCGTAGATCGCTCCAAAGCAGCTTTGTTCATCACCTCCCTGGCTGCTCTATCTTCGCGGCGTTCCACACTCGCTCGTACACGGGTTATGTACCTGTTATGCTGTCTATGAAATTGTCAAAGTGCTGTTGAAGGGGGAAAACTTGTCCTTCTTATTAACTCTGACAAAAAGAGCAAAAAACGAGCGCACCAAACGAAACTTTTTCAAAAATACTTTGCCAGCTGCTTCAGACCACGCCGGATGCTGTCACGGACACGGCTTGGGTCTACATCCTCCGATGCCGCAATCTCGCTCACACGCATACCCAGGTAATACCGGGCATAGATTCGCTTAGCCTGCTTCTCCGGCAGAGCCATCACAGCGGCATAGAGCTGCTCCCGCAGCTGCTTTTCTTCCAGGAGCATTTCCGGCGTCTGGGGCTTCAGCAGGATCGCATTTTCAATGCCGTTGTCGCAGTCCAGGGAGTAGTGCGCCTTATAGCGATACATCCTCCGGTCATAGGCAGCCTCTGCACGCTCTGCGGCTCGGATCGTCTCCAGCACATCTTCGGTTACTTCTACAAAGTGATCGGTTTTATAAACATCGGGATACAATTCCCGGAGATTGACTTTCTTCATTATGTACCTCCATTTCGATTCACGGGCGGTTGACGAGTGAATCGAAAGGAGGCGGGGATCGACAGCGACATACTTCGCACGCCTTCCCGAAAAATCGACAGCAAAAAACGCCAACTCCCCGTAACGGGAAATTGGCGCGACAAAAATACCTACTATTCTGCTGATTTAAATAGAATGATAATGCTGATTGGTAATCATACTTTCCCGGAGGAGGGGCAAGGCTTTTTTTAACTGATGTAACTCACGACTATTATGAATGACGAAAACTGACATGGCGGTATTCTCCTATGTGCCGCCGTGCCACATTGTCAGGTATCGGATCGTCGTTAGCCTTTACACAAAAAGAAACGGCGGCTCTGATTTTCTCAAAGCCACCGTTGCAAAGTGCATAACAATATGGTCGCTGTACGATGGCTTTTTTTCTTTTGCCATCGTGCGGCAACTTTTCCACTTTTCTTTTATCTTAACAGGCAATCCTCACAGAAATGTCACGGGCCTACTCCATTTCGACAAAATAACAGGCTGAAATATCACAAACCAATGACATTTGAAAATTTGTTGTCTTTCTATTATCGGATGTCCTTTTTCTGAAACAGGATAATCCCTAAAATAGAAATGAGGAATGTTACCAACAGTGAATATCCCATCCACTTGTAGGGGGAGTTTGCTATGTTTTCATCTGTCATGCCATCGGTGTCAAAGGCATCTGCAAGCTGCATGGCCTGCCCAGAGGGCAGCAAGTCATTGAGGACTTCAAGAATAACCCGCGGTGTGCCGTCAATGTATTGGGGATTAGGAAGCTGCTCAACCTGCGTCGGGATACCCATTTCATTGACGCTCACATAGTTATCATATATTTTCGGTTCATTAAGTCTCTGGTGAATAAAAGCACCTGACACCAGTAGCACCAAAGCCAGCACCATGCTTATAACTACATTGCCTGCCTTATTGGTGTTTAAGATAGCAAGCAAGGTCATAATGCTTGTAAAGGTCACAGAAATCAAAAGACCGCATATCATACACATGGTAATTACACCTGTTTCTGTTATAAATTCGCCACCTTTCATGTTGCCGATAACAAAAACACCCGCAGTATAGGCCAGCGAAATCAATATGCTGGCAATCGAACACACAATAAGGTTTGCTAAGTAAATCCGCATACGGGAATGTCCAACTACCAGCTTGTTGCGAATTGTACCATCGCTGTACTCGGAACCGATAAACAGGCTTGTAAAAACTGCAGATACAAGGCCCATCAGTGGCACCCCCTCAAATAGGCATCCATCAAGCACAACTCCTGCACAAACCTCTGAAGCTATGTTAGATGCACTATACACTCCGTATGAAAACATACAGAGCATGAAAAACCAAAACACAACTTTTTTCAGCATACGAAACAATGTTGATACCAACAGTCTACTCATGGCTAACACCTCCGATTAAATCAACATAGTAGCTTTCCAAATTTTCTTCCTGTTCCTGAATGGACAGCAGATCACAATGGTACTTCTCCAGGGCAGAGGTAAGCTGGGAAATGTTTATCCTGTGATAAATCTCTGCCACATTGGGAGCAGGCATTTTGTAAGGTTGGCCTGTCTGCTTCAAAACGGCGGCCAACGCTTTGCCATCTGTTACTTCAATTCGGATAGACTTTCGGAACGAGTTTTCCAAATCATCCGCACTGATTTCTTTGACCATTTTTCCGTTGTCGATAAAGCCGTAATGCGTAGCAAGACGGGACAGCTCATCGAGAATGTGGCTGGATACCAAAATGGTAATACCATACTGCTGATTGAGGTTCAAAAGAAGCTGGCGCATTTCAATGATGCCCTGCGGGTCGAGTCCGTTGATCGGTTCATCTAATACCAAAAATCGAGGATTTCCAACAAGTGCAATCGCAATGCCCAATCGTTGTCTCATACCAAGACTGAAATTTCTTGCCTTTTTCCAGCCTGTGTTTTCCAGACCAACCATTTTTAGCAGGCAAGGAATGGTATCGAATGATCGTAGTCCCAACACACGATACTGTTCCTTTAAGTTTCCGGTGGCCGACATATCCAGATAGATAGCAGGTGTTTCAATCACGGCCCCCATTTCTTTTCTTGCGTTCAGGATTTCGTGTTTTCGGCTGCTAATTCCATATAGGGAATAATCCCCGGAAGTAGCTTCTTGCAGTCCGCAAATTATCCGAAGCAAGGTTGTTTTGCCAGCACCATTTTTTCCTACCAGCCCATAAATAGCTCCCTGTGGAATGTGCATGGAAAAGTTGTCCAACACCTTATGATGGCCGTAAATCTTTGTCAAAGCCTCTGTCTTGAGAACATAATCCAAAATATTACCTCCTTTTGCTGATACTCGCTATATGTGAGTTGCTTTGTCTTACAGCAACCATCATAAAATAGAAATCTCACAGAAATGTCACAGACAGGTTCCTTTTATCGGCTGAAATCTCACAATTTTGTGACATTTGAAAACGGTCACCCTTTCGGATGACCGTTTCTCGTCTGTGTATCTTATTCAGCAATACGTAGCCGTTCTACAACTGTTTTCTGTGCCATTTTGTTATAGCAGACCAAAGGTACAAAGGCGGTAATGAGAACTAACGGTATTACACAGAGGAACACAGGAAGCAGAGTAAAATGCCATGTAAAATAACTTAACTCTGCCCCCATCATCCGAACCACTGTCAGGCTCCCCACGATAGAGAGGAGCAGGGAACATATAAGCCCCAATGCGGAATACCCAATCCCCTCAATCATTAGCATCTGTTTGACTTGTCGGCCTGTCATACCAACCGATTGCAGCATGGCCAGTTCTTTGTATCTAGATAAAATAGAGGTCATCATGGAATTGATAAAGTTCAGTATGCCAATCAACGCCAGAATCGCACAAAGAGCACCGCCCACAAGACGGTACATGTTAATCATCCCATCAAAGGTCTGCCGCAGGGTCACTTTTGACAGATAATCCAAAGTTGTGTCCGTATTTGTAGTGTAGTTTTTCAGCCAGTTTTCCGTGGCAAGCTGGTATTCATTATCTACATTGAAGATGGTTTTCATGGCCGACTGGTCGGCGGATACCATATTTCCCAGCAGCTCATTTGTCGGGAAAATATAATCCAGTCCCATATCTACCTGTAAAGGTGTTTCTAACGCTTTCGGTATATCTACCACAGCCAATACATCATATATTTTGTTTGTTCCATCAAGCTGCTGCACACTGATCTTGTCTCCCGGTTGATACAAACAGAGAGAACCGTCACCCATCATCCGCAGCGGTGTTACATACACGCCGGTTCCAGCTCTCCATTTTTCCATGTTCAGCTCTCCATCCAAAACCTGCACATACTCTGCCGAAAAGTCGTCTAACCCGTACACATTGACACCATGTTCCTGCCGCACCATATAATTTCCCAGCTCATTTGCTATATCACGGGAAGAAACCGCAAGTTCCTGCAACCTTGCAAGATCATGTTCGGAAAGCGGCTGTTTGGAAGTCCACAGGTACACATTGCCCATATCTTCAAGACCATTCAAACTTTCAGCCTCACGAATGAAATCCTGGCTCACATTCGCCGTGTTATACGGGGCATAGCTGTTGATTACCGTTGTATCGGACACTGTAAAATCCGTAAGACTAAAATCAGCCACAAACTTATCGAAGTCAAAGGAAGTCACATAGGTATAGACACTGTTCAAAAGAACGATGCTGAGTGCAAAGGACAAGGTAACAATCATTACTTTTTTCTTATTGCGGCCAAGATTGCTTTTTGCCATCATAACTGTGCTAATGCGTTTACTGCGACGGTCTTTCTTTTTTCCTCCTGCCTGCTCGACATAGTGTAGCGCCTCCATCGGGGAAACCTTGGCTGCCATCGCAGCAGGTTTTTGACAGCTAATCAAAACAGTAATCAGAGAAAAAACAATCGCCACCAAAAAGATCAACGGATTTACCGTAGTGACAACTCGCATATCATCGGTCAGCATATTCACAATTACAGGCAGAAGCAATCGGCCAATAGGCCAGCCCAAAAGTAATCCAAGAGGAATACCCACAAGGGACAGCTTGATGGCTTTCTTATAGACAATCTTTCTGATCTGCCTTGCAGTAGTTCCCAGGGTTTTCAGCATTCCGTAAAAACGGATGTCCTGAGCAATGGAGATATAGAAAACATTGTAGATCAGAAGATACCCTGCGATAAAGATTGTTGCAATGCCGGCCAGAAGAGGCAACATGGAGGAAAGGCTGACCGTTGCTGTTCCGTAAGCGTCGTTGATACTGATCCGTTCATCCAGTCCATATTGAGATGTTACTTTCAATGCCTGCTTTTCAATATCCCATGCCGTAGGCATCATCATAACACTGTCAACATAACCGGTTCCCACAGGAGGGGTCGTTCCGTCTGTTTCCCCATGAATGACCGGAGCCACCTGCTCCGTGTATTCCTTGGATAATAGCATCGTTTGACGATAAGCCACCGCATCTCCGTCCCAAATGCCACAAAGCGTAAAGGTATCGGTAAATGTATCCGTATCAGTTATAAAGGTCAGTTCCATCTGTGTACCAACCTCATCAGGTAATCCCATCGCCGCCAGAACAATACGGCTGGTGGCAATCTCATTTTTCTGTTCCGGCAGGTGCCCGGTGTCGGGGTTGTTAAAAGTTAGTTCTGCATAGGTTTCATCACCATATCGCAGTTCCGTGGGTGTCTTGTTGAACTTATCGCCCACAGCATTTCCTATGATAATCGAGTATCCGCTGTCCTTTACCCCTGTATCTGATGACAGCCGTTCATATTCTTCCCAAGATAAACGCTTGATACCTGCATGGGCAGAAGTGCCGGTTGTCCTCATATTGCTTTCCTGCATAGCGGTCTGCAAGCTAATAGCAATCGTAAACAGACTGGTAAAAAGCAAAGTAGCAAGCATGATTGCCAACACTGCAATCGTGTTTTTCTGAGCTTTCAAAGAACGCTTTGCCAGAAGTTTTAGGACAGGTCTGTTGTTGTTCCCAAATAAAATATCTGTCATGTTTTCGCCCCCCTTTTACTCGGAAATCCTGCCGTCCTCAATACGAATAATGCGGTCGGCAAGCTGGGCGATCTCATTGTTATGAGTAATCATCACAATGGTCTGATGGAATTTCTGGCTGGTAACTTTCAAAAGTCCCAATACATCACTGCTTGTCCTGCTATCGAGGTTTCCGGTAGGTTCGTCAGCAAGGACAATGGCTGGTTTGGAAACAAGGGCGCGGGCAATCGCCACACGCTGCTGTTGACCGCCGGACAGATTATTAGGCATACTGTTGAGCTTTTCTTCAAGCGCCAGCATCCGCACAACCTCACTCATAAACCGTTTATCCACGGTGTTACCGTCCAGTTCTACGGGCAGGACAATATTCTCATAGACATTCAGCACAGGGACAAGATTATAGTTTTGGAAGATAAAACCAATGTTGCGTCTGCGGAAGATGGTAAGCTGTTCATCTTTGAATTTAGAGAGTTCTTTCCCTTTCACTTGAATGCTGCCGGAAGTCGGTGTATCCAAACCGCCCATCATGTTCAGCAAGGTGGACTTACCGCTGCCGGAAGTACCAACGATGGCAACAAACTCTCCCTCCTCAATGGAGAGAGTCACACCATCCAATGCTTTTGTGATGTTCGGCTCGGTGCCATAATATTTTTTCAGTTCAGTCGTTTGCAAAATGCTCATAAAGAACACCATCCTTTCTTTTTGATAAACCCATTGTAACGACCAAACCTCACAGAAATGTCACGAGCCACAAAAAATTTCTGCTAAATTCGGCCCCAAATGTCACGAACCTGTGACATTTCATTTTTTCGGGGCGTGCCTGCTCTACTTTCGGAGCAGGAAAACAGAAAAGGTTGAGCCTTTCCCAACTTCCGATACCACCCGGATATAACCGCCCTGCAAGGTCACAATCTCACGAGCCAGATACAGGCCAATCCCAATACCGTCCACATCATGCACCGCATCTTCACGGTAAAACCGCTTGAAAATCGTCCCCTGGTGCTGCTCTGAAATACCGATGCCGGTATCAGCAATGTCGATCTTCACATACATTTCCCAGCCTTCCACCGACACATGGATCTGCCCGCCTGCCGGGGTGTACTTCACTGCGTTATCCAGAATGTTAAACAGGGCTTCGCTTGTCCATTTTCTATCATGGCGTGCATCCAAATGCTCCGGGCATTCCACCTGCACATCTATTTGTTTCTTTTCGGCATTGAGCAAAATCCCGCCCAGGGCAGCGGCAAGGGTATCATAAACCGGCTGCTGTTTTTGCTCCAGTGAAATGACTCCTGTTTCCAGGCGGGAGGTTTTAATCATGGCTTGCATGAGGAAGTCCAGCTTATCAAGCTGGCTGGCCTGGGCTGTCAGAAATTCCTTTTGCTTCTGCGGGGGAACCTCGTTTTCAAGCAGCGTGTTGTTGATCATCTTCAAGTTGGCAATCGGGGTCTTGACCTGATGGGAGATGTCAGAAATCAGCTCTTGCAGGTCAGCCCGTTCCTTTGCGATGCTGTTTTTATTTTCCTGCATGACCTCGTACAGTCGCCCCAGCCGGTAGTTGATTTTATAGAACAGGTTTTCTTCTTCAACCGTCTGCTTGGGCTGCATATTTTCGGAGAGCATATCATCCATCTGACCACAAAAGGCATCGGAGAACCGGACCAGCTTCCGACGAATCAGCGCCACAAAGCAGATGACGCAGAGCAGCACAAAAAGACTGAACAGGAACACACACCGGACAGCGGTTATATTCTGGGTCAGCAGATGAACAGCGGTGCAGACTGCACCAACCGCCAGCAGCAAAAGCGTTCCCAAAAGGACGCAGGCTTTGTTGATGGAGAGTTTTCGCATATTCATTTCGATGCCCCTCCGATCCACATATAGCCCATACCGTACACCGTCTTGATGTACTGGCGTCCATCCGTTTCAATTTTATTCCGCACCCGGCTGATGGCCGCAGTCAGGGCGTGTTCATCCACAAAGTTCCCATCGGCATCCCACAGCTTTTCAAGCAGCACCTGCCTGGTCAAAACATTCTGCGGATTTTTGGTCAGGATTTTCAACAGCCGGTATTCCAACGGAGTGAACACCAGCGCCTTACCGGACAGGGAAGCAGTCATCTCCGAGAAATTGATGGATAGTGCGCTATCCTCATAACAATCCCCGCCGCCAGATTGTTTTGCCAGCCGCCCCAGCACCACGGACAGCTTTTTTTGAAAGACGCTCATAGGAAATGGCTTGGTCACATAGTCCTCTGCGCCCAACTCATATCCTTTGAGCATATCGCTCTCCATATCATTTGCGGTCAGGAAGATCACCGCCGTATCCGGCCGGCGCTCTTTTACCTCCCGGCAGAAATCAAAGCCATTCCCATCTGGCAGGTTTACATCCAGCACGATCAGGTCATAATCCTGCTTAGTCAGAAAGTTGCTAGCTGCTGATTTTGTCAATACAGAGTCCACGACATAGCCCGCAGTATACAGGTTATAGCACAAAGTATTATTCAAAAGCCGGTCATCCTCGACTACTAAAATTCGCAATTGTATCACACTCCTTCATTCTTAGTGTAACATCCAAATGTCACAGAAACCTCACGAGAGGATTATTTTTTTGTATTTTTGAAACGACGGTCTGCCGGTTTCTCCGCATCCTTGGGAATCAGCCAAATGGTAGCCATCTTTACAGCGCCGGGGATACGCCCACCAGCGCAATAATAATTTACTCTACGAGGTGTCACACCCCACTTTTCAGCAGCCTCTTTTAATGTCATATAATCCATCTTGCACCTCCACAAAACACATTATAGTTCTCTTACTCGAACAATACAAGTATATCAAAATATCACTCTCAAAAAATCAGCATAATCAAGCCTTTTAACCGGCATAATAAGGTTATTCCTTTGTGCAAATCGGCACGATAGAATATACTTGAGGTGAATGATTATGCCGATTGATAATTTGACTGCTTTGGGGCAAAAAATGCGGGAAGCCCGAAAGAAAAAAAACCTGACACAGCAGGAGCTTGCGGATCTGAGCCATGTATCTGTCAAGCAGATCGCCAGCATTGAAAAGGGACAAATCAATCCGTCCTATTTGATTTTGAAGGCATTAGCAAAGGTACTTCCGCTCTCCCTGGACACTCTGATTAATCCAAATGTTTCTCCAGAAGATGAGGGAGCCAATCAGATGAAGATGCTTTATTGCAGCTGTCCGTCAGAAATGCGTGAAACCCTCTTGCACCATACGCAGGAGACTGCGAAAGAACTAACAGAATTATCCGAGAAATTTGAAACGAATTGAGCCGGTGAGTGAAATTTGACTGTTTCCTCACTGGCTCCTTTCATTTCCGGGTAAAAAGAGGCAAGCAATGCCGGTGTTAATACACACCGACCCGCAGAGCGCAAAATCCCTCCGTGATTTTCCTCTCCGCTTGCTTGTTGAGGGCAGCGCCCCCAATCCCCTTTGAACACAGAATTTCATTCTGTGGCTGCGCGTTCTGCGAACGCTTTTGACCAGGACCAGCTTACCGCTGGCCGTGGTCTTTTTCTTTTTCAACATCCTGTTCTACCTCCATTTTCAGCACTCGATCTACATTGGCCTTTGCTGTCAAAAGCTCCCGCATTTCCTCACGAGAACGCCGGTACTCGGCATAGGTCTTTTTCTTTTCTTCCAGCAATTTCGCGTACTCCGTCTGCAACTCCTTGACCTTGGGCAGCTTCTTGACGCCCATCTCATCAAAGGCATTCTTAGCAGCCTGGTGGAGCAGAATTTCTTCCTCATGCTCCTCCCGGAATTTCTTAGAGTAGCCCGCCTTGCGGTATGCCACATAAACCTCACGGGTCTTGGCATAATTTACGATGTGAGTACGCAGAACAGAAATCTCTGCCATGCGCTTTTCAGCCGTTTTGATCTGCGCCGAAAGCTCATTGTGATGTGCCGTGGCAGCCGCAGCCTTTTCTTCCAAAACCGCATACTCCAGAAGACTGTTCTCTGACAGGTAATTCATGGTCTGTGCCATTTGTTTCAGATTGAAAACCTTAGCCCATCGAGCATAGCCGGCACCTTTTCCTGCCTGCAATTTTGCCTGAATGTCCACCAGCAGATTGACCTTCGGCGGCTCTGCCTGTGTAACTGTTTTCTTTCGTGGGGTATGCGCTTTCTTCCCGGAGAGAACTGCCTGCAAATCTTCCAATCCATATCCTTCGCCCAGGCTGTCCATGCGGGCGGCTTTCTCCCAACCGGGGAGCTTCAGGCGATACGATTTTCCGCGCTTTGATACTTCACAGCCGGACTCTTGCAGCAACTTCAGCAGTTCTTCAAAGTCAACAGGACTTTGTGATAATGCGTTGTCAATCGCCACACGAAGCAGCTCTCGGTGAGAGGGCTTTGCCTGATCGCCCAGCCATTTGTTATAGCTCTTTCCATGAGGGTTCGGATTCTCTACAATGGACAGTCCATTCTCAATGCAGATGGTGTCACTTAGCCGACGAACCGCCTTGGTGCTGCCCCAAAAGTTTCGGAATTTCCGGTCATATTCTAAGCTGACCGATGACCAGATAATGTGATTATGAATGTGCGACTTGTCTATGTGAGTACAGACCACAAAGGCATGATTACCCTTAGTGAATCGCTTGGCAAATTCCACACCCAGCTGGTTAGCTTCTTCCGGGGTAATCTCGCCGGGACGGAAGGACTGGCGCACATGATAGGCGATCACATCATCCGCACCGCGCACTCGTCCGGTAGCGGCAATGTACTGTCGCTTTGCCAGAAGAAACTCTGCATCCGCAGTCCGGCTGTCACACGCATAGCCGGTAATGAGCCTACCGTTATCTGTTTTCTTTGGATTGGCCACATAGTCGATGATGTCACTGATCGCCCGACTTTCTGTGCGGCCTTTGCCGACATGAAGCGGCATGATTCTTGTGGTTGCCATAGGTCAAACCTCCTTCCCGAAAAAGAAAACGGCCTGCCGCAGCAGACCGCGTTCTTTTAACCTTTTTGACTTCCGAAAATATTAAATTTTTACTTCCGACTTTATTTCCATTTTACTTCCGAAAATATTGCAGTTTCACTTCCGATTTTATAGAAACAAGATGTCAAACATCCCGTTTCTTTATCCATACACCCAATCCTGAATGGCAAATTTCAAACTCTGCACCTTGCCCAGCAGCCAGATTGCAGCCAGCGGTAGCCCCATAGGGCTAATCAAAAATGCCATAACCAGCAAAATGAATGTGCGACTTGTCTATGTGAGTACAGACCACAAAGGCATGATTTCCCTTGGTAAAACGCTTGGCAAATTCTACGCCAGCCTGTTTGCTTCTTCCGGGGTGATTTCGCCGGGGCGGAAAGACTGGCGCACATGATAGGCAATCACATCATCCGCACCTCGTACTCGCCCGGTAGCGGCAATATACTGCCTCTTTGCCTGAAGAAACGCTGCATCCGCAGTCCTGTTATCACAAGCATAGCCGGTAATGAGTCTGCCGTTATCTGTTTTCTTTGAATTGGCCACATAGTCGATGATGTCACTGATCGCCCGACTTTCTGTGCGGCCCTTGCCGACATGAAGCGGCATGATTTTTGTGGTTGCCATAGGTCAGACCTCCTTTCCGAAAAGAAAGCGGCCTGCCGTAGCAGACCGCTTTCGCTATTCTATAAAACTTTCTTCATCGAAAAAATTGAACTCATCATCTTCTAAGTGTCTTGGTGGAAATCTCATTTCATATTGCTCTTGCGCCAATGCACGGACATTAGGCCGCCTATCCTTTAGTCGATTTTTCAGCCAGGACAATTGCTCTTTCGATAGCCTCCATGGAAGATTCAAAAGACGATTCAGTGTCATCAGTTCCGCCTGCTTTTCTGCTGGTAGCGAAGCACAGGATTTACAAATGTGGGCTGCATGACCTTTGCCTGAAAATTTTTCGTTGGCTTTGTATTCGCCACAAATTTTACAATAGTGTCCATGCTTTTTCATAAGCTGATGCCCTTCTCGCAAAGAACATATAACCTGCGAATTGCTTTCATAATCACATCCCATTCCAAATCAGAAGCATAAGAAAACTTTTTACGGTATGCCTCCCAAAGTTTTTGCATAACTGAATCATTTTCCACTTCGTCAAAAACTTCTTCAGCCTGGTTAAGATACTTCTCCGATCCCCGTTTATGAGCAGTTGCCAGAAGCGCATCATGTAAAATTTTCGGGTTCAGCGTAGTTCCATGCAGCTGTTCTAAAATGTAAATATCGTAGAAATCTCTCATGCGGGTATTGGTTGTGGCTCTGGTAATAATGGTTTCCAGTTTTTCTGCCAGCACAGTTTCTAAATTATAAGCCCAAATATCAATGGAGCGATCTTCCAACATAAGTTTGAATGAATACCGGACCTCTCTTGGAGTAATTGCATCTCCCGTAGAAATATCAATTTTCAAAGGGGTCACTACACCATCGAATGTTGTACTCATGCTGACACGAATACCTGGATACTCTGCTTCATCCATAATCTCCGAAATACTTTTTAGCTGAAATTTAACACCATCATCAATCGGAACAGTTACGATTGATGAAATTAGATTCTCAATATCCTCCACATTGACATTGGCTCCTTTTATGGTTGCATCCAAATCCATCGTAGAACGAGCATCCAATCCAACCATAGCTGCTACCAACATACCACCCTTCAAGATAAACTTATCACGATATTCAGAAAGAGAAATACGCTCCAAAAAACGCTCCATCATGTAGTTCCTCATTAAAATCTGAGCATCTGCGGATTTTTCTCTGGAAAGGTTTCGTATTAAATCTTTAAGCTGCCTTGCTGTTTTTATCATAAAAGTACCTCCAAATACTGTCGTAAAATTTTTTCCACCTTGAACAACCCAGCATATTGCATTAAAGCACGCAGGTTCTTATCTTTTCTACGGGCATAAGATTTTAGCGCTCCCTGAAAGGTCTGAATTTCAATTCTGCTGCGGCTTCTGAGCAAATCACAGATCGTTCGCTCCATATCATAAACCGGCACAGTATGCCCGAACGGAGTTTTCGCTGTTGTAAGTCCTACATCATGTAAGTCTGCTTTAATCGTAAAAACTTGAATGCCTTCTGCTTTCATTTTGCTTGGATTGCATCCAGTTTTGACCGTAACTGTATATTCTATTGGCTCACGGTCTGTCAGATCGTGAAAAAATAAAGCTGTTTCATGTGAAAATACTGCTTGTTCAAATCGCAAATGAAGCAGATACATGGCATCCACCCAGGAATCTTTGGACAGATAAATCCCATGTGCGACTCTATCCAAATCTCGTGAACGCACATAATCATAAAATACCGGCTTTGAAATTCCAGAAGATACGACCTGTGATGTTCGTAGCATTCCTTCTTGTGCTGTTAGCATCTGATCCAGCTGTTCAAATTGTCCCATCATATCACTTCCTTTCGCACTAATATTATACGCGATATTAGTTCAAAAGTAAAGTCGTGGATATATAGTTCCTCTTCCCAAATTTAACAGACGGTGTTTGGCATTTTGTGGCTTTGCGTATTTTTTATCCATAAACCCAATCCTGAATGGCAAATTTCAAACTCTGCACCTTGCCCAGCAGCCAGATTGCAGCCAGCGGCAGCCCCATAGGGCTAATCAAAAATGCCATAACCAGCAAAATCGCGCCATTCTGCGGGGAATAGGTAAGCAGCACAGCCACGCCAAGCAGAGCAATTACCGTGCTGAGCAGACCAAGCACCAGACCGGATATGTAGATCAGCCCCATGCAGAGCCAGACAAAAAGCGTCAGCACCAAAATGACCGGTGCAGTTACAATCATCAGCAGGTATTTCAAAATCTTCATTCCAGTTCCTCCTTCCAGCGGTCCAGATACCGTTTGCACAGGGCATCCGCTTCTCTCTCATCATCTTCCGTCACTTCCCGTTTGCCTTTGGTCAGTTCAATCTCCAGATAAGTCCGGTAATCATCGGCTAAGAGGTCGAACAGTTCCTTGGAAGTATGGCATACTTCGCCGGTGCAATAATGAAAGTCTTGGTCAAATTCAACCCTTACACACCCATGACGGCTGATATAAACTTCGATAGTCTCATCTGCGGCCAGGTAGTCTGCAAAAATCTCCAACACTTTTTCAAAGGTCAGCATCTGTTTTCACTCCTTTGTTTCACTTCTTATTCTACTCATATTATCCGGTACAGACAGGCAAAAGACAAGGATACCGGCAAAAAGAAAAAGCGGAGGGAGGTGCGGCGAAGAAACGCCGTTCCTCCCTCCGCAAATGGAGTACCTATCCCTGTTATGAGAGTTTAGAAAGATGGGTAAGGATTTCCTTCACACCCTCCCATAACTGTTCCTGCCGCTGGGATATATCCTCCAAGTCAGCATCATAAACCCGCCCCGTCTCATGCACTTTGCGGGTCAGCTGATTCAAGTTGTTGCTGCTTCGGCGCATTAGGGAGACCAGCTCTTTCAGCTCCGGCAGATCCAGTTTGACCACATACCCATCCAGCGCCATTTTCCGCAGATAAGCACTCAAATTTTCTGTCCCGTATTGCTGCATCTTTTGATGGATCAGCTCCAGTTCCTCTGCGGACACCCAAAACAAAACCGGAACATCCCGCTTACGCTTTGCCATGGTTATCGTTCCGGCTCCCGTTTCTTCGGGGCGGCAGGCTTGTGGGCAGGCAGTTCCTGCTTGAGCTTATCCCGTACAGAGGGACGGGACGGTTGTATCTTTTCTCCCTGAGTACGACTGCGCTGCTGTTCTTCTCGCACCAAATCAATAAAACCATCCAGTACAGCAGGGTGGCTGTTCAGGACATAACCACAACGGACAGTTTCGGGATTATCGTTGGGAATGGTCTTGACCCATTCCTTATTGCGTCGGGAGTAACGCCCATCCCAGTCCTGAAGCTGGACGGTGTTGGCAAGGACCAGCGCCACACGCTCCATGCCATAGTTCTCGATCACACCCTTTGCCGCATCGTGACTGAGATACATTCCGTCGAAGTGTTCCCGCACCGCCGCCTCAATGGACTCCTTGCATTGGAGATTTGCATTGTTGGAAGCTCGGTACTGCTCCAGCTCCCCATGTTCTCTCGCATAGGCGGCAGAGTGGGGATAGACCGGTGTTGTTCGCAGTTCCTCTTTGGCTCTGCACACAACATTGGCACGGTTCTCAATACTGTCCCGAATCAGATCCATGTGACCGGTCTCCAGCTTTTCAAAATAGCGGTACACATCCGCCAGCGGCGAGGGAGATTCCAAAAGCGCCTGAGCCTGGGCGTCGGTAAGCTCCAGTTCCTCCATCGCCATCACAATGTCCTCACGAACCGTGTACTCATAGGTGTGGTGCAGGATTTCTTCCGGTGGCTGGCTTTTCAGCCAGTCCCTGTATTTGTCCTGCTCAGCGGCCATCTTTTCATAAAGAGCCGTATTCAGATCGTTGGTATTCATGTTATCGCACCTCCTCATGCTGTTTTGGTTTCTTGTCGGTACTGCGGGGCGGCATCGGGCGTTTCAGATGATCCAATACCGAAGGCCGTGTGCTTTTAGCAACGACAGCTTCAGCGTGTGCCTGTCCCTTTCCGTCGATGTTGAGCAGGGTATCCAGCTCCACCAGACGGGCGTTTTTGCTTTTCAGTTCTTCTTCATAAAGGAATGGCTTTCCAACTTCCTCCTTTGCGGCAGCCTGCTGCTGATAGAGGTTATCCAGCTGGGCCTTTGCCGCCTCCAGACGCTGCGGCATCTGGGCGAGGGCATTGTCGATACGGGTAAGATTTCCGCGAGGGTCTGTACCAAGGGTTGCCCTGTGGGTCATCTGGCCTTTCAGCAGGAGCGTATATTCCTGTTTCCAAGCGGAAAATTCCATGGACATGGCATAGCCCCGGTAGCTGCCGATCTGCACCGGATCGGAGGTTTTGACCTCCTTGCAGGCATCCAAAAGGGCTGCACCGGCGTTCTCCTTATCAGTCAGCAGATCTCCACGGATCTCCATACCGGCAAAGCCGTCCTCCGGGTGCGGGTGAGCTGCCAAAACCTCCAGGTCAGATTCAAAGCCCTTGATAAAGCCCTTGTGTTTTTCAATCTCCTCCGGGAAGTATTTGAGCAGCTGATCCTCCAGACGATACTGCTTGCTCTGGTGGTCGGCTTTCATCAGCTTCAGGCGGGATACTTCCACATCCAAATCCATACGCTCTTTGATACGGGGGTCTCCGGCGCACAGAGCCTTGATCTCGGCAAAACTGAGGGCTGTTTCATCCACATCATCGCAGGAGCGCACCGGCGATTTAGAAGTCATGATCTGGCTGATGAATTTCTGCTTATTCTCCACCGTCTGCCAGAGATATGCGTCGAAAGTTCCTTCGGTCACATAGCGGTACACATGAACAAGGGGATTCTGGTTGCCCTGGCGCTCGATACGCCCCTTTCTCTGGGCAAGGTCTCCCGGTCTCCACGGACAGTCCAGGTCATGAAGTGCCACCAGACGGTCCTATAGTGATAGGTAATCCTTTGAAGTCATCTCCAGATTTTCCCCCACTCCAAACCGTGCATGAGAGTTTCCCCTCACACGGCTTTCCATCATTTACAAATCGTCATTCTAATCAGCAACAGGTTTCAAGGTCTGCTCAACCGTAATCGCTTCGTTACCGGCTTGCTTTCTCAGCTTATTTAGCTTTTTAAGCTGTGCCGGTTTTAACTGTAATGTCTGCAAAATCGCAGAAATTGTCTCACTGTTAGTCGCGTGAATCAGCCTGTGGACACGTTCGTGGATGATTATCAAGTTTGCGTATTCATCACCACCGCCCAGCGACACAGGCGTTTTGTGGTGACAATGAATTTGCTCTAAAGCCAAGGGTTCTTTTGTAATTGCGCATACGCCTTTCTGAGCCACATACAAGGAAATGCGGTTATCATTATATTCAATCGTGGCATTAGCGATGGGATTGCGCATGAGAAAGTGCAGAATTCCCATGTCCACACTCTCCAGATTCTTATGGATTTCCGCCCGTCCTTCCGGGGTGTATTTATTGATTGTTTTCTTCTTGTGGATGGGCGGATGGTGCTGAATGTAGCCAATGGGCAATAGGATGGTCTGTCCAATAAAGCGAATTTCTTTGCTCTTGGCATACCGTTCAGCATACTGGGGAATAGCTTGGTCTGTTCGTCGCTTTACTCGCTCTTGTAAACGGTTTTTGATAGAAATCTTTATTTCATACGCCAGCGTCTGCATGTCGGGATTGGCGGCAGTTGCCATGCCATAGTAATTATGGAGACCCATAACATAACTGTTGTAGTTGTTGACAGCGGCATATTCTGCCTTATCATCAGATGAGTGCTGGATTGCCTTGACTTTCCCTTTTGCGGTATCCTTTATTTTTTGCAGGGCTTTGGGAGCAATATGAGAAATCACCACATACTGATTTTTCTTGCCTTTGCGGACTCTGATTCTAAACCCAAGAAAATCCGAGTAATCATGCTTGAGATTCACAATTTTGGACTTCTCTGGGCTTATATCCAGGTTCAATCGCTCTTTCAGCCATGCTTTCACAGCGGCAAATAACCGTACTGCGTCACTGTGCTTTCTGCAAAAGATTTTGAAGTCATCAGCGTACCTGACGATATAGCACTCTTTCAGCTTAGTTTTTCTGAGTTCCCGATACTTTTTCGACTGGTCTTTCGTGCCTGTAGCGTGTATCCTGCCGCTATATTCGTGACGGGTAGGCATATCGACCCACTGGCTGGTAATCCACCAATCTAACTCGTTCAGCACGATGTTGGAGAGCAAGGGTGAAATGATACCGCCCTGTGGTGTACCCTTTTCAGGGAATCCAATACCAGCTACTTCCGCTTTCAGCATGGCCGAGATAATGGACAGCAATTTCTTATCATGAATTCCCATTGCCCATATCTGGCGCAGCAGTTTTCCATGATGCACATTGTCAAAGAATCCTTTAACATCAATATCTATAACAATGTGCAGATTGCTTTTCTGCATATGCTTTTCGGCCTGAGCCAGCGCATTTTCCACGCCGCGATTTGGACGGAAACCATTACTCGTTTCGCAGAATTTTGCTTCACAGATTGGCTCCATCACTTGCAGGACACATTGTTGAATCAGCCTGTCCATAATCGTGGGAATACCGAGGGGGCGCATTTCCCCATTTCCTTTGGGAATTTCCTTTCGCCTGACGGCCTGTGGCTGATACCAGTCAAATTTTCTCTGTACAACTTGAATCAGTTCCGCTTCACTCATTTTCGCCAGGTCCGCAATCGTCTTGCCATCTGTCCCCGGCGTTTTGCTGCCAGCGTTCTTTTTCAGATTTCTATATGCTAACTTGATATTTTCTTCTGTTGTTATAATACTGATGAGATTTCTAAATTCACGCTTTGCAAGACTATTTTCATACAGTTTGTCGAATACCGATTGCATATCATAGTATTCGTTGTTCCTCAGCTTTTGCCGTTTGAGCAGTTTCTTTTTCCCTGTCAAAGTTGGCTTTCGCCTTTCTTAGTCTTACTCGAACCTTTGATAAATTGCTTCTTAGATGATTGTTTTGCAAATGACTGGCGGCTGTTCCTCCACGGCTTATTATCCCCGCTTCGCTGGTCATGCCGCCGCTCTCAGCCGGATAAAGACTGCTTGTTTCATTGCTGATGTTTTCACAGTCACCGCTTCATCGTGTGCAGACACTCAGCGTCCCAAGCCTTTCCTCGTTCCGATATTCCTATCTGTTCATAATCCCCTTAGGTTGTCCTATGAGCCTGTGCGCTGGGAAGTGCCTGTAACACTTCAAGGATTTTCATAACGTACATTTTTACTCACCCTCACGCACGCCGTAGATTTACGACTATGACATTTCTATCATATCACGCTTTAGACCCTAACACTCGGACTTCGTCGGTCATTGCTGACATCCTCACCATAGGGACTTTATAGACCTCCGGCATATAGGCGGCACCATCCACCTCTGGACAGCTTTCGTGGGGCTGGTAGTTATCCAGCAGTCCTTACGGCCGCTCTCTGCCGACTTCAGCGGGCTTTGCACGGTTCGGCTTCTGCAAACCTCCCCGCACACCGCAGTATCAAGGCAGGCGTTTCCGGGCGTTACTCCTTCATTCCACCTGTCGGAATATCAGTTCTTCAAATCCTATGCTTTTTAAGCTCCTTTCAATCTTATTAAATTCTGACTTGAGCGTAACCTTTTCAGTTACGAACGAGTCGCACGCACATTGGTGCCTGCGCCCATCTTGGCGGTGCTGCCCATAAGCACACGCACCTGACCGGTACGAACTTTGGAGAACAGCTCTTTTTTCCGTACTTCGGTGTTGGCTTCATGGATAAAAGCGATCTGGTCGGCAGGCATCCCCTGAGCAATGAGTTTCTGACGAATATCGTCATATACCGTAAAGGCCGGTTCCTGCTCCGGCAGAGGCACAGCGCCTTCCAGTGCGTGAAGCAGTGGATTATCCAGCGTTTTCGCCGCCTTGCTTGCAGGAGCTTTTGCCTGCGGTGTAGAAATGTCGCAGAACACCAGCTGGGTCAGCTTGTCAGCTTCGCCATCCCGCCAGATCTGCATAATGTTCTCCACACACTGATTGACCTTTGTTCCGGGTTCGTCCGGCAGCATCTGGTTGATGATCCTCTGGTCCAGCCCCAGCTTGCGGCCATCCGAGGTAATCTTGAGCATATTGTCCTGGGACGGGTCAACGGTTCCGCTGTGTACCAGCGATGCGCGCTCCGAAAGGGCCTTGACCATTTCCTGCTGATGTTCGGTAGGCTGCGCCACGATGTTGTGGTATTCCACTTCCGGGGTAGGCAGATTCAGCTGGTCGGCAGTCTTAATGTCGGCCACTTCTTTGAACAGGTTCATCAGCTCCGGCAGATTAAAGAACTTGCTGAATCGCGTTCTTGCCCGGTAGCCGGTTCCCTCCGGTGCCAGCTCCAATGCTGTGACGGTCTCCCCAAATCGGGAAGCCCAGCAGTCGAAGTGGGTCATGTTCAGTTCTTGCAGGCGTTCATACTGAAGGTAACGCTGCATGGTGTAAAGCTCGGTCATGGAGTTGCTGACCGGTGTGCCGGTGGCAAAAATCACGCCACGGTTTCCGGTGATCTCATCCATATAGCGGCACTTGGCAAACATATCGGAGGATTTCTGCGCGTCCGATGTGGATAAGCCTGCCACATTCCTCATTTTTGTGTATAGAAACAGGTTTTTATAGTTGTGGGCCTCGTCCACAAACAAACGGTCCACACCCAGCTGCTCGAAGGTTACCACATCGTCTTTTCGCCCCTCGGCTTGCAGCTTTTCCAGTCTGGCTTCCAGAGACTTTCTGGTACGCTCCAGCTGCTTGACGGTAAAACGCTCGCCGCCGCTGGCCTGCACCTCTGCGATACCCTCGGTGATCTCGTCGATCTGCTCATAGAGAAGCCGTTCCTGACGCTCCCGGCTGATGGGGATACGCTCAAACTGGCTGTGTCCCATGATGATGGCGTCGTAGTCACCGGTCGCAATACGGGCGCAGAACTTTTTGCGGTTATGGGTCTCAAAGTCCTTTTTGGTTGTGACTAAGATGTTGGCGGAAGGATAGAGGCGCAGAAACTCCGACGCCCACTGCTCGGTCAGGTGGTTTGGAACCACAAAAAGAGATTTCTGGCACAAGCCCAGGCGTTTGGCTTCCATAGCAGCAGCTACCATCTCAAAAGTTTTGCCTGCGCCCACCTCATGTGCCAGCAGGGTATTACCGCCATACAGCACATGGGCGATGGCGCTTTTCTGGTGTTCCCGCAGGGTAATGGCTGGGTTCATGCCGCCAAAAGTGATATGGCTGCCATCATACTCACGGGGACGGGTAGAGTTCATTTCTTCGTTGTACTGGCGCACCAAAGTCTGGCGGCGCTCCGGGTCTCTCCAGATCCAGTCCCTAAAGGCTTCCCGGATAGCCTGCTGTTTTTGAGCAGCCAGGGTGGTCTCCTTGGCGTTCAGCACGCGGCGCTCTTTTCCGTCTGCGTCCTCTATGGTGTCATAGATACGGACATCCCGCAGGTTTAAGGAATCCTCCAGAATCTTGTAGGCGTTGGCGCGGCTGGTTCCGTAGGTGGTGTAGGCTGCCACATCGTTGTAAGATACGGAAGATTTCCCCTTGATCTGCCATTCAGCGGTAAAGGACGAATAGTTGACCTCGATACTGCGCTGGAGATAAAACGGAGTGTTGAAGGTCTCATACATAAACTGCTGGATATATTCCTTGTCGATCCAGGTAGCACCCAAACGCACCTCAATCTCCGACGCATCCAGGTCTTTGGGCTGGGCGGCGGTAAGAGCTTCCACATTGACTGCATAAACCGGGTCCTGCTGTGCCGCCCGCTGCGCCTGACGCAGTTTGCGGCGTACATTGCCGGAAAGGTATTCATCGGCAGTCACATAATGGGGCGTTCCGTCCTGCTCCAGCTGTCCCGGTACACAGAAGATCACGCCTTGCAGTTCTCCGGCCAGTTCTTCTTTTGTTTTTCCGGTAAGCTGGCTCATATAGCTCATATCCACGCAGGCTTTTTCCGAGATGGACACCGCCAGCGCTTCGCTTGCCGTATCCACCACAGCCACCGCCTGATGGGGCTTGATGGTCCGTTTGGTGAACATATCCGCCTTGCGTTCCAGCTTTCCGTCCTCGTCGATGACTTCCAGCGCACAGAGCAGGTAATAGGAAGAATCATCTGCATAGGCCAGACGGTTTGCACGGTCATTGATGAGACCGTATTTGGCAGAAAAGCTGTCATAGAGGCTGTTCAGTTCCGCCTGCTTTTGGGTAATGGTGCTGTCCGGAACCGCTGCATCCATCTGAAGGTCGATCAGTTCCTGCACACAATCACGCAGTCCCACAAGACCTTTTACGCGGGCTTCTGCGGTGGCGTTGAGGTCAGGGCGCACCATGCGGCTGTTTTCCCGGTAGTACACCTGCCCGTCTACAATGGCATAGGAATAGTTCTTCACATTGGGGTCGGCAGGAATGGAGGTGTCAATAGCTTCGCCTTCGCCCAGCTCCGGCAGCTCTGCCTCCTGATAAGTGCCATGAATATACTTCACTGCATCTTGCAGCTGGTCGGAAAGCTCCAGTCCCTCGATAGGGTTCACGGTGTAGTCCATACCATGAGCAGTGCTTACCGGCTCCTGTCTGCCCAGCACCATTTCCGGGTGGTCGATAAAATACCGGTTGATGGCAAACCCGCCCTCCGTCTGTCCGGTCTGAGTCCATTCCGGCACGATGTCCAGCGGGCGGTCCCGCTTTTGGAGGAAGATGATGTCAGATACCACCTCGGCACCGGCATTCTTTTTGAACGCGTCATTAGGCAGACGGATAGCTCCCAGCAGCTCGGCACGCTGGGCAAGATAGCGGCGCACGGTGGAATCCTTGGCATCCATGGTATAGCGGGAGGTCACAAAAGCCACCACGCCGCCGGGACGCACCTGGTCGAGTGCTTTGGCGAAAAAATAGTTGTGAATACTGAAATTCAGCTTGTTGTAGGCTTTGTCGTTGACCTGATACTGACCAAAAGGTACATTGCCGATGGCAAGGTCAAAGAAGTCACGCCTGTCGGTGGTCTCAAAGCCGCCTACTGTGATGTCCGCCTTGGGATAGAGCTGCTTTGCGATGCGCCCGGAAACAGGGTCCAGCTCCACGCCGTACAGACGGCTGTTTCGCATTTCCTCCGGCAGCATACCGAAGAAGTTGCCCACACCCATAGACGGCTCCAGAATATTTCCGGTCTCAAATCCCATACGGCCCACCGCTTCATAGATGGCCTGAATGACCGTAGGGCTGGTGTAGTGGGCGTTGAGGGTGGAGCTTCTGGCGGCGGCATATTCCTCCGGGGTCAGCAGCTCTTTCAGCTGGGCATACTCGGAAGCCCATGCCGGTTTTTCCGGGTCAAAGGCATCGGCAAGGCCACCCCAGCCCACATAGCGGGATAGGACTTCCTGCTGTTCGGGGCTTGCCTGCTGTCCGGCAACTTCCAGCTCTTTCAGCAAACGAATGGCATTGATATTTGCCTGGAACTTGGCTTTCGGACCGCCTTCACCCAAATGCTCATCGGTAATACGGAAGTTTTGTGCATTGCGGCGCAGGTTTGCCTTGTATTCCTCATAGGAGGCTTCCTCGGCAGCTTTGGCATTGGGGAAGGTCTGCCACTGGCCATTGACCTGAATGGAAACCGGGTGTTCGTCCAACACTTCCTCAAAGGTTTTCTCCGGCTCAGTCACAGGTGTTGGCGGCTCCGGCTCATTGGTTCGCAGGGTCTGAATAACCACATCATAAGGCAGATTGTTCTTGTCTCCCGGATAGACGGCCACGGTCTCGGAATGGAAGGTCGGGGATTCGGCAGCCGGTTCGTGCTGTTCCTGTCCAAAGCCATCCAGCTGACGGGCATACATCCCGCGCAGCAAAGGCGCAACCTCATCCCAGCGAAAATACAGCACAGCCAGACGCTTTTCCTCTGCGTTCAGGACTTCCAGCTCCATGCCCTGTGCCGTGGTACGGTAATCGGCAATATCGCCGCTCTCCAGATTCAGCGTCTCGATCTCACTGGAATAGGCTCTGCTCAGCCAGTAGGCAATCTCACTATTGCTCCTGCCGGATTGCAGCAGCGTGGAAATCTGCTGTTTATCCGCTTCATCCATCAGTCCATGCGCCAATACATCCCGCAGGTCCTGATCTGCCTTGTCCGGGTCAATGGGAAGAAACTCGGTATAGTAAGCATTGCGGCGGTCTGCCCGAAGCAGCTGCTCGAACTGTTCTTTGCGCTCTGCACGGTAGATGGGATATACCATACCGGTGGGTAGAAGCTGTACGGTGTCATCCCGCAGCTCGGTGATCTGATAGGCGTCATCCTCGATATACACGGTATCGCCCACGGCATAGGCCGGGGCGGCAGGGTCATAGGAGGTTCTTTGCGGAGTTGGGCGGCGAACTGCATCATATTCCTCATCGGAAATGGAAACTTCGGAAGTCTGCTCTGTCTCAGCAGCTGCGATCTGCTCTGCATCTGACATCACCTGCTGGATAAACGGGTCATTGTCCAGTTTTTCCGGGTCTACCACCTGACCATTGACGATTCCTCTTTCCTCCAGGGCTTCCTGGATGGCGATAGGGTCGATGTTGTCAAAACGATCCTGTTCTTCTTCGGTATAGAACCGGTCCTCCTGAATAAGCTGGGCAAGCCTGCGCTGTACCTTCGGCCAGGGCAGCTGCGTTTCCTCTGGGCTGCCGGCACGAGTAATGAACAGGCTGTTGCTGTTACTGCCGCCGTATTCCTGAGCCAGCCATGAGGCGGTATCTTTCTCCCTTGCATGGTCTTTCATATAGCGGACGACAGCGTGTTTACTCTCGATACTGCCGTTCCATGCACAAAGAGCAGTATCAATATCTTCCTGAGAAAGAGGGCGCAGAAGCTCATGGAGCTTTGGATAGGTTTCGTCGATCACTTCTCGGTGCAGACGCTGGCGGAACTCCGGTATATCAGAATAAAGGCGGATCAGCTCCATATCCTTAGAACCAAGGACCGCACGGCGCACAGCAGCATTGCCCTCAATGACAGCATTTTCACGGTCAGAATGACCGCAGGCATTGCGGTATGCGGCATCCTCGGAAATGGCGGCAGTTACCACAGGCTTATACTGCTCAAACTGCTCCCGAAGGGTAGGCTTTGAAGTTTCTTCCTCCACCTCCGGCTGCTGGGCTTGGATGGCATCTTCTTCGGCCAGTTCCTTTTCAGCCTGGATTTTGTCATACTGCGCCTGTTCCTGTTCGGTAAGATAGCGGCCTTTCTGAACAAGAGAGGTAATGCGCTTGGCAACATTTTCCCAGTTCAAGTGAACATCCGGGCAGTCCTGCTTTTTATAGTACACTCCTTTTCCGTCGTGACCTTCGCCACTAAAGGTTGCGCCGGACAGTGCATGGGTGTAGCCGCCCATGCCATACTCGTTCTTGAGGAATCTCACTTTTTCCTTATCCGTATGGTTTTCCATGAAGAAGGCATAGATACGGCCTTTACCACCAGAGATACCGCTTCCTCTGGTCATGGCGGCGTCGATCTCATCCTCGGTAATGAAGTGCTGGACGGTTGGCATTTGGGAAAGGTCAGAAGTAAAAGTCCTGCGTGGCAGGTCAAGTTCCTTCAGGTTCTCCCAGATCTCCCTTGGTTTATGATAGTGAAAGCGCAACAGGTCACGGTCCTGCTGATAAGCGGTCCAGAAGGCGGCGTATTCTTCCTTGAGGGTCTGGCGGAAAGCCGGTTCACTCAGCTGCTCCGTCAGGCGGTGGGTCTCCTCCGGGAACCCATTGCCTTTGATCTCTGACAGGCAGGACAAATATCCGGCTTCTCTGGCGTCCTCACTGAGATCGTGATATAGGTTCCAGAACTTTGTGGCAAGGAGGGAGCGTTCATAGCCTGCCGCTTCTGCAAGTTCCACATTGGAGGCAAACTGGCCGCTTTCCAAAAGCTCCCCGATACGCTCTGCGGCGCTCTCCCAGGAAATGACCTGGGCAGACCTGTCATAACGGACAGACTTCCCATGGGAAAGATGGATACCATCCTCGGCATACCATGCGCTCACACTGCCAAGGCCATTGCCGCCGTGGTACAGCGTTTTCAGTATCTCGGCAATCTCAGCAGTGGTTTTCTGCTTTTCAAAGGCTACAACCACACGCTCTCTCTGGCGGTCTGTATTGCCGCCCAAACGCAGCACATGGTCGATGTCATTTTGGGCAAAAGAAAAAGCAGAGGATGTATGCGCTACATTCTCTGCTTCATCTATGGATTGGATCTGTTCCGCTTCGGAGAGGAACAGGTTTAGGGTCAGCTGTTGATAAGCTCCGCCATCAGGATTTCCTCGGCCTGGGCTTTGCAGGTGTTCATCAGCCCCACCCACTTCATGGGATCGCTGGCTTTCAATTCCTCGGTGGCTCCCGCTTCCTTCGCCAGCCGGGGTATCATCTGCTCCAGTCTGCTCTGGGCGGTCTCGTCGATCTCCAGAAGGTGCGGGTACAGCTTCTCGCTCAGCAACATCTGGTTGTAGAGGATGGGACGGTGTTCTTTCAGGTAGGCTTTCCTCATCCTTCCGTACTTGCCCAGGGGTTTCTCCGGCTGCTGGCTCAGCTTCAGGTCGGGAATCAGATAGTCTCCGTTCTGGATATAGGTCATGGGATTGTTCATCTTGTTTGCTCCTTTCTTGGTTGGCTTCGCGCTCTGCATTTCGGACGGTGACGCCGATCTGCCGCAGCACCTGCTGGTTGATCTGGCTGACCGCTGTTCCCAGCGCCCCGATGGTGGACGGGGTGTTGAAATCAAAGATCGCCATGAAATCTTCGTGGTCAAAGTAGCGTTCCGGCTCCAGTCCGCAGCGGGACATCAAAGCGTAAGTGATGCTGACGGTGGCGGCTGCCTTAAACTGCACTCCGATGTTATACTCATCATATTCCTCCAAAAAGGAACCGTCAACGATATAGAAGAAGTCCTGCTGATGCTCCGTCCAGTATTCCTCAGCCAGTTTTCCGGCTACCTTGGTGAGCTGTCCGGCAAGGTCATCACCGGAAACATCATAGGTGCGCTCCAGCATGGCCTGCACCGAATCCAGATGGCGCTCCTCCAGCTGCCATAGCCAGGGAGTGCGGGAATGTTCACGGGTTCCGGTGTCGGAAATGTCAAAGACATAGCGCAGGCGTGGTCTGTCCCCGGAATCGTCCACCAGAGCGATCCCCTTGGAACCGCGCCTTACATATCGGCCCATCTTTTCATTCCACAAATCGTACTCTGCACAGGCGGTGGCGTCCGGTCGCTGGGCGTAGATCAACAGCTGTTCATGGAACGGGTACTTGTAAAGGCGGGAAGCAGTGGTGAGAAACCCCGCCCATTCCTGCCAGCTCCCCGTGAGCTGTGTTGCCACTTTGTCCGCCATCTGTGCATATAGTTCAGCTTTGGTTGGCATGGTGTTCTGTCCTCCTTTCGGTTTTTTGGTAAAGAGGTGGGGTTGCAGATTGCCACCCCATCCCTACGGTTATGGTGTTTACTGATCAAAATCCGGGTACAGCTCCAGCTCGGCAAAGTCCTCATCGGTCATCGCACAGAGCTTTGTAAGGGCACTGTCGGTCAGCTCCCTCAGTTCCGTTTCCTCCGTCGAAAGCTCGCCGCGCATCTCACGCAGGCTGTCGATCAATCCGGTGCGGCTGCCGGTATTGTAAATGCACATCAGGTTCATTTCCTCAAAAGTAAAGTTTCCCATATCAAATCTCCCTTTCCGCACTCTTTTTGGGTGCCGTCTTTTTGTGTTCTGCTTTGGGCTGGCTTTTCAGCTGATCCACAACGGATTTTTTCTTTTCCCGTTCCTCCCGATGAACGGCGTCAGCCAAGTCCATCAGGGAAATGGGCTGACCGCTTCGAGCCTGCTGTTCCAGCTCTGCCACCGTAGGCTCTTTTGCGCCATTGTTGATGATACCGTCGATCATACCGTAATCGTCCTCCACGGCCATCTCCGCATTTTTCAGCGGATTTTCCGGCAGGAATCCGGGTATCTGGGTAAAACCACTGCTGTCGCAGTAATGACAGGATACCTTACCGTCCTGCTTGATCGCAACGATGTCGCTGACGCTCATGGAAGGATGGTGGTAGTCTGCCGGATGATCGTTGTTGAACTGATTATAAATCTGTTCAACAGTAGCCTGCGGAGAATTGCAGGGTTCCAACGGCGCAGTATAGACCAGATCATAGTTTTCACGCTTTACTGCCTGCCCGATGGATCGGAGCCAGTCCATCCCTTCATAGCGAATGTCACGCAATTCATCGGTATGCTTTACCTGATAGATGGCAAAGCAATCTCTGTTCTGGGAGAGAAATGCCTGTTCTCGTTCCTGCTGATGTTCCTGACGCTCCATGACCTTTTCATGGAACTGAGGGCTTTTCTCCCATTCCTCACGGTCCACACCGAAAAGACCGCCATGCTCCATGATCTCCTGTGGGTCAAACACCATGCTCTCCGTATTGTCCTCATGCAGCACATAGACGGTCAAACCGGCGGCATCCAGTTCCAGCGCCCGTTCTCTGGTAACGGGGAGCATCCCATCATAGGAGTAGCCGTATTCCTGCATATCCGGTGTGGAGACTTGTTCATCCGGCATGGGGTATTCATCCAGTGCCTGCTCCTGTGCCTCCGGCAGCTGGGAAGAAGCAGCCATCTGACTGGCCTCTGCCTGCATCTGCTGATAGGCCGCTTCCTGCAAGGTCTCGATCATAGACAGGGGAGCGTGTCTAAGCGAAGTGCTGTCCAGATCGTTGTCATCACAAATCTGGAGAACTGCCTTCATGCGGGAAATCTCCGGCATATCCAGCTGACCGCCATCCAGCTCTTTCATGGATGCGGTATCGTAAAGGGTATAGTCCCAGCCGCTGTCACAGGGCTGGATATGAAGATAGGTGGCATCGTCGATCAGAAACAAAGCCTCCTGCTGGTTGGCGTCCGCCCCCAGCACCTCCATTTCCGGCATGGCCGCAGCCAGTTCCTTTACCGCATTCTGTACCAGCGGATTGTCACGGTAATAGTCGATTGCCTGGATGGTATCCAGGTCAATGGTCTGCCCGGTCAAAATCGGAAACGGTCCTTCATAGTCGCTTCCATCTTTCAGCTCAAAACCAATTCCTTTGATCCCGTTCATTCGCTCTGCCGGAATTTCCTGATAAATGCGGACAGCTTCCTCCAAAGACAGGTTATCGTGGTATTCTCCGAGGTTTGGAAACTCCATGCACTCTGCTACATAGTAGGTCAGATTGCCGGTTGGCTCGGTGCCAGATACCTGAGCGGCATCTGCTGGCTGCTCTATCGGGGCGGTTTCCGGCTCTGCTTTTGCATTGGGGTCAATTCCACGCTCTTTGCAGATTTCCTTATAGTGGCGCTCAATGTCAGAAATCAGTGCGCCGGAGGTCTTGTTGATGGTCTCCAAACTGGCTCTCAGTTCTTTCAGTTCCTTGCCCTGACTCCAGCTGGCAATATAGCCGAAGCTGTTTTCTCCGGTCTCGATGCCAAAATACTTGCAGACCGCATAGGAGATGCTTTCAGCCTCCACTTCCTCCGTGTGGCGATTTTTGATTGCCTGTTTTTCTGCGGTTGGATCTTCCTCAACTGCAAGACGCCATTCAAACTGATTTTCGTCCACATAGTGCCAATCCATATCAGAAGCAAACTGTTCAGCTTCTCTTTCTGTGACAAAATCCAGCTTGAAATCATGCTTGGTTCCACCTTCACTCTCCAGCACAACCTTCCATGACGGTAGCACTTCATATTTTTTAGGGTCATGGAGCTTGCTGTGGGCAATCTCGTGGACCGTGGCCGAAACCGTCTGCACCTCGCTCATGCCCTGACGAATGGCGATTTTCTGATGATCGGCAGAAAAATAGCCGTCCGTATCGGCGGCCATTGCTTCAAAAGTGATCGGCACCGGCGCACTGCGGCGCAGAGCCTCCATGAATGCCTCATAATTGGGCACATTTCCGGAAAGGGAGGAGGCAAGCTCCGGCAAAGGTTTCCCATCGGTCTGGCTCACATCAAAGACTTTGACCGGGCGGAACATGGGGATCTCGATTTCTTTTTCCTCTGTGACGATCTTTCCGTCTTTATCCAAAATCGGAGCCTTGGTATCCGGGTCCAGTTTTTGCTCCTCGATTTTCTTCTTGTACGGTGTGGGGGCAATGATGGTAATGCCATGCTCGCCCTTTTTTACATGACGCTCAAACTGGTCTTTCCACTTATTGTATCCGGCAACCAAAGTGGCGTCCGGCTTCTGCATATAGATGAGCATGGTGTTGTTTACCGAATAGCGGTGGAATCGGGACATGACGGACAGATAGCGCATATACTTTTCGCTCTCAAACAGTTCTTTGATGCCCTGCTCGATGCCATCCGTGATTTCCCTTAGCCGCTCTCGGTTGGTGGGTTTGTTCTCAGCCATGATTTTCAATCTCCTTTCCAAGTGTGTGATTTCTGCTGTGTGGTCTGCAATCCATGCCTTTTGTTCTTCTTCACTTTCATAAAGAAAAAGGTCCAGCAGGTACTCTACATAGGTTTTCTTCTGGATCGCTTCCACAAAGCGGGGGTGCGGTTCCTCCTCCGCTGTCCTGGGAGAATTGTCGGCCTCCCATTTTTTCAGCAGATAGTAGTAATCGGACAGTACGCGATAACACCGTTGTCGGTCCTCCCGAAACTTCTGTGCCTCGGTTTTCTGCCGGACATACCTCCTGCGGGGAGGGGCCTGACTGTCATAGATCAGGCCAAAGTCCTGTGCCAGTTTCTCCGCCGCTTCTTTTGGGGAGAGGTCAAAGAGCTTTGCGGTAAAGTCGATCACATCCCCATCTGCACCGCAGCCAAAGCAGTGGAACCGCTGGTCCACCTTCATGCTGGGGTTCTTATCATCGTGAAAGGGACAGCAGGCCATACCATTTCGTTTGACCTCGATTCCATAAAACTCTGCTGCTTCTCTGGTGCTGACCGACTGCTTGACTGCTTCAAATACATTCTCTGCCATGTGATTTTAACTGGTGGACTTTCTCACAGGGGGCTGGTATCCGGCAGCTTTCGCACGCTCACTGGCAGCTTTGCGGCGTTCTGCGCTGTATGGCTCCCTGACTGATACACACCGCTTGGGGACGGTAAAGTTATGGGCGTCCTTTCGGGTGATCTGGTCGGGGTGCTTTTTTGCCAGCAGTTCCAGCTTCTCCATCAGACGGGGATCGTGGGTGTAGACCTCAGCTATTGGCTCCGCCTGGTTATAGAGGAGAATGGTTTCCCGTTCCACTAAAGAGAGCTTCATCGGCTGCCTCCTTTCCGCTGATCAAATTCCAGCTTGAAGTTGGCGTACTGTCCATCGTCCTCCAAAACCACAGTGGCATCGTAGGTCTTACCGGTCTTTTCGGAATAACAGCCGGTGATCCTTGCGCGGCCATCTTTGAGCAGCGCCGTCACCACAGCCTTGGTGGGCTGTTTTTTCTTGGCGGCCCACCATTTGTTGTTTTTCCAGATTGCAAATTTGCAATCTTTGCTCTGACAGAAGAAGCCTTTTTGCAGTTCTGCAACTTCACCGCCGCAGCGAGGGCATTTGCCTACCACCTCACGGGGCGGAGTGAACAGGTACTCGGTTCCCTTGATGACCTGATAAGTTCCCACCAGGTCTCCCAGCATGGTGCTGATCCCGTCCAGAAACTCCTCTGGGGCAAGCTGCCCACGCTCGATCTCGCCCAGGCGGTACTCCCACTCGGCAGTCAAAAGCGGCGATTGCAGCTGTTCCGGCAGAACGGTGATAAGGGAGACTGCATCGTGGGAAGGGAGAAGCTGCACCGTTTTCCTGTTCTTTTTTCGTTCCAGAAAACCGGCAGATACCAGCTTTTCCAAAATACCGGCACGGGTGGCCGGTGTCCCCAGACCTTTTCGCTCGGCATCCTCCGGCATATCCTCTTTTCCGGCAGTCTCCATCGCGGACAATAGGGTGTCCTCCGTAAAATGCTGAGGCGGACTGCTTTTGCCTTCTTTGATGATTGCAGCAGCAACCGAAAGGGTCTGTCCTTCGGTCAGCTCCGGCAGGGCTTTCTCTGCGCCATCTTTTTTCGGCTCTGCATCCTTCATTTTGGCACGGTAAGCGTCCTCCAGTGCTTTCCATCCGGGGTGCTTCACCGTTTTTCCTTTGGCGGTAAACTCCCCACCGGCACACGCTGCAATCACAACGGTTTCCGAATAGATATGGGGCTGGGCTACGGCGCACAGCAGACGCAAGGCCACCAGCTCCAGCACCGCTTTTTCTCCCGCAGGAAGGGCAGAAAGGTCTGCATCCTTGAGATTTCTGGTAGGGATTACTGCGTGGTGGTCAGTTACTTTCTTATCGTTGATGACCGTCTGCGGATCACAGGTAATGGCGATCCCTTTGCGAAACGGCATAGCATTGGCAACCAGATTCACCAGCACCGGCAGGCTGTCTGCCATATCACCGGTCAGATAGCGGCTGTCAGTACGGGGATAGGTGCAGAGCTTCTTTTCATACAGGCTTTGCAGATAGTCCAGGGTCTGCTGGGCTGTAAATCCAAGCAGGCGGTTGGCATCTCTTTGCAGAGTAGTCAGGTCATAGAGGGCAGGCGGCTTTTCGGACTTTTCCTTGCGCTCCACCTTTTTGATCGTGACAGCTGCACCCTGGCAGACTTCTTTCAGCTGCTCGGCAGCAGCCTTATCCGCCATGCGCTCCCCGGATACGGTAAGACCAGGCAGCTCCAGCGCCACGGTATAAAAGGGAACCGGCTTAAAGGTTTCGATCTCAGCTTCTCGCTGGACAATGAGTGCCAGCGTTGGGGACATAACGCGCCCGATGTTGAGGGTGCGGTGGTACAGCACGGAAAAAAGCCTTGTGGCATTGATCCCCACCAGCCAGTCGGCCTTGGCACGGCAGAGGGCAGCATCCCGAAGTCCGTCATAGTCCGCACCGGGGCGCAGGTTTGCAAAGCCCTCCCTTATGGCGGAGTCCTCCATTGAAGAAATCCAGAGCCTTTTCATCGGCTTTTGACAGCCTGCCAGCTCATAGACGCTGCGGAAGATCAGCTCGCCCTCGCGTCCGGCATCGCAGGCATTTACCACCTCCGTCACATCCGGGGCATTCATCAGCTTTTTGAGAATATCAAACTGCTTTTTCTTATCCTTTCCCACCACCATCTGCCAATGCTCCGGCAGGATAGGCAGGTCATCATATCGCCACTTGGCGTACTTGGGGTCATAGCTGTCTGCGTCCGCAAGACCGGCCAGATGGCCCACACACCAGCTGACACGCCAGCCGTTGCCTTCCAGATACCCGTCCTTACGGGCAGTTGCGCCGATCACCGCCGCCAGACTTTGTGCAACCGATGGTTTTTCAGCAATCACAAGTTTCATAATCTTCATCCTCCCATTCTTCCCGCACAGGCGTGTGCAGTTTTTTCTCAATGCTGTTTTCCTCATCCAGAAGCAGGTTATAACCAAACCGGTAGTCATAGCGGTACAGTTTCCCCAGCAGGTCATTGATGATGATGCGGCAAGCCAAAATGACACGGGTTTTATCCACCTGCATCAGCTGGTAGCGTTGATAATTGCTGTAATATTCTTCATGGCGGTGGGTATTGCGGACAGTATCTTCAAGCAAACTTTCTACTGCATCCTGACAACCATCCTCTTTTTCACCCTCCATACAGTTCAGAAGTTCCATTACCATAGGAAAGCTCTGTTCATCCATAGGAGCTTCTGCTGCAAGAAAACCGATCAGGGCAGATAAGAGCAGACGGGCTGCTGTCTGTTCCCGGTCCGTCAAAACAGACATCGTTTTCTCCGCATTTGGCAGAATCTTATCTTCCACAAAATCTGCCGCGTCACCGGAATAAAGCTGACGGATAGAATCTATGGATAATGAAACCGTCACGGCATCCTGAGAAAAGTCAAATGAATCTTCCTGTTTTGCTTTTCTCCGAAGTTTGTTTAACATGGTAGAAAGAATGTCGCCGCCAAAATACACGGCGATCACCAGCAGATCAAAAACAGCAATCAGTTTGATAAATGTAATCAGAACACTCATTTTTTTCGTTTCCTTTCTTTGAGCCAGCGTTCCATCTCACGGTGGCAGACACCTACGCAGGGGCTTCCATAATTCCCACAGCCATAACAGGGGTGGCTTTGGGGTAAAGAGGGAGGACGGGAAGTTTCCTTCCCGCCCTCCGGCCTGCGTGTCATCATGCGTTCATAGGGACTGTCTGTGAAACGGGTCATTTCACGCTGTCCTCGTCATCTTCTTCTGTGCTGCCCCCGTCAGCGTCAGGCTCGTCCGCCTCCTCATCCTCGGTTTCCCATTCCTCGGAATCTTCCTCGCCATAATCATAATCGTCCAAACTGTCATTGCCCTTGGTCTTAGGCTTGTTCTTAACGAGCTTCAAGTAGGCAAATACGCCACCGCCGCCCAGCAGAGCCAGCAGAAGGATCAGAGCAGCCGGGTTCAGTCCGGCAGGCTTCTCTTTTTCCGGCTCCGGTGTTTCTGCCGGAGGTTCCGGTGCTTTTCCCGTACATTTACTCTTATCAGTTACACAGACCGGACAGGCCGTATTGACTGCCCCTGCTTCACATTTCTTCGTGCAGCTGCACACCGCAGGCGGCTCCTCTTTGGGTTTTCCATCCTCCATCAGCGCCATTAAGTCCGCTTCATCCACCTGGTTCAGAAAGTGAACCGCGGTCTTTTTATCCTCATTGGCCCTGTCGATCAGGATATAAAAATAGTTGCCTGCCTTGGTGGTAACGGTAATGAGCTGCTTGTTGCCCCCAAAATCATCCACCAGAGCGGCGTTACCCTCCGGGGTCAGCGGAGGTGCTTTTTCCGTTTCTTCCACCACCACATTGCTGTCATTGGTGGTATCCTCTGCCGGGGGCGGCGCTGCGCCCTGGGCAAAAGCGGGAACGGTAAAGCCCGATGCCAGAACCAGCGTCAGGCAAAGGGCAGAAAGTGTTCGGAGCAATCGTTTATTCCTCATAGCTGTTTTCCTCCTGTTCGTTGTTGTCATCCACCATACTGCCGGGAACTGTGCCGCCGGACAGCATGGCGCTCAGCTGGGCCGGGGTCATACGCAGGGCGCGCACCATCTGGACGATCTCCAGATTTTCTGCCTCGGTTTTCTGTGCTTCCAGCGCCTTGAGCTTTTCCTGATACTCTGCGATCTTCTCGCGGACCTTTGTAATCTCCTGGTCAATGCGTTCAATTTTGTTCTTTGCCATCGTCTATCACTCCTTCTAAAAAATCTCTGTTACCAGTTCATCAGGCCGTAGCCCTTGATACTTTGATAATTCAGGTCATAACTTTTGATCTTGCAGGCATCGCCGGAATTTCCCTCCACGGTATAAACACGGCTGCCATCGGTGCCGATAACAATTCCCACATGGTCTGCGGAACCGTCCAGATCCCAATCGAAGAAAATGGCATCGCCGGGAGCGATGTTTTCATATCCTCTTGCGCCCCACTGTCCATGAGACTGGAACCACGGAACACCCTGCCACTCACAGCCTGCAAAGCGCGGTTCACTTTTTCCTGCCTGGTTATAGCACCAGGATACAAAGCAGGCGCACCATTCCACGCGGCTGTCAAAACCGTACCAGCTCCAGTAGGGATAACCGCCCACATTGCCCACCTGACTTTTCGCCAGTTCCACCAGCTGAGGGTTGCCGGGACGGGTGCCGTTAATGAACTGCACACCGGACAAATCTTCCGAGCCGCTGGTATCAGGGGAACCGCCGCCAAACAACAGCGGTTTATTGCCCATGGTCTGTCGGTAGACCTGATACATTTCCATCTGCTCCGGGGTCAGCAGCTCCGACGCCACAGCGGAAATGGGCTTGCTGGTGAGTTTCACATTCAGAATGTAATACTCATAGGGGACTTCTTCTGAGGTGGTCTCGCCGGTCTCCGGGTCGGTGGAGGTCTCCGTGCGGTAGCGGATTTCCACTTCCTCGGTAAGCGTCAGCTGATACTGTGCTGCAAACACACGCGCCAGCTCTGCCTGGGCGCTTTGCCGGGTATAGCCCTGCAAGACAGCAGAGAGAAATGCCGCCAGCTCATGAGGGTCATGGCCGATCATGCCAAGGTCATACCGATACTCGTCATACCCTGGGTGGCTGCTTTCGATGTTGTCAATTTCCTCCTGCAACTGGGCTTCTCTGGCTGCATAATCTGCCTCCACTGCCAGCATTTCCGGGTCATCTGACGGATAGGTGGTGCCGGAGAGAACGGAACCGATGCTCTGCGCCATCATGGAACAGGAGGACATGGTATTCATCAGCATACAGGCGATGAGGAACAAAACCCCTGCGATCAGGAAGCCCTTCTTGTGGCGCATGACGAATGCCCCTGCCTGCTGTGCCTTTTCTTTTACCGTCCTTGCGGCTTTTCCGGTTTTGGACGCAGCCTGGGCGGTATTTCCGGCAGTCTGACCGGTGCGCTTGGCGGCGGCATACTTCTTTTTGATGGCCTGCTTTTGCTGCCAACGGGAAAGAGGGTTGCTGGAAAACTGGGGATTTTCCTGCAAAGATTTCTGGTACAGGACATTTACATTTGCCTTTTCCAGTTGGCGCTCTGCCTGGGCTGCTTTGCGGTACGGCTTCAGCTTGTGGCTGCGGTAGCCCTCCCGCACCAGATAAGCGCCGGTCTCCACCGCCTCCTCGGACTTGTGGGCGCTTTCCACGCCCACATTGTCCTGTTCTGTTTCCCGGATCTCTTTATGGAGCTTGCCCGCGACCAGCTGGACGGGTGCTTCCTTCACTCCCTGAGAAAGTTTGAAGGGTGGCTTTTTCTTGTCCTCAAAGGTCAGCTTCGAGGTCTTTTTTCCAGTATCCGGGTCAATGACCGTCTGCCTGACCTTTTTCTTTGGAATATTGGCCTGCGCCTTATCTGCTCTGGCCGCAGCTTTCTCCGCTTTACGGATCGGCTTTTCCAGTGCAGGGTCAGCCCGTTCCTCATCGGTAAAGCGCAGGCGCGGTTCCTTATTCAAACCATTCTCCCAGCATGAGGGAGGACATCATGTAGTGCAGCTCTGCATAAATGGCCATCCCCACAGGATCGTTGAACATACAGCCGGACAGGTAGGCATAAAACTGTGCCACCACATCGGACAGGATCTTCGCTTCGGTTCCTTCCAGAACCAGACCGCCCATGCCTTCCTTGGCACGGATGGCGCTCCAGACCTCTGCCAGACGGAGAAGCCCCACCTGACCGGTCTCATTCAGTTCGGCTGCCTGATCTGCCGCCGTGCGGCACTCACTTACCGCATCAGCCATGACCGTAAGCAGCTGGCTGCGCTGGGCATTTACCGCCCTGTCAAAAAACATCAGCGGATTCTCATTCATAATGTTGGGGTTCATAGTCATTCATCCTCCTTTTTCAATTCTTGTGGTTTCGTGGTCATAATGCGGTAAAGCTCGGTATTCTTCGGGAAGTGGTCTACAAACGGCAGGATCGTGGAGCCATAGAACAGCAGGCCCTCTCCCTCACCGGAGTGGGTCACATAGCTAAGCTGGTGCGTGGAAATGCCCAGCTGCTTGGCGAGAATCTGACGGTCTCCGCCTGCCTGGTTGAGCATATACACGAAGTCGGAGTTTTCAAAGATGTTCTCTACCTCGCGGCTGCTCAAAAGGTCTTTGACATTCTGGGTGATACCTGTCGGAATACCGCCCCATTTACGGAATCGCTTCCAGATTTCCACCGTATAAGCGGCGGTCTGCTCCTCCTTCAAAAGCAGGTGCATCTCGTCGATGTAGTAACGGGTGGACTTGTGGGCGGCACGGTTGATGGTAACTCGGTTCCATACCTGATCCTGTACCACAAGCATACCGATCTTTTTCAGCTGCTTGCCCAGCTCCTTAATGTCATAGCAGACAATGCGGTGGTTGATGTCCACATTGCTCTGGTGGTTGAACACATTGAGGGAGCCGGTTACATAGATTTCAAGGGCCGTGGCAATATACTGGGCTTCCTTTTCCTCCTGTGAACGAAGCAGGTTATATAGGTCCTCCAGTATGGGCATATTCTCCGGGCGCGGGTCATTGAGGTAAGTCTGATAGACCAGACGCACACAGCGGTCGATGATGGTTTTCTGCACCGGCTGCAATCCGTCCTTACCGCCCACGATCAGCTCACACAAGCTGAGAATAAAGTCAGACTTGAGGGACAGCGGGCTTTCATCGTCCGAGTAATCCAGGTTCAGGTCCATCGGATTGATGTAATTGCTGCTGGTGGGCGAAATCTTGATAACCTGTCCATGCAGGCGTTCCACCAAAGGTGCGTACTCCGCCTCCGGGTCACAGATGATGACATCATCATTGGTAAGCAAAAAGCAGTTGGCAATTTCTCGTTTTGCGCTAAAGGACTTGCCACTTCCAGGTGTCCCAAGTATCAGGCCGTTGGGGTTTTTCAGCAGCTTTCGGTCCACCATGATGAGGTTGTTGGACAGAGCATTGATGCCGTAGTACAGGGCTTCTTTGCCGTTCTGAAACAGTTCCTGTGTGGTGAACGGTACAAAGATAGCCGTAGAACTGGTGGTCAGCCCTCGCTGGATCTCGATCTGATTGAGTCCCAGAGGCAGACAGCTCATCAGCCCTTCTTCCTGCTGAAAGTCCAGTCTGGTCAGCTGACAGTTATACTTCTGAGCAATAGAGCCTGCCTGAAAGATGTTGTTGCCAAGCTGACGGGGATTGTCCGCTGTGTTCAGCACCAAAAAGGAGACAAGGAACATTCTCTCGTTTCGGCTCTGCAAATCCTGCAACAGCTTTTTCGCCTCACTGCCGTAGGTGGCAAGGTCAGAGGGAATGATGTCCATGTCGTATCCGGCACGAACTGCTTTTTTCTGTTCCTCGATCTTACTGCGGTCCAGGTCGGTAATCTTGCGCTTTACCGTCTTAATGGCTTTCACCTGATCCACCGACTGAATGTGCATACTCACAATGAGCGAGCTTTCCATATCCAGAAAATCAGCCAGCAGGCGGTCATTCAGCTCCGGTGCGAGAATCTGCAAAAAAGAAACAGCCCCGTATTTCTTGCCCATACGGAACTGCTTGCCGGTGCGGAACTCAAAGGAGCTGGGTGCAATAAAATCTTTCGTGGACAGACCGGAAGGAGCCAGCCAGTCCCATTCAAACTGAAATGGGAGCTGTTCATCCATGTGGAATACCGCATGAAGCTGGGAAAGCCTTTCCTTACCGTCCAGTGTTCTGGCGGCTACGCCAAGACGCTTGAAGTTGTTGAGTATATCGGTCTCAATACGCTCCAGACGGGGCTTGGCGGCTTTGATGCTGTCAGCGTCGATACCAAAGGTCAGGTATTTGGTCTTGATGAGACCGTTGTTGCCCCTGGCCAGCTGATTTTGCAGCATCGTGGTGTATTCCTCACGGATACTGTCAAAGGCATCCCCCTGGGGAGGGATGGAAATGGAGTTTGCAAAGGTCTCCTCCGATGCCGCAAGGTTCAAAAAAGACAGCTGGAAGTGAATCGAGCTGTCGAAATAATTGAGGAAATCACACCAGCCCTCAAAGATCGCGGTCTTATCTTCATTTTGGGAGAGCTGATAGTTGATGTCCTGAAACTGAATGGTCTTTGTGTAGTGGCTGTCCGATACACGGCAGATCCCGTCCGGCCACATTCGTTCATAGGGGATACTGTCCTGTGCCGATTTTCCTTTTTTGTCCGTGCGGTTGGCGCGGGCAATGGCCGCTTCGATCTGCTTCTTATCGGCGCGGGACAGCTTTTTCTTTGTCTTTACCGGATGCACGGTCTTTTCTTCCGGTTTTCCCAGCAGACGGCGCAGCCAGCTTTTCATTGCGGTGAACAATGTCATACACCTCCTTATCGAGCATTTCCTGCCGCTTTAATACGGCATAAAAGTTATTGGTCTGGTAGGGACGCTGTTTGGGACGGATCACAGCCACTTTTAGGATGTTGCCAACGATCTTTTCCAGGCCCTGTCCATGTTTTTCATACATTGCCAGCAGGAAGAAGGGCATCATGACCAACATCATACACATGGCGGCCATGCTGTTTCCCGCAGGCTCACGGAGCAAAAAGAACAGCGGTACGCCTACAAGCGCCCCGGCGGTAAAGCAGACCAGCTGCCTTCGGGTCAGATTGAACATGACCTTGGTTTTGACTTTGGTTAAATCTTTGGGTACGGGTACATAAGCCATATTATCCACCTCCTTTATGGGAATGAAATAGAGCTGTCCACTTCATTTCCCCACACATCCCAACCGGTTGTGGATTGACGAGCAAACAGTTCTATACGCGGGAGATCACCCATCAGCGTTACAATATTATCCCGAACAACATCGGGCTTTTTGCTATGCTGCTCAACTGGCGAGATTATCAGCTGTCTAACCCCTGCGCTTTTTCTCCTGGGTTTTCCTTTCACAGCCAAAAGGCAGATTTCTGCATTGCTTCTTGTCCACCAGCCAAGTCCCATAAAAAATCCGTTCCCGGATTTATTCTGTTTCACCCAGACAAAGGCAACCGTCTTAAAAGAAAATCCCCAAGCACTTATTAGTTTTATTGCCTCTGGCAACTTCGGAAAAGTGCACCAGAGGAACAATGTGCAGTTTTTGTCTGCCAGATCGGATACTGGCAGGCGGTACAGTTCTTCGTCCGGCATGGTCGGGTAATGATTCTGTGCAGCACCTTGAACCTTTCCGCTTCGATAACTCCATGGCGGATCTGCATAAATGATTTGATATTTTTTCATACAGAACCCTCCTTTAATGCGCCTGAAAGACTGATTTTGCGAGGCTGCCGGTTTTGAACAGCGTAAAGCACAGCAGTACGGTGTAGCCCACGCAGCTCCAGATTGCCATGATGATGTCATCTTCCAGAGCGATGTTCTGCACCAGCACAGCATAAATCGCCACACAAACGATGATGAGAAACGCCTGAAAGCCCAGCGCCAGCAGGGAACGGAGGTAGTTCTGTCCCATACCGCCCCATTCCTTGCCCATCATGGCAGCCATTGGAACGGGAGCCACCGAAGTCACAAGGTAAATCTCGATCATACGGCCATAAATGACGATAAAGATACAGATATACAGTGCCCACATGGTAATGCCGATAAAGAGGGATTGGAACCAAAGCCCGAACAGCGGCCCCAGATCCATTTCCATCAGTCTCGGTTCCAGATCGGTCATAACTGAGGAAATGTCAATGGACGCATCCGAACCGATGATCCCTGCCGCCTGTGCCACCACGCTTTGCGCCATATCAAAGACGCCCATCACGATATTCCATGTGTTTGTGACAATGAGGATGGCAGCGGCTGATTTGAACACCCACTTGAAAATCATCCAGGTGTCCACATCATGCAGGTTGTTCTTGTCTGCGATCATCTGAATCAGGTCTACGGTCATCACGATAGCCAGGATCACGCCTGCAATCGGCACCATGATGGAGTTGGACAGATTCTCAATCATACTGAAAATACTGCCATTCCATCCCTGTGGTGTCTGGCCTACCTGTACGGATATATCCGCGACCTGTTGGTTTACGCTGTCAAACATCCCCGAAAGGTTGCTCATAATACCGCCCACCAGCATTTCTTTCAGCCAATTTGTCAGGGCTTCAAGTAAGAAATCCATACGGTGTCAACCTCCTTTCCGCCGCCCCCGCAAAGCTGCGGGAGCGGCAAGGATTTCATGCAGAGACGCTTAGACAGAGAAAAGCCCGGAGAGCAGAGGTACAAGGACCATGCCGACTACGGCTACACCAGCGCCGGCCATGAGCTGCTTCATGCCCTGGCTTTTTGCGCCCGGATTATCATTTCCGTAGCCCTCCAAGAGATTGATAACGCCCCAGATACCGAGACCGGCACCGAGCGCGATAACGAGGGTCTGAAGAACGGTGATTGCCTGTTCAAAAAATGCCATATAGTTTGTTAGCCGGAATCTGATTAAAAAATAGGTTTGTCATGTTTCATAGGCATACAAAAGCCGGAACAATCTGCCACCCGATTTCCGGGGGCATGATTCCGGCTGTCCTCCTTTTTCATTATTTTTTCTTGCGATTGTCCGCTTTGTACGCCAATGGCCCATAGAGGGCAGGTGCGGCGAATAGATAAGATCACTCCTTTCAAAAGCGGAACGAAGTTAAGCGCCCTTTGTGTCTACTTCATATACATCGCAGACCTCATTGGGCTTGAGTTTCAGCCTTGCGGACAGGAATGCTTCAATGTCAAAAGCGTTCTTGTCATCCGCGTCGGCAGTGTACTTGAAATTGGGGTGCTTGGTGATGTCGTACTTATCCGAAAGGAAAGGACGCACACCGCGCAGCTGGAGGATGCACTTGTTTCCGTCCATCGTTGCAAGCTCATCCTGGCTCATCAGCTCTTTGCCACATTGTCAAGCGGTGAATTTAAAATTTTTATATTTTTTATGAAAATATATTGCACAAAAAATTTTCATGTGGTATAGTATGTAATGTAAAATGAATTTCAATTTGGAGGAACCGACCATGCTAATAGAAATAAGAGCCAATAACTGCTTTTCTTTTTCGGAAGAAATAGTTTTTTCTACGAAAGCGGATATGCGAAACAAAAAATTTGCATCTAACGTTCATAGCGAAAATAATTTCAATATATTAAAGGCGGTAGGAATCTATGGCCCTAACAATGCGGGTAAAACATGTCTGGTAAAATGTATCCGCAGTGCCAAAAACATTCTGTTAAATCAGAAACCCAAAATTATGCCGAATATTTTTCAAGACAGTACAATATGCCAGCTGGGAATCACGTTTCTGGAAGAAGGCAGGGAGTTTTCCTATGATTTTTGGTATGATGACCAAAAAAATGAATATCCCTATGAAAAATTTGTAGAAATCTCAAAAGATCAATATGGTAACGAAAAAGAGAATATTTGGCTTTTAAAAGATGTCGTCAGTGGAAATTACCAATGTGATGATGAAGATTTGTTAAAAATGATTTCTCTTGTATCTCAAAGTAATTTGTTGTTTTATCTGGTAGATGTCAATAAATTTGATAGACTGGCAGAAATGAAGCGAGTTGTTACAAAGTTCGCTTCTAAGATTGATATCATCAATATGAATAATATTCCCTTAAAACGAACAATCAATCTTATGAAGAATGAAAACGATCTACAGAGAAAAGTAGTAGAGTTCATTAAAAATTCGGATCTTTATATGGATGACTTCGGGTATGTAGATATGGATAAAATCCATGTAAAAATGAACTCTGATGAAGAAAAACCGGATGAAAAAGCTCTTGATATTCCTGAACAGATTATGGATCAAATTCGGTTGGTGTCTGTTTATAGAGGCGTTCCTGTTCCCAGCGTACTTTTTGACTCTACTGGAACAAAGAAAATTGCCGCTCTTGCAAGTTATATCATAGAAGGGATTGAACAGGGCAGGATTCTTGTGGTAGATGAATTAGACAGTAGTATTCATTTTAAACTGACCAGAGCAATCGTAGCTATGTTTAATAATGAATTGAATACAAATGCTCAGATGATATTTACAGTGCATGATATCAATTTAATGGATTGTAAAAAAATGTTCCGAAAAGAACAGATATGGTTTGTGCATAAAGATGAAAGTGGTGTCTATGTTTATTCCTTGGCGGCGTTTACCGCACAACAGGGAGTGCGTGATACTACGGACATCATGGAAAAATATCGGAAAGGTGTATTAGGTGCCCTGCCTGATCCAGAGTTAATTCGTTCTTTACTGGATATCAAAGGAAACCGGAAGGAGGTGCCTGCCGATAATGAGTAAAATTCCTCAGATTTTTACTGGCAGCAGAATATGTATTATATGTGAAGGGGATGAAGAATATGAATATTTAGAGAAATTGATCTCATTAGATGTATGGAGCAAAGAATACCTTTTTCAACTGGAAAATGCTGAAGGAAATGGAAATATACCAGCACGATATCAGGACAAATATCAGAATAGTTCAAGTGACTTGGTATTGGTATTCTGTGATACAGATAAAAAACCTTATGAACAATATGTTGATATCAAGCGAAAAATCAACAAATTTCATGGAGTTGAAAATGCTGCAGACCAGATTGTTATATATGGAAATCCCTGTACCATGCAAATCATCATTGAACATTGGGATGATGTGATACTTAGTTCCAATAAAAAAAAGAAAAATGCCCCGATTATCTTTGAACTTACAGGCGTTGAAGGATACAAAGGGAGAGCGGATCAACGGCAAGCATTGTTTTCCCGAATTACAAAGGAAAACTATCAAGAAATGCGAGAGCGAATCAAAAAGCTGCCATCTGATGATGCAATAGAAGGAAGCACTAATTTAGGCAGATTTATTGAATACTTTACAATGGATGACAGTAAATGGATACAAACAATCAACAATGCTTTGGATGGATGACCATATTTAAGAAGAGATTCTGTATGGATATATAGAGATTTTTTCTCTTAATATAGCAGCCACTCAAATAATATGCTAACAAAAACATAAGAAACATTATAATTTACGGGTTCAGGCATACAAACAGCCAAAAAAATGCTTGTAGAAAGGAATATCTATGAAATTGAAAGCTTTAAGTCACTATAACGTAGACATGGACACACGATTTGGAGATTGTATACTGCTGTATGATACCACTTCTTTGGTAGTATACGATTGTGGACATATTCAGCATACTGAGGAGATTAAAAAATTTTTGAGAAAAAATAGTTTAATTTCCCAGATACACATTGTTATTTCACACAATGACAGTGACCATACAGATGGGGTTGAGAGTTTAATGGAACATCTGCACAGTAAAGGATATGATGTTACATTATATTCTTCTTTATATCTAAAAAGCGCAAGAAAAGTATTGGAACTTCTTGACGATGGGCGCAGGACATTGCCGGCAACAAAACAACATATACTTGAAACCTTTGACAATATAAAAGATATTGTTGAAAAAGCTCAGGAATATGGATTTTCAATTGAAAATGCCACTGTAGGAACAAAGGTGTTATCTGGGAGCATTGTTGGTCCAACAGAAGATGAATTTGCTGAGGTTGTTGCACAGGCTATTGAAGATGCCAAAACCACGAAAATAGATGGTGAAACTGTGATGAACGCTGCAAGTGTACAGTTAAAATATAAATTAACTAATGCAGAAATCATTCTTCTATGTGGAGATGCGTCACCTACCTATCTACATCACCTTGATAACTATGATTTAATCCAGCTTCCTCATCACGGGAAGTTAGATAGCGCAAAGGAAATCTTTGATACTCTGAAAGATTCTTATGGAAAGAGTTATCTTATATCCGATAATACAGGTTCTGGGGCTACAAGCGGCGGTTCTGATAAACTAGTCGAGTATATGAAAAATGAACGGTATAGCCCGGCACTAAATACTAAAAATGGTGTGATATCTATCCCTGCAAATACATATGGGAATAATTCCAGTAACAGAACACAAGGAGTGAAGCTAGGTGAAATGGATTGTAAGCTCTGATCCTCGAATTTTTGTAAATAGAGCCCATATGTCAGCAAGATTACAATATATCCAATCTGTTACTGATGCACCAGTAACAGATTGGATGATTACTCGAAAAAACAGCGCTTTTCCCAAATCATTGTTTTGTTGCATGACAAATGATGAGTTAAATGGAACATTTATAACGGCACATATAGGTGAAGTCCAGCGATTATGCTCTGTCCATGAAATCGCAATGAGCGATTTCGTGATAGCTAATACATGCATTTGGGAAAAATCATCAAACAAACAAATATTATATTACATGATGAACATAAATAAAAAGGCAGTGCTCTGGTTTTCCAAGCAAACACTGAGTTTGGAAGAGAATTATAATTTGCGCCAATCAACATTGTTAAGCAATGTTGGAACATTTGGTTTTAATACTTCTTTATCAGAACGGCTACTCTTTTCCAACAGACATAAAGGATTCATGAAAGCTGTTTCTTTTGCTTTTGATAAAGTATCACCTATTATTTTGCCGCAAGATTATGATAGTATTATTATGTAATATTTGAAACAATAGAAATCAGTTTTAAATATGAATCCCAAAAAACAAATACCCATAATACACTTAAAATTATATTTTAGAATGGAGTAAAAATATTGAAAGAACCATTATCATTTTATAAAGCCAATGATGGTATAAAATTCTACCTTGTAAACTGCGGTTCAGGATTAACGCATCTGATTGTCTTTCCGGATGATACCGTAATGTTATTTGATTGTAACCTTATAGATGACGCAGAGCATCCAAACAGGAATAAAGATTATATCTTAAATTTCTTCAAAAATGTAATCCCGAAAAAAATAGATGAATATGGAAATACATTTCAGCCCATTGATATTTTCGTCAATTCCCACCGTGATACAGATCATCTAAAAGGATTAAAAGATATTAATAGTGTGTTTCCAATTCAATCAATATGGGATTCAGGATTCCATGGAGCAAATATCGGCAATGATGATTATAAGTATTATATGGGATTAAGAAATAGGTTAAAGAATAAGAATCGTGCCAATCTAAAAGTACCAACACCATCAAATAAACCATTTCAATGTATCGGAGGTGCTAATATATATTGTTTTTGTGATGCTCAAGAACCTACTACTCTAGTGAATGAATTGCTTTGTGAAAGCGCTGACAAAGAACAGCATACTAATTGTATCGTACTCCTAATCCACTATGCTGAAAAAAAATTACTATTAACAGGCGATTCTGATTGGAAAGCATGGAAAGAAGATATCGTCCCAAATTTTGAAGATTGTCCTGTTAACTATGAAAATACTGATATCCTAATTGCAAGTCACCATGGCTCAAGAACTTTTTTTACACGTGAAGATACAATTAATGAAACTAAATATCCAAACACCACTTATACTGAATCCATAAGACTAATAAGCCCTAAAATAACATTAATTTCATGTGCTGAATATGAATATAAAGATTATCATCTTCCAAATAAAGAAGCACTAAAATTATATAAAGATAATACGTCAAATGAACAAGTTTATACAACCAACGAGTATGGCACTTTCTTTGGGCGTATTGATTCAAACGGAAATTTTTCTGTAACACCAGAACGATTTCACAATCATGGAAAACAGACTGGAATGAAAATCCATCTAACATGTAAAACCGATACAGGTATTACACTTGAGACTAATACAGCATATGCTGTTGGTTGTAAACTAAATTTTTACCTCACCTCTATTGGTGGAGTTCTTAATGATATAGATAAACCACAAATTTTATGGGAAGTTTGCAATGCCGGCTATGGAAAAGACGATATACACCACGAAATTTATTATAAAGACAAGAATGAAGATGATAAAAAATGTTTTTTTTCACGAGATTTATGTTTCCTTGGAACTCATCTTCTTAGATGCCGTGTTATAAACAAACGAAAGCATTTTGACCAAACACTTATATTTGTAGTTCATGGGGAAAATTGAAGGAGAAGTAATGCTATGGATAATAATCTTAAAGACTATCGCGAAAAAGAACTGAAGAATTATGTAATTGGAAATGCATTAATAATAATAGTTTTGTTAGGTATATTTAATACAC
>SKEV01000135.1_pt1 | contig 59684 bp, 65 predicted proteins | sample 4819531 | NCBI WGS metagenome assembly SKEV01 (sample SAMN11008800, study PRJNA524170) | human gut metagenome | biome: Human fecal sample; material: Feces; isolation source: fecal sample from pouch patient p9, p28 | host: Homo sapiens | place: Israel: Tel-Aviv | collected 2016-08-01 | reverse complement strand
AATGGGATGATAGAGTCTTTCTTTGGTGTTCTCAAATCTGAGATGTTTTATGGTTTTGAGAATACTTTTCAATCACTTGATGAGCTTGAAGAAGCTATTACTGATTACATTTTTTACTACAACAACAGACGTATCAAAACTAAACTAAAAGGACTTAGTCCTGTGCAATACAGAACTAAATCCTTTCACTAATATTTTTTGTCCAACTTTTTGGGGTCAGTACATTTCCTGTTATTTTTTATTTTAAGGTAGAAAAAAGAGAGTCTTTCGACTCTCTTTTACCATCCTTTAGAGCTAATTAGTTTTTAGAAGCAGCAGCGTATTCTTCTTTAGAGAAAGCTTTGTTGATGATAGCTTTTAATTCTTCTGCAGAAGCTTGCATTTTTTGTGTTTCAGCATCGTTCAATGGAATGTTCATTGGACGAACGATACCATGTGCACCAACGATAGCAGGTTGACCAATGTAGCAATCAGTTACGCCTGGGTATTGACCGTCTTGATATACAGAAACTGGAAGAACGGCATTTTCATCGTTAAGAATAGCTTGAGTAATACGTGCAAGGGCAACAGCGATACCGTAGAATGTAGCACCTTTTTTGTCGATGATTGAGTATGCAGCGTCACGTACGCTTACAAATAGGTCAACCACTTCTTCAGCGTTGAAGTTTTCAACATCTTTAAGGTAGTTTTCGAGATTTACACCAGCAACGTTAGCATGTGACCAAACAGCGAATTCAGAGTCACCGTGTTCACCCATGATGTATGCGTGTACTGAACGTGCATCAACACCAAGTTTTTCACCCAATGCTTGACGGAAACGAGCTGTGTCAAGTGAAGTACCTGAACCAATAACGCGTTCTTTAGGGAATCCTGAGAATTTCCATGTAGAGTAAGTCAAGATATCAACTGGGTTAGCAGCGACCAAGAAGACTCCGTTGAAACCAGATTTAACGATTTCAGTAACGATAGATTTGTTGATAGCCAAGTTTTTATCAACAAGGTCAAGACGAGTTTCACCTGGTTTTTGAGGAGCACCAGCAGTAATTACGACAAGATCAGCATCTGCACAGTCTTCGTATTTAGCAGCGTAGATTTTTTTAGGTGAAGTGAATGCAAGAGCGTGGCTCAAATCTTCAGCGTCACCAACAGCTTTGTTGAAAAATTGTGGAATTTCGATGATACCAAGTTCTTGTGCGATTCCTTGGTTTACAAGCGCAAATGCGTAAGATGATCCAACGGCACCATCACCAACAAGAATAACTTTTTTGTGTTGTTTAGTTGTAGTCATTATCTAAACATCTCCTTAACTTTTTTTGAGGTTAAAGCCTCATACGTTTATATTTTAGCACGTTACGTGAGATATGTCACTAATTTATTCTAAAAACTTTGTGAAATTTTATTTTAGTGTAGTCAATCTAAGTTTGGCTAGCCATGTCGTTTCTAGGAAAAATATGGTATAATATAGAAGAGTTTTACAGTAGAGGAGGAGAGTTTTTCCTTAATGCAGGATAAGAATTTAATTGACGTTAATCTAACCTCAGAGATGAAAGTAAGTTTTATCGATTATGCGATGTCTGTTATTGTCGCACGCGCACTGCCAGATGTTCGCGATGGGTTAAAGCCTGTTCATCGCCGCATTCTTTATGGAATGAATGAGCTTGGAGTAACGCCTGATAAACCGCATAAAAAATCAGCTCGTATCACAGGGGATGTCATGGGTAAATATCACCCTCATGGTGATTTTTCGATTTATGAAGCTATGGTTCGAATGGCTCAATGGTGGAGCTATCGTCATATGTTGGTTGATGGTCACGGAAACTTTGGCTCAATGGATGGTGATGGTGCAGCGGCACAACGTTATACCGAAGCCCGAATGAGCAAAATTGCGCTAGAGATGTTGCGTGATATCAACAAAAAAACAGTTGATTTCCAAGATAACTACGATGGTAGCGAACGTGAGCCTTTGGTCTTACCATCGCGTTTTCCTAATTTGTTGGTCAATGGTGCAACAGGGATTGCCGTCGGTATGGCGACAAATATCCCACCGCACAACTTAGGCGAATCGATTGATGCGGTTAAGTTGGTGATGGATAATCCTGACGTGACGACGCGTGAATTGATGGAAGTCTTGCCTGGACCAGATTTCCCAACAGGGGCTTTGGTAATGGGACGTTCAGGGATTTACAAAGCTTATGAAACAGGTAAGGGGTCTATTATCCTGCGTTCACGTGCAGAGATTGAAACAACTAAGAGTGGTCGTGAGCGTATCGTAGTGACGGAGTTCCCTTATGGCGTCAATAAAACTAAGGTACACGAACACATCGTGCGTTTGACGCAAGAAAAGCGTATCGAAGGAATCACAGCGGTACGTGATGAATCAAGCCGCGAAGGTATTCGCTTTGTTATTGAAGTGCGTCGTGATGCCTCTGCTAATGTGATTTTGAATAATCTTTTTAAATTGACCAGCTTGCAAACCAATTATAGTTTTAATATGCTGGCGATTGAAAATGGTGTGCCTAAGATTTTATCACTCAAACAGATTATTGTTGATTACATCGAGCACCAAAAAGATGTGATTGTTCGCCGCACAAAATTTGATAAAGCAAAGGCAGAAAAACGCGCTCACATCTTGGAAGGCTTGCTGATTGCTTTAGACCACTTGGACGAAGTGATTAGCATTATCCGCAATAGCGAAACCGATGTTTTGGCACAAAAAGAATTGATGGAACGTTTCCAATTGTCAGAACGTCAAAGTCAAGCTATCCTTGATATGCGTTTGCGTCGTTTGACTGGTTTGGAAAGGGAAAAAATCCAAGATGAATACGATGATTTGTTGGCTTTGATTGCTGATTTGTCGGATATTTTAGCCAAACCAGAGCGTATTATTGCGATCATCAAAGAAGAAATGGACGAGATTAAGCGTAAATATGCTGACCCTCGCCGTACAGAATTGATGGTGGGAGAAGTGCTTTCACTAGACGATGAAGATTTGATTGAAGAAAGCGATGTTCTCATCACCTTGTCTGATAATGGTTACGTTAAACGCCTTTCTCAAGACGAATTCCGTTCGCAAAAACGTGGCGGTCGTGGAGTCAAGGGAACAGGTGTCAATGACGATGACTTTGTGCGAGAATTGGTATCGACAAATACTCACGATTACGTTTACTTTATGACCAATCGTGGTCGTGTTTACCGTTTGAAGGGCTATGAAATCCCTGAATACGGTCGCAGTGCCAAGGGATTACCAATTGTCAATCTCTTGAAATTGGACGAAGACGAAGTGGTTCAAACCATCATCAGAGCCACACAAGCTGAGTCAGAAGAAAATTATTTCTTCTTTGTGACACGAAATGGGATTATCAAGCGAACTAAGGAGTCTGAATTTGCGCATATTCGTCAAAATGGTCTGAAGGCTATTACCCTTAAAGACGGTGATGAGTTAATCAATGTTATCCGAACAAGCGGCGATGATGATATCATCATTGGAACACGTTTTGGTTATAGTGTCCGCTTTAAAGAAAGTGCTGTTCGTAGTATGAGCCGCTCAGCTTCAGGTGTTCGTGGGGTAAATCTTCGTGAGGGTGACGCTGTTGTGGGTACTTCACGCATCACAGATGACCAAGAAGTGCTTGTGATTACAGAGAAGGGCTACGGCAAACGTACAGCTGCATCTGAATACCCAACTAAAGGTCGCGGTGGTAAAGGTATTAAGACTGTTAAGATCACTGAGAAAAATGGTCTGTTAGCTGGTCTAGCAACTGTCAATGGTGACGAGGATATCATGGTTATTACAGATACAGGTGTTGTCATTCGTACAGGTGTGTCTAATATTTCGCAAACAGGTCGTTCAACCTTGGGCGTTAAAGTCATGAAATTGGACCAAGATTCTAAAATCATGACCTTTACCCTCGTCCATCCCGAAGAAGAAAATGATGAAGCATAAGGCTATAAGGATATGAAAAGAAGATTCGAAACAACTCTGAAAGTCTTTATCTGCTTTGTTTTAATCGTCGTTGGTCTAGCCTTGATTTTTAATCAGTCTATTTGTAATTTTTTGATTGGTCGCCAGTCAAATCGTTACCAAATCGAAAAAGTATCTAAAAAAACACTGGAAAAAAACCAGTCGGCAGACGTGACTTATGATTTTTCAGCGGTTGAGCCAATCAGTTTGCAGTCTGTTTTAAAAAATCAGACGAGTCAGGTTGATTTGCCTGTGATTGGTGGGATTGCCATCCCTGATTTAGACATCAATCTTCCTATTTTTAAAGGCTTGGGCAATACAGAATTATCTTACGGCGCTGGGACGATGAAGAAAAATCAAGTTATGGGCGGGGTCAATAATTACGCACTCGCCAGCCATCACGTTTTTGAATTGGAAGGTTCGTCTAAAATGCTCTTTTCACCACTTGAACGTGCTAAAACTGGCATGACGATTTATTTGACGGACAAATCAATGATTTACACTTATGTCATCACGTCAGTGGAGTCAGTAGCACCTGACCGCTCAGATGTGCTAAACGACAGTCCTGGGCAATCTGAGGTAACCTTGGTGACGTGTACCGACCAAGCTGCGACCAACCGTATTGTGGTCAAGGGCAATCTAGAATCTTCAGTTTCCTATGACCAAGCTCCAAAGGACGTGCTAAAGGCTTTCCAATATGCTTATAATCAAATGTCCTTTTAACCTAAAACCTTGGTTACCATCGTAGGAAAGAAAAACTATAAGAATTGTCAATAGTTTGTTCTAAATTTTTTAGAACACTTTAGATCATATTTTGAAAAGGTTTTTATCTCGGTTTATCTTCATCAAAAGCTTCGTCATTTTTCAGGAAATGAACTAGCACACGAATAATTTTCTTAGCGATTTATGATGCTTTTCATGTGCTAGTTTGATTCTAAAATACTCTTTTCTTTAAAGTTTGATAAAATACTTAACAAAAACTAGCTAGCAAAACTGCTAGCTAGTTTTATATATTCCCCAATATACGATTTCTTTGGGGTGATTGTTGGTAAAGTATTAAGTGGCATCAAGTATTTGGCATTTGACTAAAATATCTGAGTATTCATAGCGAAGTCCGATTCTGATAAATAGAATTTCTACTTTAAGAGTAAATTTAGTATATAAGTTAACCTCTCCTCATACGACAATTTAGTGCATCAGACCTATAGCTAGTTAAAAAGCAACAATGATTTTTTATACTATATTCGTGGTTCTAGTTAATTTAAAAATAACGTGAATTATGAGCAAGAACGATTTGTTCAGGTCTTAACTGTATCCAAGCTAGTCTTCTAACTAATGATGTGTCTTGGACACCCAAAAGACGAAAAGACGGCACAGTTCCGAAAAACCTTGTCCATAGATAGTACCTTTCCAGTCCTAGGCTCTACTTGAGTTCATTACTTAGATAGTCTAAATCGCTGATAATGAGCAACTGTTTGCATGCTTCTAATAGCTCATGGGTTGCTTTGATATCATGAATAGAGATTGGTGTCATAACGTAGTTCGGAATATAACCTGATAAAGTAACCAACATCTGCTAATCCTTTAAAAATGGAGATTCTGTGATTGCGTACAGCTTGGCAATGAAGCGGCAGATGTTATAGAAATGGCGTTGCGATGTCATGTTCAGTTTAGCTTGTAACAAAAGCAAGACGAGAAGGGACACATCAGAAAAGTTAACCAATTTAACGTTACGCCGATGTTTAAAGGAGTTTGGGCAGTAGTTTTTGTGTCTTTTGAAATTAATTAGCACCAAGGGTATACCATACCAAAATATATCTCACTAATGTATAGTGCCTGCTTTGTTTATATATATTTCGTCATTCTCATTTCAAATTTTCCCAGGCGGTTTGAATGGCAGCAATTTCCTTTTTAAACTGAGATTTGTTCGTTTTCAGATAGGCAAGGTAAAAATCAATCTGTGCTGTTTCGTCGGTAATAGGCATTTCTAAACGGCGATTGTGAACTTGCTTTTCGCGCGTGAGATGCGTGATGTTGGTAGTGAAATAAGGTAGACTTGAATAGCGCCTAATTTCATTGAAATCATCAACTTCATCTTGGTAAATAAATTTCGCATTTGGAATATTGTCCTCAATAATTTGTTGCCAAATACCAATGTCGCGAAGAACCACGAAACTAAAACCAGCCATTTCTTGAAATGTTGTTTTGGTTTTATTAGCTGGGACGATCATGGCATCACTGTTAACACGTAAACTTTCCGTGCCGACATAAAGTGATTCGATGTTATCTGTTTGAATTTCTTGGTGTGTAAAAATGAGTTGATAATCTTGAGAAAGCAATTTAGCAACAATTCCCCCTTCAGAAAGCAAATTATTATCAATGCTAATATGCTCGGATGCTACATCTTCAGCAATGTAAAGCGGACCAGGAGCTACTGAACCTAATTGTATTTTTCCTGAATGTTTCTCAAAATCTTGGATATGATAGATAAAGGCCTGTTTGGCTTCTAGCAATTTTTCAGCTTCTTTGGTAGCTAATTGACCTGTTTCCGTTAAGTTAATGTGATTAGGAGTTCGTTTGAATAAAGTTACTCCGAGTTAGTCTTCGAGTTTTTGCATGCCTCGTGTGACCGTTGGCTAAGTGACCATAAGGTGCTCTGCTGTGGCAGAGAGCGTACCGTATTTGGCAAAAGCAACAAGGGCTTCTAAAAGGTAGCCATCAATCATGAATGCTTTCCTTTCTGGTAAGTATACGTTACAAGTATACTACTATAGAAGAGAAGTAATTTTCAAATAAAAAGCCTTGGTATATAGTTTAAGTATCAAAAGGAAAGAGGGTTATTTTGAAAACAATCTTTCCTAAAGGTTAGTTGGAGGAAAAATTATGAGTATTTTATTTATTAATAGTAGTCCAAATCATAATGGCAATATTGCCAAATTAGCACGTGTTTTGTTGGCAGGACATGACTATCAAACGCTAGATTTAGCAGATTATAAATTGTATGCTTATGGTCAAAATTTCGCTGATGATTAACTAGACGATGTGATGACAGAAGTTGCCAAGGCTGCCACAATCGTTATTGGCTCTCCTGTTTATTGGCATAATTTAAATGGTTTATTGCGTAATTTCTTAGACCGTCAATACGGTCGAGTGGCTCCTGAATTTGCTGGAAAACGTTTGTTCTTTCTCTTTCAAGGACAAGCACCAACTCCAGAAATTCTAGCTGCTGGTGAATACACAATGAGCTGTTTTTCAAGTTACTATGACATGGATTATATGGGAATGGCGCACAATGCCAGTGAAGCCAAGAAGTTAGCTAAGGAAGTTTAAGGATATGGAGATGAGCTATCGGGTAAAGCCATTGCGCTCTTTTTAACGAATGGTGGATATAGTTTAGGCTCAAGCGTTGATCGGCAGGAACAGTAGATTTTGCTTATCAAGCTTTTAAAAATCAATTTTTAGCATTAGCCAGTGAGGCTCCAAAACAACATAAAATAGAGATCAGAAATCATATTACTATGGATTTTTCCTTTATTACAGGGCTTTTATTATCACCTCATTTTGAAAAAATATTATAAAAATGTTATAATATTACAATAACAAAGGAGTTTAATTAAGAAAGGAATAAATCATGTTCAGTATCAAAAAGTATTTCGTGGCAGTTGCTCTGCTTATCGCTTCGATGATAGGCGCGGTGCAAGTGCAGGCTGCTGGACAATCTGTTCAAGATGTTATTGATGAAACTTATGTGCAACCGCAATATGTTTTAGGCTATTCTTTATCAGATGAGCAACGTTCGCAAACCTTGGCTTTGTTGAATTACAATGAGTCAAAAGACACCAACATCAAAACCATTTCAACAAGCGCCTATGCCAAAATTATGAATGTCGCGGATGATCCAAGCTTGCAGTTGTATTCTTCGGTTAAAATCCAAAAACTAGGCGCTTCTGAAGTCCTTACGGTCAACATTGTCACACCTGAAAACATCACAAAAGTGACCAAGGATATGTACCGTAATGCTGCGGTAACCTTAGGCATTGAGCACGCTTCTATCGAAGTGGCGTCACCTATCGCGGTAACTGGTGAATCTGCCTTAGCAGGTATTTATTACTCACTCGAAGAAAATGGGGCAACGATTTCAGACGAAAGCAAAGAACTTGCCCAAGAAGAATTGGACACCTTAGCCACTATCAATTCTGAAAACGAAGGAAACAGTAGTTACAGTGCCGACCAGCTAAATGTGGCACTTGCTGATATCAAATCAGCCGTAGCAGACGCAGGCAAAGGGGCTTCTAAAGAAGATATTCAAAAAATTGTCGATGAAACCCTCAGCAACTACAAGCTGCAAAATGTGCTTTCAAATAACCAAGTCAACCTCATCGTGAATTACGCGGTTAATTTATCAAAATCAGATGTGGTTAATAGCAAGAGCTTCCGTTCAACCCTAGCTTCACTTAAAAATAGTATTGTCGAACAATCAAAATCAACCTTTAAAGGTATGAATTTGAACTTTAATGCGGCAGATACGTTACAATCAAGCCAAAACTTTTTAGTGAGAATGTGGAATGCTATCGTGAACTTCTTTAAACAGTTATTTAGCAATTTTGGTGCTTAATGAATAACCCTTGCAGGTGTCTGCGAGGGATTTTGTATACAAAAAAAGAGAGAAAGTTCCTCTCTTTTGTCTTATTTGACGAAGTTGTTGATTTCAGCTTCGATGTTAGCAATTTTAGCTTCTGCATCAGCCAAGTCAGTTCCAACTGTCGCGATGTAGAATTTGATTTTTGGTTCTGTACCTGAAGGGCGAACTGCAATCCAAGAATCATCAGCAAGAGTGTATTTCAAAACGTTGCTTGGTGGCGTTGTCAAAGCTGTCACGCTACCGTCAGCAGTAGTAGCTGTTTGCGCCAAGAAATCTTCTGTTTTGGCAATAGCTGTTTCGTTGAATGCCACTGGAGCGTTGTTGCGGAATTTATCCATGATTTTCTTGATTTCGGCAGCACCGTCAACACCGCTAAGGGTAACAGAAATAGTTTTTTCAGCGAAGTAGCCGTATTCTTTGTAGATTTCTTCGATACCATCAGCAAGTGTCAAACCACGTGAACGGTAGTAAGCGGCAATTTCAGCCACGATAAGAACGGCTTGGATAGCATCTTTATCACGTACAAATGGTTTGATAAGATAACCAAAGCTTTCTTCAAAACCAAACATGTAAGTGTGGTTGCGTTTTTCTTCAAATTCTTGAATTTTCTCAGCGATGAATTTGAAACCAGTCAAGACGTTAAACATTGTTGCACCGTAGCTTTCAGCGATTTTTGTCACCAATTCAGTTGAAACGATTGATTTAGCTAGGGCTGCATTTTCTGGTAATGTACCAGCTGATTTGTGGGCTTCAAGAATGTATTTAGCGATAATAGCACCGATTTGGTTACCAGAAAGGTTGCGGTAAGAACCGTCTGCTTGACGAATTTCAACACCAAGACGATCAGCATCAGGGTCAGTGGCAACAAGCACGTCAGCATCGACCTTGCGGCCAAGTTCTTCTGCAAGAGCAAAGGCTTCTTGGTTTTCTGGGTTTGGTGATTTAACGGTAGAAAAATCAGGGTCTGGAACAGCTTGAGCTTCAACGACTTGAACTGAGTCAAAACCAGCTTGAGCAAGGGCACGACGTGCCAACATTTCACCAGTACCGTGAAGTGGTGTGTAGACAATCTTCATGTCTTTACCGTATTCATTAATCAAGTTTTGGTTGATGTTCACGTCTTTAACTTCTTTAAGGTATTCTGCATCAACCGCTTCACCGATAACTTCAATCAAGCCAGAAGCTTTGCTTTCTTCAAGGTCAGCCAAAGCAATGGTGAATGGGTCTTCAATAGTACGGATAAAGTCAGTCAAAGCATCAGCATCAGCTGGTGGCATTTGCCCACCGTCTTCACCATAAACTTTGTAACCGTTAAATGGTGCAGGGTTGTGGCTGGCAGTAATCATGATACCAGCAAATGTGTCTAAATGACGAACGGCAAATGATAATTCAGGGGTTGGACGTAATGATTCAAACACATAGCTTTTAATGCCGTGTTGGGCTAAAACTTGTGCTGATTCAAAGGCAAATTCAGGTGAGAAGTGACGAGAATCGTAAGCAATAGCTACACCGCGTTTTTTAGCCTCGTCGCCTTTTGTTTCAATCAATTTTGCCAATCCTTCAGTTGCTTGGCGAACAACGTAGATGTTGATGCGGTTTGTACCAGCACCGATGTATCCACGCATACCAGCCGTACCAAACTCAAGGTTGGTGTAAAAGGCATCCTCTTTGGTTTTTTCATCCATTTGGAGCAATTCCTGACGAAGATAGTCAGGGAGTTGTTCAAAGTTTAACCATTTTTCATAATTTTGACTATAAGACATAAGTAGAACTCCTTTATTTGTTCGTCTAAACGCTTACATTATATCATGTTGTTAGGGAATTATCTAGTGCAAATTGAAGAATCCTTTGTAAAATCCCTAAAAATAGCCTGTAAATTTTCAAAAAATGGGATCCAATTTGCTTAAAGGAGAACTTTCTTTTTGCTTAAAAAAATAGTATAATAGAAGCACTATAATTTTTAGAAAATTTCGAGAATAGCTATTACAACTATTTTCACAGGAAGAGGTATTGAAATGGGCTATACAGTCGCTGTCGTTGGTGCCACAGGTGCCGTTGGAACTCGCATGATTCAACAATTGGAACAATCAACACTCCCGATTGACAAGGTGCGTCTTTTGTCATCTTCTCGTTCTGCTGGTAAGGTTTTGCAGTACAAGGGGCAGGATGTGACGGTTGAATTGACCACTGAAGAGTCATTTGAAGGCGTTGATATTGCTCTTTTCTCAGCAGGTGGTTCAGTGTCAGCTAAATTTGCTCCTTATGCGGTAAAAGCTGGAGCAGTGGTCGTTGATAACACGTCTTATTTCCGTCAGAATCCAGATGTGCCTTTGGTTGTTCCTGAAGTTAATGCGCACGCGCTAGATGACCACAACGGAATCATTGCCTGCCCAAACTGTTCAACCATTCAAATGATGGTTGCTTTGGAACCTATTCGCCAAAAATGGGGCTTGAGCCGTGTTATTGTATCAACTTACCAAGCTGTTTCAGGTGCGGGCCAATCGGCTATTAATGAAACCCTTCGTGAAATCAAGGAAGTGGTGAACGACGGTGTTGAACCAAAAGACCTCCGCGCTGACATTTTGCCATGCGGTGGGGACAAAAAACACTTCCCAATTGCCTTTAATGCCTTGGCACAAATCGATGTGTTCACAGACAACGATTACACTTATGAAGAAATGAAAATGACCAAGGAAACTAAGAAAATCATGGAAGAGCCAGAACTTCCTGTTTCTGCGACTTGTGTGCGTGTGCCTGTGCTTTATTCACATTCAGAATCTGTTTACATTGAAACCAAAGAAGTAGTACCGATTGATGAGGTGAAAGCGGCTATCGCAGCCTTCCCAGGTGCTGTGCTTGAAGATGATGTGGCTAACCAAGTTTATCCACAAGCGGCTAATGCAGTTGGTAAACGCGAAACCTTCGTTGGTCGTATTCGCAAGGACTTGGATGTTGCCAATGGTATTCATATGTGGGTGGTTTCAGATAACCTCCTCAAAGGTGCTGCTTGGAACTCAGTTCAAATTGCAGAAACCCTTCACGAACGTGGTCTTGTCCGCCCAACAAAAGAATTAAAATTTGAACTAAAATAAGCCAAGCAAACACAAACAGGAACATTAGAGGACAAAAAGGATAGGAGATAAGGATGGCTATTCAAGATTTAAAAGACGTTAAAATCATTACGGCGATGATCACCCCTTTCAATGCAGACGGTTCTATTAACTTTGGGGCATTGCCAAAATTGGTGGAGCATTTGCTGGCTCACCACACAGATGCACTTTTACTAGCAGGAACAACAGCAGAAAGTCCAACATTGACCCACGATGAAGAGTTGGAGTTGTTTGCAGCAGTTCAAAAAATCGTCAACGGTCGTGTGCCACTGATTGCTGGTATCGGAACAAACGACACGCGCGACTCCATTGAATTTGCTCGTGAAGTAGCGGTCTTTGGAGGCTTTGCGGCTGGTTTAGCCATCGTTCCTTATTACAATAAGCCATCGCAAGAAGGCATGTATCAGCACTTTAAAGCCATTGCTGATGCCAGCGATTTGCCAATCATTATCTACAATATCCCAGGTCGTGTAGTGGTTGAAATGACTCCTGAAACCATGCTGCGTTTGGCTGAACACCCTAATATTATTGGGGTTAAAGAATGTACCAGCCTAGCCAATATGGCTTACTTGATTGAACACAAACCTAAGAATTTCTTGGTTTACACAGGTGAAGACGGTGATGCTTTCCATGCCATGAATCTTGGGGCAGACGGTGTGATTTCGGTTGCTTCTCACGTTAATGGTGATGAGATGCACGACATGCTGACAGCTATCGAAAACAGTGACATTAAAAAAGCGGCTGCCATCCAACGCCAATTCATTCCGAAAGTGAATGCCTTGTTCTCTTACCCAAGTCCTGCGCCTGTTAAGGCTGTGCTTAATTATCTTGGCTTTGAAACAGGTCCGCTACGCTTGCCATTGGTTCCATGTCCACCAGAAGATGCCAAACGTATCATTGACGTTGTTATTGACGGTGATATTGAAGCCACTAAAGAAACCGTCACAGGTGTTTTGCGACCAGATTATTAATCAAAACAAAAGTAGCAAAGTTTTTGAACTGCACCCAAAAAATTAGACATAAAATCTAACGATCGGGGTGCTTTTTGTATGAAATTAACTTATGAAGATAAATTGGAAATATACAAACTAAGAAAAAATGGAATGTCTTGGTACCTAAAATATATGATTAAACTCATAGATATGGTGTTGAGATTGTTAAGAAAAGTAAGAATAGGTATTATTCTCCTGAACTAAAGCAAGAAATAATCAATCAAGTCCTTCTTGAAGGACGCTCTCAATTGTCCGTTTCTCTCGATTATACTCTTCCTAACATAGGAACTCTTTCCAATTGGCTAGCACAATATAAGAAAAATGGGTATACTATTGTTGAGAAAACAAGAGGAAGATCTTCTAAAATGGGACGTAAAGCGGAGAAAACTTGGGAAGAAATGACAGAGTTAGAACGACTTAGAGAGGAAAATGAGCGTCTACGGACAGAGGTGGCATTTCTAAAAAAGTTGAGAGAAGCTCGCTTGAGGGACGAAGCAAAAATGCGCGAACAACAGCGACAATTAGAGAAATGGTTAGAGGAGGATTTAGATTAGATATCCTTTTAGAGTTTTCAGGTTTAGCCCGTTCAACTTACTATTACCACTTGAAACAGCAAAATAAGCTTGACAAGAACAAAGCTCTTAAAGCTAAAATCAAGACGATTTATGATGAGCATAAAGCTAATTATGGCTATCGTCGTATCACTTTGGAACTAAGAAACCAAGGCTTTTTGGTCAACCACAAAAAAGTGCAACGCTTAATGAAACTCATGAATGTAACGGCACGCATTCGCCGCAAACGTCACTATTCATCTTACAAGGGTGAAGTTGGTAAGAAAGCCGATAATCTCATCCAATGTCAGTTTGAAGCTTCAAAGCCCTATGAAAAATGTTATACAGATGTCACAGAATTTGCTATTCCAGCGATGTTATCATGAATTTCTTAATCAAAAGGGAATTCGTCCATTCATGTCCCGTAAAGGCAATAACCCAGATAATGACATGATGGAATCCTTCTTTGGTATCTTAAAATCAGAAATGTTTTATGGCTTTGAGAAGACATTCAAATCGCTAGATGAACTTAAACAAGCCATTATAGATTACCTAGATTATTACAATAACAAACGTATTCAAGTAAAACTAAAAGGACTCAGCCCTGTACAATACAGGACTAAATCCTTTCAATAATCACTTGTCCAACTTTTTGGGGTCAGATCAGTTCACTGCTTTTTTATCTGAAATTGAGGCGGTGTTGGATGAGGTTAGAGATATTGACGAGGAGGAAGATAGCGACAAAGATAATGGTGATAGTTGCACTAGCGGGTGTTTCCCAATAATATGAGGCCATAATCCCTGTTATCATGCCAATAAAGCCGATGATAATGCTGATGAAGATAACGGATTTGAAGTTTTTCCCTAGGCGCATCGCGATACTTGCTGGGAGAACCATGATGGTTGACACCAAAAGTGCCCCAGCAGCTGGGATGGTCAAGGCGATGGCAATTCCAGTGACAATGTTAAACAAGACTGACATGAGGCGCACAGGTAGGCCATCTACAAAAGCTGTTTCTTCGTCAAAGGTTAAAATGTACATTGGGCGAATGAACAGAACTGTCAAAATGAGGACTAAGATGGCAATGGCAAAGAGTGCGATAACCTGTCCTGAATTGATAGTGATAATCGAACCAAACAAGTACTGTTCCAAATTGACATTTCCATTGTCTGATTTACTTGTGACAATGAGTGCGATAGCCAAACCGAGCGACATCAAAATCGCGGTGGAGATTTCCATATAGTGCTTGTAAACGGTCTGCAGGTATTCTAAAATAACAGCTGCAATGGTGACCACAATGACGGTTGACCAGGTGGTTGAAACTCCTAGTAAAATTCCCAAGGCAACTCCTGCTAAGGATACGTGGCTTAAGGTATCGCTCATTAAGCTTTGGTGTCGTAAGATAAGGAAGATGCCTAAAATAGGGGCGAAAACACTAATTGCAATGACAGCTAGAATGGCTCGCTGCATAAAATCATAAGATAAAATTTCGGCCATTAGACTTGCTCCTTCCCACCGTTATCGTGAACGTTAAAGCAACGCCAGCTGGTTTCTTGGTTGCGTATCAAGTGGATGTTGCGGTCAGCGTATTTTTTGAGTTCTTCGGGGTCGTGGGTAATCATCAAAACAGCCTTTCCGTGTTGGTGGGCACTGTGGTGCATCAGTTCGTAAAAGCGTTCGGTTGTTCCTGCGTCCATACCTGTTGTGGGCTCATCAAAGACGAAAATATCAGGGTCTGAAGCAAACATACGAGCAATGATAATGCGTTGTTTTTGACCACCTGAGAGGCTACCAATGCGTTTGTGGCGGTTTTCCCACATACCAACAGATTCTAAGCTAGTTTTGATGTGTTCGGCGTCGTGCTGGGTTAAACGGCGGAACCAACCGTTTCGTGGGTAACGGCCAGATGATACAAATTCATAGACGGTCGAAGGAAAACCAGCATTAAAACTGGCAATTTGTTGCGGCAAGTAGGCAATGCGTAGTTTTTTTCCGTCCTTGTTTTTCTTTGAAATGGTCACACGACCGCTTTTAGGAGATAAAATGCCCAAAGTTGCTTTAACCAAGGTTGATTTGGCAGCACCATTTTCTCCTGTCAAGGTGACAAATTCGCCGCTGTCTAAGTGGTAATGAATGCCTTCTAAAACAGGTTCACTGTCATATTGAAACGATAAATCTTCTACAGTAATGTATCTCATGCTTCCCTTTCCAATTCGACTAAAAAGATGTCTAAAAAGCGGGTAATCACAGCTTGCTCATTTTCAGAAAATTGCCCGAGCAGTTTTTCATAAACAGCAATAGTGCTGTCATGATGGTGCATATGTTCTTGAGCAATGGGTTTGGCATTATCGGTTAATTCAAAATAAGTGACTCTAGCGTCCTCCTTGTTTTTAACGCTAGCCAATAAGCCTTTTGTGACAAGGTATTTTGTGGCCTTTGTAATAGCCGCCTGGCTGATATTTAAGCGTTTTGCCAATTCTGAATTGGTCAGGCGTTCCTGTGACAATAGCATCAAAATGTGCTCCTGCGTATTGGTAAGGGACACGTTACTTTGGCAAGACCCAAATAACAATTCGTGTTGGTTTTCTGCTTTTAACAAGATTTGATTAACCAAATGGTCAACTTGGTTTGCGATTGGCATTTTTTCACACCCTTTCGTCTGCTGCAATAATAATTAACCAGTTAATTATATCAAAAAAGAAAAAAAGAATCAATGAGTTGACCCTTTACACTACAACATCCGCACCTTGTAAACTTCGTTACAAAATCCACGCATGCTGTTCACGATACGATTGGCTTTCTTTTCTGATTGGCACAAGGCAAATACAGTTGGTCCGCTGCCCGACATCAAGGCGACGTCGGCTCCACAACTGAGCATTCGTTGTTTGATTTTTTGGATAAATGGTTTGCGTTTGATGGTAATGTCCTCGAGGGAATTGCCCATGTTTGCAATCATTTGCTTGTAATTGCCTGTCAAGATGGCTTCTTTTAAAGAAGCAATATCAACTCTTGAGATGGTTTGGCAATCGATTTCAGGAAAAATGGTTCGAGTGGAGATGCCAAAATCAGGTTTGACCAAGACTACCCAAGCTGAAGGGTGGTGGTCGAGGTGTTCAACGATTTCCCCTTTTCCAGACACAAAAGCACACCCCGCCTCTAGACAATACGGCACGTCTGTACCGATTTCAAGTCCGATTGCGACCATTTCTTGTTTGGATAAGTGGAGTTGCCATAATTGGTTGAGGGCACGAATCGTAGCAGCGGCGTCGGTTGACCCGCCTCCCAAACCTGCACAAATCGGGATAGATTTTTGCAATTCAATCTTGACGCCAGAGGAGATGTGGTAGGCTTCACGAATGAGTTTGGCAGCCTTAAACACATCGTTTTTATCGTTGAGTGGCATTTTATGATTGTTCGATTCAACGATAATGGCATTGTCATCTATTTCAGATACTGTGATGTAGTCGTTTAAATCCACGCTGACCATAATCATAGACAAGTCGTGATAGCCGTCAGAGCGACGCCCGACAATGTCCAATCCTAAATTAATCTTCGCGGGAGCTTTTTCAATAATAGCCATATAATAATCCTTTTAACATATTAAAGACTATTATAACAAATAAATGTGAAAGAGTGTATTTTGACCTCACTCAAAAAGGGCAGCCACAAAAAAGAAGACCAAACGGTCTTCTTAGAGTCAGGATAAATTAGTAAGTCAAGACGAAGTATTTTTTCTTATTCTCTATCCAAAAGCCTATAATATCAACGTTTGATGGGTGTTTTTAGGTCTATTGTTTTGAATTTACTCCCCTTTTTGTGGACTTTCACAAATTTTGGAGAGCTTTTTCATAATATAGTACCGCCTCTTTTTCTTTCTCTTTTGATAAGTGACTGTACGTGTCCATGGTCATGGCTAACGTTGCGTGTCCTAGACGGTGCTGCAATTCTTTATAGCTGATACCAGCATTAAGCAACAAACTAGCGTGCGTATGTCTGAAAGCGTGAAAGGTAAATTGTGGAATACCCGCTTCCTTGCAACGGTATCTAAGTGACTTGGTTCTAGCGTCACTATTTGGGTATTGTGATACCGTTGTAGAGAATACCAAGGCAGGAGCAGGCGAACCAATCTCCATAAATGCTTGACGTTGTCTGTTCCTGTACTGTTTGAGCATGAGAATAGTTTTGTTATCTATGCTGATAGTTCTGATACCTGCTTTACTTTTAGGGGTGCCAACCTGTTTTACAATTCTATTATAAGTCTTGGTAATGCTGATAGTTGCACTATTAAAATCAATATCAGACCATTCAAGAGCTACAGCCTCCCCATATCGGCAACCAGTAGCAAGTAACAGCTTATACAGTACACTATCATAGTAATAGTTATAGGCGGTGGGTGCTAGTCGTTCCATGTAGTCTAGGAATGTTTTCAAGTCTTCCTTATCTATGAATTTGATACGGTTAGCGCCTGCCTTTTGTGGTCTGGGTAGAATAACCTCACGCGCAGGGTTGAACGGTATCAATTGCATACTAACCCCATACTGTAAAATACGCTTGTTGATTGAGGCAGCCACCCCATAATTAACAATCTTGAAAGCTAGCTTGTTTACCCAACTTTGTATGTGCGCTATATGTATCTTGTCTAGCTGCATATCACCAAACACGGGCAAAATATGATTTTTCAAAAATTGGCGCGTGCTTACGAGTGTTTGGGGTTTAACTGTCATTTGATAATTTTCTAACCACAAATCAGTAAGTTCTCTGTATGTGGTGACCTTTACCCTCTTAAACACGGTTGACCCGTTAGCTTTAAAATTGCTTTGGGCTTGCTGGGCTTTAGCTTTAACTTCTTTTTTTGTTCGCCCTGTTATAGTCGTTTTAACTTTCTTTCCTGTAATGCTATCTACTCCAAGATAAACATTTGAGCGGTATACTTTTGTACCGTCTTTTTTAATAACTTCTTTGATGTTCATGATAAACCTTTCTACAGCAGGCAAGCCATTATTAAAAAGGTTCTAGGTTTATATGAATTGTTGGAAAATGAGAGTGTAAAAGCTATATATATAATTGAATTTGTAATTTTTAGTATTTTTATAGCTGAAATATGTTAAGTTTTGTTAAGTTTTAAGAACTTATAACCATTGTTATAGTTGCATTTGTGAGCGTATGAGTACTACAAAATACTACAATTCTATTATCATGTATTTTTGTTGGAAAATGTGAGTATATAAGCTTAAATACACGGTGAAAACCTAACAAAACCCAACATACAGAATAGTTGAGTGAGTGCATAAGCTTAACAAAAATATAGTGGAAAATAGTGGAATACAGTAACAAGCGTACTTTTGAGTACGGTTGTAAAACCTTGAAAAACCTATATTTTTGATTTTTGCTAACTTTTGCTAACGTTGGTACTTATATAGGATTGTTGGCAAATGTTGGCGCGTGAGTTAATACATTCCTTTATCAATTATATAACTATATTTTTGCCTTAAATCAGCAGGTAAAGTATCATTTACAATCATTTCCGAGAGTTTTACCCGCCAAGGGTCAGCGCTATCTAAATCTAAATTCTTTATCAGTATCAAAATGCTATCTATGGTCTGATTATCTAAAAAGAACTGATTTTCAGACAGGAAGTTAACAAAATCGTCTTTTTGCTTTTGTGCTTTTTTTCTTATCGGGTCTAGCTTTTCATTGTTTCGTTGTTCTGAATGAGTTAACACCACCCCTTCCTCTGGTTCAACTACTATTTCATCACTGTATAGCTTGGGATTATTAGTATAGCCCAACAGATACCCCACACTTACACCGAAAAAGTCAGCAAGCTTTTCTGCTTTGTCTGGTTTTATCTGACGTTCCCCATTTTCCCAGCGTAAAACAGTTATTTTTGAAACATTTATTTTGTCTGCTAATTCTTTCTGAGTTAGCTTTTTTTCTTTTCTGAGTTCTTTCAATCTATTCATAATATAGCAACCTTTCAATGTGATTATAACTGTTTTAGGAAAAAGTATCAAGAAATGATACAAAAAAATATAAGAAAAACTATTGACAAGTAACAGAAACGGTTATACAATCTAACTCAGTTATCCAAAACGGATACCTAAACAACCTTTCACTTTTTCAACCTATTCATCTAGAAAGGAGAAAATCTATGAGTAAACTTAAAGGCTATCGTGTCATGCTTGGGCTGACACAACAAGCAATGGCAGACAAATTGAATATCTCTTTGCAATCTTACAATAACAAAGAGACGAAGAAAACGTCCTTTAATGACAAAGAGCGCCTAGCGATTAAGTCAATGATTGCTGAAATTAAACCAGACATCACCATTGATGAACTATTTTATCAAGACTAATCGAAAGGCAGGCAAACATGAGAAGGAACCACAGCAAACTATTACTATACCTCACGCGCAACAGAAAGGTAGGTCAGAAATGAATCTAGTTTATTTAGACGGCGCAAAAGAGCCGTACACTACAAGCGAGATTATCGCAGAATGTTCCGAGGTACAGCACCACACTATCACGCGCCTTATTAGAGCAAATAAAGCAGATTTTGAGGCTTTAGGAATACTTGGATTTAAAATCCATAAATTAGACGGTAGAGGACAACCTAAAAAGGTTTATATCTTAAATGAACAGCAAGCAACCTTGCTTGTAACTTATCTCAAAAATACTGAACCAGTAAGAGAGTTTAAAAAGAATTTAGTTGGTGCTTTCTTTGAAATGAGAGACGAGTTAACCAAGATTAGGATAGAGCGAGCTTCCGAAAGACCAAAACGCTTAGCACTAAACGAAGCTATTAACCGTTGGGAGAACGCCCCTAAAATGGCTCATTCTACTGTTTACAATCTTTTGCTAAAAGGTGTTACAGGCTATAACAAAACACAACTAACCGCTAAGCGAGGTGGGGAAACTGGTATTGGTTGCTTGAATAGTATTGAGTTAGCACAGTATCAAGCATTAGAAGACATGGCGATAGCTCTAATCAATCTTAACTTTAGCTATAAAGAGATAAAAACGATGGTCTTTAGACAAAAAGAAAAGCTCTCACAAGGCGCGTGAAAGCAAACAAAAAAAGGCTTAGCAGTCGGCAAACTTACAAGCCTTTAAGTTGGAAATAAAACACGATTAATAAAAAGCAGGCAAGCTATTATTAAAAGGGTTTTAGCAAATTTTTGTATAGTTTAATTTTATCAAAGTTAGACTATTGTGTCCATACAGAGAGCGGGAACTCTTAAAACTACAAGAATAATTGGTATGTATAGTAAAAATCATTAAATGCAAAGTGGGGTAAAACACAATGGAACTAAGGCGGATTAAAGAGCTAGGCTTTCACGGTAATTTTTATGATGAGTTCTTACAAAGTAGCTTTCATAACAACGATTTAACAGAACAAGAAGAATGTGATTTAAATTATTATGGCAGTACCATTTTAAGCCAATCACAGAAAGAAAATAGCCTAGGGGAAGTTTATAAAAAAATATTTCTCATGGGTAAAATAGCAGGTATCAAGCAAGAAAGAAGAGGTTAAGGCATGCCATACCAAGAAACTGTTTTCCCTATATGGGCGGATATTCTTATCATGATTATTGTACCGATTGTTATTTTTCTGCTGATAAGGTACGAGCCACCCGCAAAGGAGGAAGAGAAGCAGGTACAGGAAATTAAGACGGATAACCATATCCAAGAGCGCTACGGGGCTTATATTCAATCACAGGGACGATATTACAACTAAGGAGGCAGACATGACAGATAAAGAATTAAATAAAATAGCTGACCTTATCAAGGCATGCGCAACGGTTGACGAATTGGCAGAATTTAAGCACTTTGAACGGCGAGAAGAGAGGGTTGCATGGGTTGAAAATCAGATTGCTAAGCTAGATAAAGGAGAAGTATTGCCATGACAGATAACATTATCAATATCCAAGACATTAAAACGAATTTAGAGAAAACACGGCTTAACATATCAAGTCTTTCTTTTGAGGAAGCTACAGCTTTAACCACGGAGCAGCTCTCAAACAATCTTATTATCATTTCTGATACGCTAGAAAAAACAATAGACGTTATTAAAATGTTGAAAGACAATGATATTGCAATTCAAGAACAACTTATCCAGCTAGGTGATAAGGTGGAAGTATTAGAGAATGATATGGAGGTGCTTTTGTGAGCTTATCAAAGAACGAAAAAGAGTTACTAAGACGGTTGGGACTTGGTAAAGAAAATGCCAAGCCAACTAAAGAGATTATCAGAGGGCTACCAATCACAGAAAGGGGAGCGCGTGACATTCTTAGACGCTTAGCGATTAAATACAGCATACCCATAACAGGGTTACGAAATAAAGCCACTAACGGGGTATTTATTGCAACAACACAAGCCGAGTTATTGGAGGGTGTAACCTCTCTTATCAATCAAATTAGTGAGGAGCAGAAACGAGTGACAGCCCTAGCCAATTCAGACCCTAAAAAGTCTAGGGAGCTTATAAAAGAACTGTTGGAATAAGGGGATAAAGTATGTTTGGATTAAGTAAAGAAAGCGAAGAAAGCCTAAAAATGGAAGTGCTTAAACTGGTATCTGGTTTTCTAAAGTCCTATACCAAGCCGAAACCTAAAACATTGGGGCTAATCGCACAAGATGAACTACTAGCAGACCTATCTGTTAGCTTTAACACGTTGCAACGTTGGGAACAGGCAGGTTTAAAGCGATATATGCCCCCAATCGAAGGCACGCGCACCGTATTCTACAAAATTGATGATGTTTTATTATTTTTAGGAGTAGAAAAATGATTGACGATATTATAGCGGAATTGAATGACATACAGACGTTAACAGCAGTTGCCTTGGTTGATGATAATTTGAACACTAGCCAAGCCGTTTTGAGAGTAATCGCCCAAAAACTACCGCAGGTCATCGAAATGTTAGAGGAGTTGGATAATGGGACGATATGACACACACCCCGCACAAGGGAGCGGACATTATCACAATGAGAAGCGTTATAAAGACCGCAGACCTACAGTAGAACAGCAAAAAGAGAGAAAGAGACTGAAAAAGTTGAAAAAGAAACGCAGGGGGAATAGGTAAAGATGGGCATATATTACACACAAGGCATTAAAAATTCACGCTTGCGGTTTTATGATAACAACATAAATAAGCCGCTACCTGTTGAACCTTTTGAGTTTATCAAAGAATTTTCAGTAGTTGAGACAAACGGGATCGATTTACAGGAATTTAAGGAAGAGCACGCGCCTTACTGTATATCAGGTAAATTCAAACAAGACAAAAAAGGCACGTACAAACGTAACGACAACAGTCTGATTTATAGAGATTTGATTTTTTTAGATTATGACAGTATCACGCTATCAAGTGAGGACTTTAAAGATACTGTAAAAAAGGCAATTGGTAACTACTCTTATATCATTTACCCAACAATTAAACACACAGAGGAAAAGCCACGCTATAGGCTTGTGGTAAAACCTAGCGAACCCATGAACAAAGAGACTTATAAAGCGGTAGTTACTGAAATAGCTGCTAAGATTGGCTTGGAATATGATACCGCATCCCTTACATGGTCACAATTACAAGGCTTACCCGTGACAGTTGGGGAACGTCATGACTATGTTAAGACCATTCATGAGGGCGAGGATTATCCTGTACCAAAATACGAGGCAAGCAAACCCACCACAAGCAAGCAGCCAAACGGAAACGGTTATCGTATCCGCTCACCTAACGAGCGAAAAAGCCCAACCGTGAAAATTATTGAAACGCTATTCAATGGATTTGGCGAAGAGGGCGGGCGTAATGTTGCGTGTGCTAGCTTTGTTGGTATGTTATTCAATCGTTACGTTAATTTTGACATCGAGACGGCTTATGAGCTAACTATAATGGCGAACAACAACACCCCCGAGCCACTACCCGAAGAAGAATTGGACAACACTTTTAAAAGCATAGCCAAAAAAGAACTAACGAAAAGATTTTAAAGGGGGGAATATTATTGGCGCTAGATATTGCAAAATTAGAAGAAGAAATAAAAGAAGAACAACAACAAACCGAAGACAAGCCACCAAAAGCCATGGAAGAGCTATATAATTTATTGCAGCAGCTAGGAAGCGCGTGGAGGGAGGACAACGCTTATATTGTTAACGAGGGGCAAAAAAACGAGCGTACAGTAATCCCACTACCTAACGTGTCCACAGTTGCTAACGTATTAGAAAACCATTGTCATTTCACTTTTATTGGAGATGGTGCAATAAGTGACGTTAGTAAATTGTATATCTATCATTTAGACCTAGGTTACTATGTTTCCAGTGATGATATTTTTAGAAAATTGTTGTTAAAGTATGATAACCGCCTGACTTCCCATAGATTTTTCAATGAATTAATAGCTTATATCCGTACAGAAACCAAAATACAGCCACCATTAAGCGATTATCGCTATATTCCAGTTGCTAACGGCGTGTACAATATCAAAACAAAGCAATTAGAGAAGTTTAGCCCTAAATTCATTATTACAAATAAGATTAAGACTTTTTACAATCCATTTGCCAAGAAGCCAATTTTAGGCGGTTGGTTTGATTTTGATAAATGGCTTGATACGTTGGCTTGTAATGATAACGAGCTTGTAACTCTCTTATGGCAAGTAATGAACGAGGCTATCAATCCGAACCGAACACGTAAAAAAATGGTTTTGCTTGTCGGTGATGGTAACAACGGTAAGGGAACTTTTCAAGCCTTACTTGAAAATTTAATAGGTAGGGAGAACATAAGCAATTTAAAACCCGACCAGTTCGGAAAAGAATTCTATTTAGGAGCGCTTGAGGGAAAAGTATGTAATATTGGTGATGATATATCCAATAAGTACCTTGATGAAGTATCCGACCTCATGAGTGTTGTAAGTGGTGACCCTGTGCAAGTAAACAAAAAGGGAAAACAACCAATTGAAGCACGCTTTAAGCTCTTGTGTATCTTTTCAGGTAACGACCTCCCAAGCGCTAGAAACAAAACCACAGGCTGGTATCGGCGCTTATGTATTATTCCATTTAATGCTGATTTTAACGGTGAGACAGAGCGCCCCGAAATCAAGGACGAATTTATAAAAGATAAGTCTTTATTAGAATGGGTGCTGTTTCAAATTTTGAATATGCCTGATTTTGATAAATTCATAGAGCCAAAAGCCGTGAAAGAAATGCTAACGGAATACAAGAATAGTAATGATTATGTTAGGGTATGGGTGGAAAACTACTACATTCCAAACAAATGGCACGAGGTCAACCATGTACCCATGTTTATAGCACGGAACAAACTAAAAGAGTTCGCCGAGGACATGGGCATAGACAAGCCGAAGCTAGGACAATTCAGCAAAGCAGTTATATCAGAGTTAGAAAGAAATACAGGGAATGAATACAAGGCAAAAAATGGCACGACTAGGCGAGAATTTTATGACACACTAGACCCGCACGGCTTCCACCGTGATAGGTTTGTTCCAGGCGTTTGGGGCATTGGACTGATTGAAAAATAGTTATGTTAGGTAATTTTGGAACAGAAAAGCGATGATAAGAACATTTTAGACGGTTTTGGTTAGGAATAGATTTTAAACCTAACCAATAACCTAACCCTCTTAAACCCTTGATATTATTGACTTTATTAGTATTATGTTAGGTATGTTAGTTTTTATTTATTAAGTAAGTATAGTAATATCTGTATATACTCCCTTATAGAGAGAGAAGTAAAAACAAAACCTAACACCTAACAAGATATCTTAAACCCTTGATACATAAGGGTTTGGCTTGTTAGGTTAAAAACTAACTAAAAACTACCCCAAGACGTTTTTATAAAAAATAAGAAAATTAGAAAGGTAAAATCAAGAAATGGATGAGCAAGATGTTAAAATGCTACACGAAAATAGCATGGCTTTTGTGGGTTGCTGCTCGATACAGTTCTTACAATCAAGGAAAGATACAAACTTGATGAACAGACAGCCATAGAAATTTGTAAGTTATCCGCGACACTTTACGACAGCTACAAAGATATTGAATGCTTAGACCGTCAGAGTGAGAATGTTAAAAGAATTCAAGACGGATTAGAAAGCGTTGGGAGTGCCATTTGGCGAATTAGTAACACGTTATAAAACAGAAAGGACAAAACACAAATGAAAATTAAGCTATTCAAACATGGGGTACTTCCCGACGGGCATTACAATGGCATACCAAGGACTAGGCTAGAAACTAATGAAGAATTAGAAAACAGAATTAACGAGTACATGGCTGATAGGAAAGTAAGCAGCGTACAAGCTTACGGCGATAATATCATGGTTATTTATGAGGAGGTAAACCAATATGACTAACACAAACAAAACAACAGCACCAATGACCCTAGCAGAACTCAAAGCATGGGTAGAAGAAACTTGCGAGCTATCCGAGCTATTACAGACCAAAGACTATAAGAGCTATCTTCCTGAAGAGAAACAAGAAGAATTTGAAGCAATCGCTTTTAGTGTTTTCAATTGTTTGGAAAGCTTCTTGATGATGTTAGAAGATGGTGAGTTATATTATCAACCAAAGCCAATTGAGGAAGAAAGTGATTTGGATAACCAAGCTGACGAAATGGCACAATATCAAGAGTTAGCTAAAGAAGTAGAGGATAGCGAAAAGGAAGCGCGTGAGATTGCTTATGATGATACTATTCATGAGTACATTGACAAACGAACAGAACAACTAAAGGAACAAGCAACATTTGAGGAATTGGTTGATAAGGTTGCGTTATATGAGAGTGAGTTGTTAGATTATGCTGAACGTTTGTTGAGTGATGACCCATTGATTGCAGATAGTGAAACAGCAATCGGAACGCTTGATATGTTAGATGATGAAGCGATTGACTTATTCAAGTCTGTAGATATTGATAACGAGTATCAAGGTTTAGAGTATTACAATACAAGTCTAAACAAAGAAGATTAAGGCAAAGTCTGTTATCATAGTATCAAGCGTTAACATAGACAAGAGGAAGCTTACTGATTATCAGTAGGCTTTTTCTGTTTGCTTGGATAGTGAAACGAACACCGAGGAAGTCCGAGAAGCACGCGCTTCCCTTGTTTATTATTCGGAAATACCCCATTGATTTTTAATGGGGCTTGGTATTGTTCGGATATAACAACGCTGCCCTCTTCCGTGCGCAATTTTCCCTTTTTGATTTTTCTAGCACGTCCTTATTAGCCCCTAAAAAGCCCGTAGCGCCGTTTTAATTGTTGGGGGTATAATTATATTGCATTACTGTTTAAATTGACCCCGCCCCCTATTTTGAGCCAAGGAGAGCCGCCACAAGGTGTTCGCTTGTACCACGCGCCAATTTTTCAGATTTTTAAAGGGTGTCATATAACCTCAAAAAACCTCAGTTTGATTGTATTTTTTTACCAGTTAACTTTCTATTTGTTCCGCTGTTAGATTGCATAAAAAAAGCCTATAGGACGAACCTATAAGCACTCACGCAAGCTTTTGTGGTATGAATTCGTTATGACTTATTATAACATAACCGCGCCCGCCATGGTATAATATAACTAGTGATTTAAAAGGATTGTGGGGGCTTTCATGGAACAAAAAACACTATTGAAGAACAAGAAAACCAAGGAAATGGTGGGGACTATGGAAATGAGGGGAATCAAATGAGTCATTCGGAACAAATGATTGAAAACCAGTTCATACAAATCTTAAGTGAGAAAGAAAATCAGTGGACTTATCGTCCGGACTTGAAGTCGGAAGAAGCACTTTGGCAAAACTTTAGAAGCCATTTGAACCGAATAAATTTAGCAGTATTGGGAGAGCAACCATTAACGGACAAAGAATTTAAGCAAGTTAAAGTCGAGTTTTCACGTTTGACCGGAACGCCTTTTTTAGCTTCTCAATGGCTTAGAGGAGAAAACGGGGTGGCTCAAATTTTATTAGAGCGAGAAGATGGGAAAAAAGTGACTTTAGAAGCCTTTAGAAATAAGGATATCTCAGGAGGAACTTCTTCTTATGAGGTAGTGCACCAAGTGGTCCCAGATTCCTCTAGAGTAGATCGTGGAGATGTGAGCTTGCTGATTAATGGACTCCCAATCATTCATATTGAGCTCAAAAAAGAGTCCGCTAAAGACGGTTTCATGCAAGCTTATTATCAAATTCAGCGTTATGCAGAAGATGGATTTTTTAAAGGGATTTACGCAACTACTCAAATCATGGTAATCTCCAATAAAGTTGATACCCGATACTTTGCAAGACCTAGTGAAGATACCGCTGAAGCCTATGCTCGGATGAAGAAGTTTTTATTTAATTGGCGGACTGAAGACAATCAAACGGTTTCCGATTTGTTTGATTTTACTCGTACAGTTTTGCGGATACCCGATGCCCATGAATTGATTAGCCAATATACCATTCTCGTCGATGATCAAAAAAATCAAAAATTCCTCATGGCTTTAAGACCTTACCAAATTCATGCTATTCGTAAGATTCGTCAAAAAGCGGCACAACATGAAGGAGGATTCATTTGGCATGCGACAGGTTCAGGAAAGACTATTACCAGTTTTGTCGCAACGAAATTATTAGCTCAAAATGCGATCGGTGTCGATCGTACGGTTATGGTTGTTGATAGAAAAGACTTAGATGCTCAAACGCAGGATGAGTTTACGAAGTTTGCCTCGGAATACCATACCGGACAAACGACCGGAAATTCGGTAGCCAATACGTTGATTGTTGGGATCAAAAATCAAAAACAGTTGGCTCAAAACCTCCTTTCATCAAAAAATAATAATACGATTTTAGTGACCACGATTCAAAAACTCTCTGCAGCTATGCGAAGCGCCCAACAAGAGAGTGAAGAAAAAGGATCCAATCAATTTGAGAAGCTACGGAAAGAACATATTGTTTTTATTGTTGATGAGGCTCATCGTGCGGTTAGTGATGAGGAAATGAAGCGGATTAAGAAAATATTACCCAATTCAACCTGGTTTGGATTAACGGGGACGCCTATTTTTGAAGAAAATAAAAAGCAAGAAAATGGAACTTTTGCTAGAACAACGAGCCAGCAATACGGGCCACTCCTTCACTCCTATACAACCAAAAATGCCATGGATGATGGGGCTGTGTTAGGCTTTCAAGTCGAGTATCATTCACTGATTTCAGAAGAGGATCAAGAGGTGATTGTCACCCAACTCAATAAAGGAAAGTTGCCAGACGATGTCTTACAACAAGAAAAATTGTTGCCTACGGAACTTTATGAAACAGATGAACATATTCGTACCATGTTACAAAAAATCTTTAATCGGAGAAGTGTGGTCAAAAAGTTCAAGGTAAAGAATGGTTTTCCTACGATGTCAGCTATTCTTACCACTCACTCGATTGCCCAAGCCAAACATATTTACCGGATTTTAAAGGAAATGAAAGATAATGGGACACTCTTGAATGGGCGACAATTTGATGAACGTCATCAACTGATTGATAAAGATTTCCCAAGAGTAGCCATTACCTTCTCAACCAATCCGGATCAATTAGAAAAAAATGAACAAGACGATGAATTAGTAGAGATCATGAAAGAGTATGCGAAACAGTTTGATGCTTCTCCTTATCAAGATGAGAAACTCTACAATCAAAATATTAATAAACGGTTGGCCCGTAAGGAAAAGCAATATCAATCGGATGGTCAGTGGCTAGATTTTGTTATTGTTGTCGATCGTTTATTGACAGGCTTTGATTCTCCAACGATTCAAACCTTATATATTGATCGAGAAATGAACTATCAAAAGCTCCTTCAAGCGTTCTCAAGAACCAACCGTATTTATACAGGAAAAGATTCTGGGTTGATTGTCTCTTTTAGAAAGCCCTTTACCATGAGAGAAAATGTGCGAAACACGTTTCGTCTATTCTCAAATGAAAAGCAAAACTTTGATCAACTGATTCCAAAAGAATATGAAGAAGTCAAAAAAGAATTTATCGAATGTTTAATACTTTATAAACAAAGCGAAGCTGACCTATCGGATAATCCCAATGATCTTAAAACGATGATTGCGCAAGTGAGTGCTTATCAAAAGCTAGAAAAGAGTTATAAAGCGCTCCGAAGCTATGATCAATACGAAGAGGACTTTGAAGAATTTTCAGAAGTAGTGGAGCAGTTGCCACAATATCAAGGAAAAACGGAAAATATTAAAACAAAGATTAAAGAAATGATCGAGGATGAGGAGCATCCTGAGGAAGACTTCGAGAAGCTTTTACAAGAGATTGCTTTTTCTTCGCAGCTCAATGCGACACATAAAGACGTCGTGGATAGTCTTTATATTAATCAACTTTTGAAAGCGATCCAATTAAACGAAGCAGGGGCCGTTGAAAAATTTGAAAAAGAAATCCAACAAAAGGATCCTCAAATCCAAAAGATGTATCACACCTTGAAAGATCAACTCGTCAATACTACTGAAGAGATCGATGTGGCTCAATTAAAAGAGACTTCGATTCAAAATGAAATTCAAAGACAACTTCAAAAAGAAGCTGAAGAATTTGGATTATCCTTCGACTTTTTACAGTCTGCAATGAACGAATATCAAAGCGATAAGAAAACGATCCCTTATTTAACCCATTTACTGGATTCGATGACTCTTAGTAAAGAAGAGTTCGAAGCCAAAACGGGTGAAAAATATAGAAGAAGAACAAAAGTTTTAGAAGAACGACTACAACAAAACTTTGAACAACTTCAAAAATGGAAGGAAGAATTATAATGGCGACAAGTTTAAACCAACAACTATGGGCTTCTGCGGATATCTTACGTGGGAAGATGGATGCAAGTGAGTACAAAAACTACTTACTGGGATTAATTTTCTATAAGTACTTGTCTGATAAGCAGCTTAGAGAAGTTTATGAACAAGAAAATGGAAAAACAGATACCTTCCCAGAACGCTCCACTCTGTATGCAGGGTTCATGGAGTGGTACGAAGAAGACAAAGACGATTTAATCGAAAATATCCAACCCAGACAAGGTTACTTTATCCAACCCGATCGATTGTTTTATCACTACCGCATCAAAGCTGATAACTATGAATTTAACTTGACCGACTTACAAGCAGGTTTTAATGAGTTGGAACGTCAAGGAGAAGAATTCAGTGGATTGTTTTCGGATATTGATTTAAACTCCACAAAATTAGGCTCAAATGCACAACAACGTAATGTGACGATTACTGAGGTCTTGCGTGCCTTAGATGAGATTGATTTATTTGAACACAATGGCGATGTGATTGGGGACGCTTATGAGTATTTAATCGGGATGTTTGCGGCAGGTGCAGGTAAAAAAGCAGGAGAGTTTTATACCCCTCAAGCTGTTTCACGCATCATGTCAGAAATTACGTCGATCGGGCAAGAATCTCGAGTGCCTTTTCATATTTACGATCCTGCGATGGGTTCGGGTTCTTTGATGCTTAATATCCGTCGCTATCTCATCCATCCAAATCAAGTCCATTATCATGGCCAAGAGTTAAATACGACGACCTTTAACTTAGCACGTATGAACTTAATTCTTCATGGAGTAGATGAAGAACGCATAAACCTGAATAACGGAGATACTTTAGATGCTGATTGGCCCTCAGAAGAGCCTTATCAGTTTGATTCTGTGGTCATGAACCCTCCTTATTCTGCGAAATGGTCAGCGGCAGATAAGTTTCTCTCTGATCCTCGCTTTGAACGTTTTGGGAAATTAGCGCCTAAATCTAAAGCGGACTTTGCCTTTCTCCTTCACGGTTTTTACCATTTGAAAGAATCGGGAACAATGGGGATTGTCCTGCCTCATGGCGTGCTCTTTAGAGGAGGCGCAGAAGGAACCATACGTCAGGCCCTTTTAGAGATGGGAGCTATTGATGCAGTCATTGGCTTGCCGGCCAATATCTTTTTTGGAACGAGTATTCCGACAACGGTTATTCTTTTGAAGAAAAACCGTTCTCGGCGTGATGTCTTGTTTATCGATGCTTCTCAAGATTTTGAAAAACAAAAAAATCAAAATGTCCTGTTGGATGAACATATTGATAAAATTGTTTCTACCTACAAAAAGCGAGAAGATATTGAAAGATATGCTCATGTTGCAAGTTTTGATGAGATCCAAGAAAATGACTTTAATTTAAATATTCCTCGTTATGTCGATACCTTTGAGGAAGAAGAACCGGTTGATTTGGTTGAGGTGAATACCAATCTCCTTAAGATCAATGAAGAATTAGTTCAACAAGAACAAACGCTCTTATCTTTGATTGACGATTTTTCAGAAAGTGAAGAGAATAAAGTCTTGATTGAATCGATGCGTCTTCTTTTGGGAGGTGGGGATGATGACTAAAAAGAGTCCACAATTAAGGTTTGAAGGATTTACGGATGATTGGGAAGAGCGTAAGATTAAGGACATATTCAAGATCACGCGGGGGAAAGTTCTTGCCGCAACTGAAACTAGTGAGGAGAAATCAGATATATCACCATTTCCAGTTTATTCTTCTCAAACAAAAAATAATGGGTTAATGGGATATTATAAAGATTATTTGTTTGATACTGCAATTACATGGACCACTGATGGTGCCAATGCTGGAACCGTTAGTTACCGTTCAGGTAGGTTTTACTCAACAAATGTAAATGGTGTATTGATTTCAGACAAAGGATACACCAACAAAGCGATATCCGAAATTTTGAATTTGGAAGCTTGGAAATGGGTCTCTCATGTTGGAAATCCTAAACTTATGAATAATGTTATGGGAGATATTAGCATTATGATTCCTAGTTCATTTGAGGAGCAAGACAGACTTTCAGATTTTTTGAATCAATTAGATGACACTATCGCTCTTCATCAGCGTAAGTTAGATTTGTTGAAAGAACAGAAAAAAGGCTTTTTACAAAAAATGTTCCCTAAAAATGGGGAAAAAGTTCCTGAATTGCGATTTGCGGGGTTTGCTGACGATTGGGAACAGCGGAGGTTTGGGGATACGGTAACTATTGAACGTGGAGGTTCTCCAAGACCAATAAGTAAATATATTACAAATAGTGAAGATGGTCTAAATTGGATTAAAATTGGAGATGCTCCCGAAGAGGGAAATTATATAACTCATACTGCTGAAAAAATCCTGCCTGAGGGACTCTCAAAAACGAGAGAGGTGCACCCAGGTGATTTGATTCTGTCTAATTCTATGAGTTTTGGTAAACCATATATAATGGAAATAGATGGTTGTATTCATGATGGATGGTTGTTGATCCGAAATGATAAAAATAAATTTGAATTGAAATTTTTATGTGTTCTTCTTGGAACAGATAACATGATCAACCAATACAAAGCAATGGCTGCTGGTAGTACTGTCAATAACCTTAACAAACAACTTGTTGGAGGTACTACAGTTTCTTTCCCATCATCCCCTGAACAAGAACAAATCGGTGCCTTTTTCGCCCATTTAGACACCTTAATCTCCCTTCATCAACGTAAGTTAGATTTGTTGAAAGAACAGAAAAAAGGCTTTTTACAAAAGATGTTTGTTTGATATTTCTTTGTCTGTTTGTTTTCTTATTGTATAAAAAATTGTTTTCAAAAAAATAATGATATTTTGGTCTTTAATTCCGATTAATTCTGTGGTGTTCTTAATAAGTCTCATAAGTTCTTCCTAATGATGGTTTGGTTGCTTTTCATTATAGTTCTTATGAGACTTTTTGTGTACACTCAAAAAGCTCTATAATCTCTACAGTAGTTTTACCCACTACAGAAATTATAGAGCCATATAATAAAGAAACTAGGCGAGGACAACTAAAAAAAGCACCTTACTGGTGCTATTTTCTTGCCTGCTGAACTCGTAAAAATTTACTCCCCCTTTTGTGGACTTTTGATAGAAATAAGTAAAAATGTAAGGAGATAGGTTTTTCCAGAAATCCTATAATATCAACGTTTCAAGAGTTCTATGTTAGTGTATGGTTATCTAAAGACCAGAACGAAGTATTTTTTCTTACCACGACGGATAACAGTTAATTCATCGTCGATTTTATCGGTTTCTGAAAGCGTGTAGTTCAAATCTTGGATGCGTTCACCATTGAGGTAAATGGCTCCGTTTTGAACGTCTTCGCGTGCTTGGCGTTTTGAAGGTGAAATCTTTGCTGCCACTAAAATCTCAACAATATTAAGATTGTCGTCAGCTTGAACAGCGTAGTTTGGCACGTTGTTAAGCCCTTGTTTCAATTCTTTTGCTGAAAGGTTTTTGATGTTTCCTACAAATAGTTGTTCTGTGATATTCAAGGCTTCTTTGTAAGCTTCTTCGCCGTGAACCAAGGTTACCATTTCGCGCGCCAAGATTTTTTGGGCCAAACGTTCGTGACGAGCAGCGTTAAATTCTTTTTCAATGTCCGCAATTTCTTCCAATGAAAGGAAAGTGAAAATTTTCAAGAAACGAACAGCATCATCGTCCATGACGTTGAGCCAGAATTGGTACATTTCGTATGGTGATGTTTTGTCAGCATCAAGCCAAACGGCGTTACCTTCTGATTTTCCGAATTTTTTACCAGTTGAGTCGGTGATAAGTGGAACAGTCATCACATGACCAGTTTTATCAGCTTTACGACGCAATAATTCTGTACCAGCTGTCATATTACCCCATTGGTCTGACCCACCGATTTGGAGTGTTACGTTGTATTTGTCGTTTAATTCGTAGAAATCGTAGCCTTGCATGATTTGGTAAGCAAATTCTGTGTAAGAAATCCCTGTTTCAATACGTTTTTTTACAGATTCTTTGCTCATCATGGCGTTGACTGTAAAGTATTTTCCGACATCACGCAAGAAGTCGATGAAGCTGATTTGCCCAAACCAATCGTAGTTGTTGACCATGACTGCTTTGTTGTCACCATTGTCAAAATCAAGGAAGCGAGATAATTGATTTTGAATTTTAACCACCCAACTGTCAACGGTTTCTTTGGTTTGGAGGCTACGTTCAACGTCTTTAAATGATGGGTCACCAATCAAGCCAGTTGCCCCACCAACAAGAGCGTAAGGTTTGTGCCCTGCTAATTGAAGACGGCGTGACGTGAGGATAGCCACCAAGTGCCCAAGGTGCAAGCTGTCAGCAGTTGGGTCATAACCAGTATAATAGGATACTTGCCCTTCTGTTAATGCTTTGACAAGGGCTTCTTCATCAGTTGTTTGAAAAACTAAGCCACGTTCTTTTAATTCTTCGAATATATTCATGAGCGTTCTCCTTCGTTGAAAATAGTATAGTTTACAGGCTATTATATCAAAATATTATCCCTCTATGCAAGCTTTATCAAAGTTTGGTATAATGGATAATGAGGTATTTGAATGTTTAAGAAAAAGAGAAAAAAACCACGTCAGTCGTTTGGTTTGTTAGAGTTGGGCTCTGTCATTTTAAGAACCTTCAAACTATTAGCTGACTTTTTTTATATTATTATTATTTTATTTGGTATGTTGGGCATAGGGATTGCCTTTGGTTATCTGGCTAGTCAGATTGACTCGGTTAAGGTACCTGATAAGGATACCTTGGTTCAACAAGTAACATCCTTGAGTCGGGTGTCTGAGATGACTTATTCTAATGGTAGCTCGATTGCAAGTATTGACACGGATTTGTTGCGGACTCCTGTTGAGAGCAGTGCTATTTCTGATAATGTCAAGAAAGCCATCATTGCGACTGAGGATGAAAATTTTGAAAACCATGATGGGGTAGTGCCTAAAGCTGTTTTTCGGGCAACCTTGGCATCTGTTTTGGGGTTGGGCGAAACCAGCGGTGGCTCGACTTTTACGCAGCAATTGATTAAACAACAGGTGCTGGGAGATGATCCGACCTTTAAACGCAAGTCGCGTGAGATTATTTACGCTTTGGCTTTGGAACGTTACCTCAACAAAGATGAGATTTTGACGGATTATTTAAATGTGTCGCCATTTGGTCGCAATAATAAAGGTGAAAATATTGCTGGGATTGAAGAGGCAGCAAGGGGTATCTTTGGCGTGTCGGCTAAAGATTTGACGGTGCCTCAGGCAGCCTTTCTAGCTGGTTTGCCACAAAGTCCGATTGTCTATTCACCTTATACAGCAACAGGGCAATTAAAAGACAAGGACAATTTAGCTTACGGCTTATCTCGTCAACAAGATGTTCTTTACAATATGTACCGTGCGGGCTACCTAACGGAATCCGAGTACGAAGAGTACAAGGCTTATGATGTGAGCCAAGACTTCATTCCGTCAGAATCAGCCACAACCAATGAGCACGACTTCCTTTACTATGCGGTTCTCAGTGAAGCTAAAGACATCATGTATAACTACTTGATTAAGCAAAATGGGGTTTCTGACCAAGAGCTTAAAAACGATACTACTAAAGAATCGTACAAAGAATTAGCTCTAGAAACCTTGCAACAAGGTGGGTACACGGTTAAGACGACGATTAACAAGTCGATTTATGATGCCATGCAAAATACTGTGGCACAGTACGGCAGTACGCTTGACCAAGATAATGCTAAAATGGTCGAAGTTGGTAATGTCTTGATGGCTAATGATACGGGAGCTATCTTAGGATTTGTCGGAGGAAGGAATTACACAACAAACCAAAATAACCACGCCTTTGACACCGCTCGCTCACCAGGATCAAGTATCAAGCCAATTATCGCTTATGGTATTGCCATTGATCAAGGCCTTTTGGGTAGTGCCAGCATGTTGTCAAACTATCCTACGTCATTTTCAAGTGGTCAAGCCATTATGCACGGTAATGATGTCGGAACAGAAATGATTACCTTGCAAGAAGCTTTGAACACGTCTTGGAATATCCCAGCTTATTGGACTTACCAAATGTTGTTAAACAATAATGTTGATGTGGAATCTTACATGAATAAAATGGGATACGATATCGACAATTACAATATTGAAAGTTTACCGCTGGGTGGTGGTATTGAAACAACTGTTCTTCAGCAAGTCAATGCCTACCAGATGATTTCAAATGGTGGTGTTTACCTCAAAGGGTACTTGGTTGATAGCATCACTGACAATAAAGGTCAGGTTATTTACCAACACAAGGCCAATCCTGTTCGTGTCTTCTCAGAAGCGACGGCAAGCATTTTGAATCAATTGTTGAAAGAAGTGGTCACAGGTGGGGCTACGACAGAATTTTACAATGATTTGAAAGACTTGAATCAAACGGCAGCAAGTGCTGATTGGACAGGAAAAACGGGAACGACAGACAACTACACCGATGTTTGGCTCATGTTGTCAACGCCAAAAATCACTTTAGGTGGTTGGGCAGGAAATGATGACAACACGTCTATGGATTCCCGCACGGGTTACAAGTACAATGCGCAATACATGGCTTATCTGGTCAATGCCATTTACAATGCCGATTCGAGCGCAATAGGGGTCAATGACAAGTACTCCCTATCTTCTAGCGTTATCAAATCAACCGTCCTAAAAGCGACAGGATTGCAGCCAGGAACTGTAACGGTTAATGGACGTCCACTCTTGGTTAATGGCGAAACCACGACAAGCTATTGGGCGAAAAATGGAGCAGGTAATATGACTTATAAATTTGCCATCGGTGGTACCGACAGCGACTACACCAAAGCTTGGGATAGTTTGCTGCATAATTCTTCTATTACCACAACAAGTAGCAACTAACATATCACTTGCAAAAAAATCAAAAATAAGGTATAATAGTGTCAACTATTTGTCGTCTACCTTAGTTGAAATATTGTCCAACTAAGGTTTGCAGCAGTTAAATCACTCTTAATGGTGTTAGATTTAGCTGCTCTTTTTGTGCTTAATTTTGGAAGAATACAGCATTTGTAACCTATATTTAAAGATTCTAAAAATTCACATTAAGGACAACTTTGGCAGAATACGGCAACGTATTCTAGAGCTAGTTGGGTCAATGCTAGGGTTTTGTGTGGTTATTAAACAAACAAAACAAAGCCGTCAAGCGTCGATTGACCTCTGTATTTTAATGAAGGAGTAATACACTTTGGCAGGATATGAAGTTCAGTACGGGAAACACCGTACACGTCGTAGCTTTTCAAGAATTAAGGAAGTTCTTGATTTACCAAACTTGATCGAAATTCAGACAGATTCTTTTAAAGACTTCTTGGATAATGGATTAAGAGAAGTTTTTGAAGATGTGCTTCCAATTAGTAACTTTACAGATACTATGGAACTTGAATTTGTTGGTTACGAGTTAAAAGAGCCTAAGTATACGCTTGAGGAAGCTCGTATCCACGATGCCTCTTATTCAGCACCAATTTTTGTCACTTTCCGTTTGATTAACAAAGAAACAGGCGAAATTAAAACCCAAGAAGTTTTCTTTGGTGATTTCCCAATCATGACTGAAATGGGAACCTTTATCATCAATGGTGGTGAACGTATCATCGTTTCTCAGTTGGTTCGTTCTCCTGGTGTTTATTTCAATGACAAAGTGGATAAAAATGGTAAGGTTGGATACGGTTCAACGGTTATTCCTAACCGTGGTGCTTGGCTTGAATTAGAAACAGATTCAAAAGACATTGCTTACACTCGTATTGACCGTACGCGTAAAATTCCATTTACAACACTTGTACGTGCCCTTGGTTTCTCAGGTGATGATGAAATCATGGATATCTTTGGTGATAGCGAACTTGTCCGCAACACCATCGAAAAAGACATTCACAAAAACCCAGCGGATTCACGTACAGACGAAGCCCTCAAAGAAATTTACGAACGCCTTCGTCCAGGTGAACCAAAAACTGCTGACAGCTCGCGTAGCTTGCTTGTAGCTCGTTTCTTTGACCCACGTCGTTACGACTTGGCAGCTGTTGGTCGTTACAAAATCAATAAAAAATTAAACCTTAAAACACGTTTGTTGAATCAAACAATCGCTGAAAATTTGGTTGATGCTGAAACAGGGGAAATCCTTGTTGAAGCAGGAACTGTTATGACCCGCGATGTGATTGATTCTATCGCTGACCAATTGGACGGTGACCTTAACAAATTCGTTTACACACCAAACGATTACGCTGTTGTTACTGAGCCAGTTGTGCTTCAAAAATTCAAAGTGGTGTCACCAATTGACCCAGACCGCGTGGTAACAATCGTTGGTAACGCAAACCCTGATGATAAAGTGCGTGCCCTTACACCAGCGGATATCTTGGCAGAAATGTCATACTTTTTGAACCTTGCAGAAGGTCTTGGTAAAGTGGATGATATCGACCACCTTGGTAACCGTCGTATCCGTGCCGTTGGTGAGTTGTTGGCTAACCAATTCCGTATTGGTCTTGCTCGTATGGAACGTAACGTTCGCGAACGTATGTCTGTTCAAGATAACGAAGTCTTGACACCACAACAAATCATCAACATCCGTCCTGTAACAGCTGCGGTTAAAGAATTCTTCGGTTCTTCACAGTTGTCACAGTTCATGGACCAACACAACCCACTTTCTGAGTTGTCACACAAACGTCGTTTGTCTGCCTTAGGACCTGGTGGTTTGACACGTGACCGTGCAGGTTACGAAGTTCGTGACGTGCATTACACTCACTATGGTCGTATGTGTCCGATTGAAACCCCTGAAGGACCTAACATCGGTTTGATCAACAACTTGTCAACTTACGGACACTTGAACAAATATGGTTTCATCCAAACACCGTATCGTAAAGTTGACCGTGCGACAGGTGTTGTCACAAACGAAATCGTTTGGTTGACTGCCGATGAAGAAGATGAGTACACTGTTGCACAAGCAAACTCAAAACTAAACGAAGACGGTACATTTGCTGAAGACATCGTTATGGGACGTCACCAAGGTAATAACCAAGAGTTCCCAGCAAGCGTTGTTGATTTCGTAGACGTTTCTCCTAAACAGGTAGTTGCCGTTGCGACAGCATGTATTCCTTTCCTTGAAAACGATGACTCAAACCGTGCCCTCATGGGTGCCAACATGCAGCGTCAAGCCGTTCCGTTGATTGACCCACATGCACCATATGTTGGTACAGGTATGGAATATCAAGCAGCCCACGATTCAGGCGCTGCCGTTATCGCAAAACACGATGGACGCGTTGTCTTCTCAGACGCTGAAAAAGTAGAAGTGCGTCGTGAAGATGGTTCACTTGATGTTTACCACATTACAAAATTCCGTCGTTCAAACTCAGGTACAGCCTACAACCAACGTACCCTTGTTAAAGTTGGAGATATCGTTGAAAAAGGTGACTTTATCGCTGACGGTCCTTCAATGGAAAAAGGTGAAATGGCTCTTGGTCAAAACCCAATTGTCGCTTACATGACTTGGGAAGGGTATAACTTCGAGGATGCGGTTATCATGAGTGAACGTCTGGTTAAAGAAGATGTTTACACATCTGTTCACTTGGAGGAATTTGAATCAGAAACACGTGATACAAAGCTTGGCCCTGAAGAAATCACTCGTGAAATTCCAAACGTCGGTGAAGAAGCTTTGAAAGACCTTGACGAAATGGGTATTATCCGTATCGGTGCTGAGGTTAAAGAAGGGGATATCCTTGTTGGTAAAGTGACACCTAAAGGTGAGAAAGATCTTTCTGCTGAAGAACGCCTTCTTCATGCTATCTTTGGTGATAAATCACGTGAAGTGCGTGATACGTCACTTCGTGTGCCACACGGTGGTGATGGTGTTGTTCGTGACGTTAAAATCTTTACACGTGCTAACGGTGATGAATTACAATCAGGTGTTAACATGTTGGTTCGTGTTTACATCGCTCAAAAACGTAAAATCAAAGTTGGAGATAAAATGGCCGGTCGTCACGGAAACAAAGGGGTTGTTTCTCGTATCGTTCCAGTTGAAGACATGCCTTACCTTCCAGACGGAACACCAGTTGATATCATGTTGAACCCACTTGGGGTGCCATCTCGTATGAACATCGGACAAGTTATGGAACTTCACCTTGGTATGGCTGCGCGTAACCTTGGTATTCACATTGCGACTCCAGTTTTCGATGGGGCAACTTCTGACGACCTTTGGGATACCGTTCGTGAAGCTGGTATGGACAGCGATGCCAAAACCGTTCTTTATGACGGACGTACAGGTGAACCATTTGATAACCGTGTGTCTGTGGGTATCATGTACATGATCAAACTTCACCACATGGTTGATGATAAACTTCACGCTCGTTCAGTAGGTCCTTACTCACTCGTTACCCAACAACCTCTTGGAGGTAAAGCACAATTTGGTGGACAACGTTTTGGTGAGATGGAGGTTTGGGCATTGGAAGCCTATGGTGCATCAAATGTCCTTCAAGAAATCTTGACTTACAAGTCTGATGACGTGACCGGACGTCTTAAAGCTTATGAAGCCATCACTAAAGGTAAGCCAATTCCAAAACCAGGTGTGCCAGAATCATTCCGAGTTCTTGTCAAAGAATTGCAATCTCTTGGTCTTGATATGCGCGTGCTTGACGAAGATGACAACGAAGTAGAACTTCGTGATCTTGACGAAGGTGAAGATGATGATGTCATGCACGTTGATGACCTTGAAAAAGCACGTCAAAAACAAGAAACCGAAAAAGCAGAAGCATCTATCAAAGAAGAATCTGAAGAAAAATAAAGCCAGTCAGGCTATGGGAAGCTTTCTTAGCTTTCCATAGTATTGATGGTGTGCTAAAACAGAGATAAAAAGCTTATGAAGTTTTCTTTGTAAGTTGTCGCATTTAAGAAAGTAGCTTGGCTATTTTCAAAGAACATAAAGAAAGGTAAATCTAGTGGTTGACGTAAATCGTTTTAAAAGTATGCAAATCACATTAGCCTCACCAAGCAAAGTCCGCTCATGGTCTTATGGTGAAGTTAAAAAACCTGAAACAATCAATTATCGTACGCTCAAACCCGAACGTGAAGGACTTTTTGACGAAGTTATCTTTGGTCCAACAAAAGACTGGGAATGTGCTTGTGGTAAATACAAACGTATTCGTTACAAAGGGATTATTTGTGACCGCTGTGGTGTTGAAGTAACACGTGCTAAAGTTCGTCGTGAACGTATGGGACACATCGAATTGAAAGCACCCGTTTCTCACATCTGGTATTTCAAAGGTATTCCATCACGTATGGGGCTTACATTGGACATGAGCCCACGTGCTCTTGAAGAAGTTATCTACTTCGCAGCTTACGTTGTTATTGATCCAAAAGATACACCGCTTGAACCAAAATCACTTTTGACTGAGCGCGAATACCGTGAAAAATTACAAGAATATGGACAAGGCTCATTTGTTGCGAAAATGGGTGCTGAAGCCATCCAAGACCTTCTTAAACGCGTTGATTTAAAATCTGAAATCGCTGAATTAAAAGAAGAATTGAAAACGGCTACTGGTCAAAAACGTATCAAAGCTGTTCGTCGTTTGGATGTGTTAGATGCCTTCTACAAATCTGGTAACAAACCAGAATGGATGGTACTTAACATCTTGCCAGTTATTCCACCAGATCTGCGTCCAATGGTTCAATTGGATGGTGGACGTTTTGCGGCATCAGACTTGAATGACCTTTACCGTCGTGTAATTAACCGTAACAACCGTTTGGCTCGTTTGCTTGAATTGAATGCCCCTGGTATCATCGTGCAAAACGAAAAACGTATGTTGCAAGAAGCGGTTGATGCCCTTATCGACAATGGTCGTCGTGGTCGTCCAATCACAGGTCCTGGTAGCCGTCCATTGAAATCTTTGAGCCACATGCTTAAAGGTAAACAAGGTCGTTTCCGTCAAAACTTGCTTGGTAAACGTGTTGACTTCTCAGGTCGTTCTGTTATCGCCGTAGGTCCAACACTTAAAATGTACCAATGTGGTGTGCCACGTGAAATGGCTATCGAATTGTTCAAACCATTTGTTATGCGTGAAATTGTAGCGCGTGACTACGCTGGTAACGTAAAAGCTGCTAAACGTATGGTTGAACGTGGTGACGAACGCATTTGGGATATTCTTGAAGAAGTCATTAAAGAACACCCAGTACTTCTTAACCGCGCACCGACTCTTCACCGTTTGGGTATTCAAGCATTTGAACCAGTCCTTATCGATGGTAAAGCCCTTCGTCTTCACCCACTTGTTTGTGAGGCCTACAATGCCGACTTTGACGGTGACCAAATGGCCATCCACGTGCCGCTTTCAGAAGAAGCGCAAGCAGAAGCACGTCTTCTTATGTTGGCCGCAGAACACATCCTTAACCCTAAAGATGGTAAACCAGTCGTAACCCCATCTCAAGATATGGTTCTTGGTAACTACTATTTGACAATGGAAGATCCAGGTCGTGAAGGGGAAGGTATGGTCTTTAAAGACCGTGACGAAGCGATTATGGCTTACCGCAATGGTTATGTTCACTTGCATTCACGTGTTGGTATCGCTGTTGATAGTATGCCAAACAAACCATGGACAGATGAACAAAGACATAAAATCATGGTGACAACAGTTGGTAAAATCCTCTTCAACGCTATCATGCCTGATGATCTACCATACCTTCAAGAGCCAAACAACGCTAACTTGACTGAAAAAACACCAGATAAATACTTTTTGGCACCAGGTCAAGAAATCCAGTCTGTCATTGATAACCTTGAAACAAACATTCCATTCAAGAAGAAAAATCTTGGAAATATCATTGCTGAAATCTTCAAACGTTTCCGTACAACAGAAACATCTGCTTTCCTTGACCGTTTGAAAGACCTCGGTTACTACCACTCAACCCTTGCTGGTTTGACAGTGGGTATTGCCGATATCCCAGTTATTGATAACAAACAAGAAATCATCAATGCCGCTCACGCGAAAGTTGAACAAATTAACAAAGCCTTCCGTCGTGGTCTTATCACTGACGATGAACGTTATGTTGCGGTTACGACAACTTGGCGTGAAGCAAAAGAAGAGTTGGAACAACGTCTGATTGAAACACAAGATCCTAAGAACCCAATCGTTATGATGATGGACTCAGGAGCCCGTGGTAATATCTCTAACTTCTCACAACTTGCCGGTATGCGTGGTTTGATGGCCGCTCCGAACGGACGTATCATGGAATTGCCTATCCTATCTAACTTCCGTGAAGGTTTGTCTGTTTTGGAAATGTTCTTCTCAACTCACGGTGCGCGTAAAGGTATGACTGATACAGCCCTTAAGACTGCTGACTCTGGATACTTGACACGTCGTTTGGTTGACGTTGCCCAAGACGTTATCATTCGTGAAGACGACTGTGGAACTGACCGTGGTCTTGTAATCAGCGCCATTACAGACGGAAAAGAAGTGACAGAAACACTTGAAGAACGTCTTGTTGGTCGTTACACTAAGAAATCTGTTAAACACCCAGAAACAGGCGAAGTCATTGTTGGTCCTGATGTTTTAATCACAGAAGACTTGGCTGCTACTATTGTTAAAGCTGGTGTTGAAGAAGTAACCATCCGTTCAGTATTTACATGTAATACTCGCCACGGTGTTTGCCGCCACTGTTATGGTATCAACCTTGCGACAGGCGATGCCGTTGAAGTTGGTGAAGCTGTTGGTACAATCGCCGCTCAATCTATCGGTGAACCTGGTACACAGTTGACCATGCGTACCTTCCACACGGGTGGTGTAGCGTCAAATACCGACATCACACAAGGTCTTCCTCGTATCCAAGAAATCTTTGAAGCCCGTAATCCTAAAGGGGAAGCGGTCATCACAGAAGTTAAGGGTACTGTTGTTGACATCGAAGAAGATGCCGCAACACGTACGAAGAAAGTCTTTGTACAAGGTAAAACAGGTACAGGTGAATACGTGGTACCATTTACAGCTCGCATGAAAGTAGCTGTCGGTGACGAAGTACACCGTGGTGCCCCATTGACTGAAGGTTCTATCCAACCAAAACGCTTGCTTGAAGTTCGTGATACCTTGTCAGTTGAAACTTACCTTCTTGCTGAGGTACAAAAAGTTTACCGTAGCCAAGGGGTAGAAATCGGTGACAAACACGTCGAAGTAATGGTTCGCCAAATGCTTCGTAAAGTTCGTATCATGGATCCAGGTGATACAGAATTGCTTCCAGGTACTTTGATGGACATCTCAGACTTTACAGATGCCAACAAAGACATCGTTATTGCTGGTGGTATTCCTGCGACATCACGTCCAGTCTTGATGGGTATTACCAAAGCTTCCCTTGAAACAAATTCATTCTTGTCAGCAGCATCATTCCAAGAAACAACTCGTGTTCTTACAGATGCCGCTATACGTGGTAAGAAAGATCATCTTCTTGGTCTTAAAGAAAATGTTATCATCGGTAAGATTATCCCAGCTGGTACAGGTATGGCACGTTACCGCAATATCGAACCACAAGCTGTTAATGAGTTTGAACCTACTGAAGAAGTAGATGTTGTGGTGGAAGAAGAAATCATCACAAGTGCTGAATAAAACCCAAAAGAGAGAACGATTCGTTCTCTCTTTTTTTGTAATCATGATAAATAAGCAAAAATTTTTTAAAATAGCGTTAATTTTTATATAATAAATCTTAAAAGGAAGTGAGGTAAATGTATCAAGTTGTAAAAATATATGGCGACTGGGAACCCTGGTGGTCATTGGAAAATTGGCAGGAAGACATCATAGAAACAAAATGCTTTGATGATTTTGAAGAAGCACGTGCTTTTTACCAACAAGAATGCCAAACACTCAAATCATCTTTACCAAGTTGTAAATGCCATGACAATTTTCAAGCAGCTTTTTGGAACCAAGAGGACCAACGCTGGTGTGAGATGTGTGGCAGCTACTTGCAACAGTACCATTCCATTGTTATACTCGAAGATGGTCGTGAGTTATCAAAAGAGGCATTGTCTTACTAAATGTATTTAATGGAGTAGGCAATGCTTACTCTTTATATAAGCGAAGAAGGTAGCTTAGCTATTTTTTTTTGTTTTTGGCTAAATGGCCATGATACCTTTCTTTTTTCGAATAATGAGATGAGGAGGTTTTTATGATTCAAGATTTAGCAAAAGCTATCATAGCAAATGCGGTCGCTAAAGCTGCTCAAGATATTTATATCCTACCTAGGCAAAACCGCTATGAAGTCTATTATCGGCTAGGCAATGACAAGGAATTGATAGATTGCTTTGATGCTGACAAAATGACTAACCTGATTAGCCATTTTAAATTTGTCGCAGGCATGGACGTTGGGGAAAAGCGTCGTAGCCAACTAGGTTCGTGCGACTACACCTTTGCAGAAGATGAGCAAATCTCGCTACGTTTATCAAGTGTCGGGGACTACCGCGGTCGAGAGAGTTTGGTAATTCGTTTGCTTTATTATGGTCAAAAATCTCTCCATTATTGGTTTGATGGGCTAGAGGAAGCTTTATCTGTTGTCAATGGTAGGGGACTTTATCTCTTTTCAGGTCCAGTTGGTAGTGGAAAAACCACGCTGATGTATCAGTTGGTTCAGGAAAAATTTCCAGATAAACAAATCATTACCATCGAAGATCCTGTGGAAATTCAGCAGGATAATATGTTGCAGCTGCAATTAAACGATGAAATAGGCATGACTTACGATGAGCTGATCAAATTGTCCTTGCGGCATCGACCAGATATTCTCATTATCGGAGAAATTCGTGATAGCGATACGGCACACGCGGTTATTAGGGCCAGTTTAACAGGAGCTGTGGTATTTTCGACCATTCATGCTAAAAGCATTTCAGGTGTTTATGCGCGTTTATTGGAATTAGGTATCAGTCAGCAAGAGTTGGAGAATAGTCTGCACGCAGTGGTTTACCAACGGTTAATTGGGGGAGGAGGTGTGATAGATGTTGCAAAAGATGGATTTAAAGAGCACCAGCCAAGCAACTGGAATCAAAAAATGGACCAGTTGGTTGCACAAGGACATCTTTCCAAAGAACAAGCGGCCATTGAAAAAATTACCCTTTAGCAAACAACGAAAACTCATTCAGTTATTTAATAATTTGTTTCATAGTGGCTTTCATTTGTCGGAAATTCTGTCCTTTCTAAGACGTAGTCAGCTGCTGGAGGCTGATTATATCGATGTGATGCAAAATAGCTTATTGGCTGGAGGTAATCTATCGCTCATGATGTCCCAGCTAGGTTTCTCTGATACGATTGTAACGCAGATGGCTTTGGCGGATATTCACGGCAATAGTCAAAGGAGCCTTGTAAAAATTGATGCCTATCTAACTAGCATGGGTGCCGTGAGAAAGAAATTGCTCGAGGTTATGACCTACCTTGTCATGTTACTTGGCTTCCTTGTGTTGATTATGGTGGGGCTAAATCATTATTTATTGCCACAACTGGAAGGTAGCAATCTAGCCACTCAGTTGATTCAGCATTTTCCCCTGCTGTTTTTAGTGGGAACTGTGATGATTACGCTCGTGGTTCTTGCGCTTTATCTTTACCAAAAACGCTTGCCTCGCATTCGGGTGTACAGTCAACTCAGTCGCCTTCCTTTTATTGGAAATACCATTCGGTTGTATTTGACGGCTTATTACGCACGGGAATGGGGCAACCTCATCGGTCAAGGTGTTGAGTTAATTGACATTGTGGCGATTATGCAGCAACAAAAATCACGCTTGTTTCAAGAAATTGGGCAAGATATGCAAGAAGCTTTACTGTCAGGACAAGCCTTTCATCAAAAAGTATTGGATTATCCTTTTTTTCTGACAGAACTAGGACTGATGATTGAGTACGGTGAAATCAAATCAAAATTAGGCAGTGAATTAGACATTTACGCCGAGGAAACCTGGCAACGTTTCTTTGGCAAAATGAACCAAGCAACCCAGTTGATTCAACCGCTAGTCTTTATCTTTGTGGCTTTGGTGATTGTCTTGATTTACGTAGCGATGTTGTTGCCAATGTATCAAAATATGGGAGGGTATTTTTAATGAAAAATAGATTAGCTAAATGGCGTAGAAAGACTGTTCGTGGATTCACTCTGGTGGAAATGTTAATTGTTTTGCTTATTATTAGCGTTTTGATGTTGCTTTTTGTACCAAATTTAAGCAATCAAAAAGATGCGGTGCGTGAAAAAGGTAACAAGGCAGTGGTCAAGGTGGTAGAAAGTCAGCTATCGCTTTATGAACTCAAAGAAGGTGAGAAACCAAGCATTGAACAACTTGTTAAAGCGGGTTATATTACAGGTGATCAAGCCGAAACCTATCGCAAAACTAAGCAATGAAAGTGTTCCAGCTTTTACCATTTTGGAATCCTTGGTGACTTTGGGCATAACGTGTTTTATGGTCATGAGTTTGTCGGGTTCGCTAAACGGTATTTTTCAAAGTGTGGAAGAAACCTTGTTCTTTTTATCGTTTGAAAATCTTTATCGCGATACGCAAACGCTAGCCAACGTTAACCAAAGAGCAATGACTTTGACTATTTCAGAAGATGCGATTTCAAATGGCGTGTCTAAGGTGAGCCTTCCACGTCAGGTAAAAGTGGGAGATACCAAGCAGATTGTATTGAGCAAGGAAGGGTGCAATTCATCTTTGGGCAAGGTTGTTTTTCAATTACAAGACAAAGAGATTTATTATCAATTGTATTTAGGGAGTGGTAAATATAAAAAAACAGAGAGTAGCCGCCTACATACTCCTTGAGAGTTTAGTTGCCTTGGGCTTAATGGCGACCATTACCAGTCTTGTTTTGGGAGAAGTCACCAAAAGCAGGTAACAGATGCAAGCAAGCCTGCACCAACAAGAAGTATTAAATGTGGCAACAATGGCGATTCAAACAGAACAAGGTCATTTGGCAATCAATGGGGTCGAGGTCAGCATTGTAGAACAAGAAGGTGAGCTTTTAGTTTATGAAGGAAAAAAACGGATATTACACATTAAAAAAGACTAGACTAAAAGCATTCACCCTTTTAGAATGCTTGGTGGCGTTGCTGGTTATCGCAGGAACGGTCTTGGTTTATGACGGTTTAGCACGTTCGGTCAAAGCCAATATCCACTACCTATCCAACAATCAGGAAGAAGAGTGGCTTTTATTTTCCCAGCAATTACGCTCGGAACTAGAGGGGAGCCAATTAGACAGAGTAGCATCTAATAAACTGTATGTCACTAAAGCCAATCAGCACCTAGCTTTTGGTCAATCTAACAGCCATGATTTTCGCAAAACAAACGCTTCTGGTCGTGGTTACCAACCCATGCTTTTTGGCTTGCAATCATCGAGCATATCACAAGACGGTCAGCAAGTAACGATCAAACTTGGCTTCAAAAATCGTATGGAGAGAGAATTTGTTTACACTTTTAAGACGGAAGGTTAAGGCTGGTATTTTGCTGTATTCTTTGCTCATGGTAGCTGTATTTGCCTTGGTTTTGCAGTTTTATTTGGGGCGCGTGGTAGCAGTTGAGCAAAAACACCAAGCGCAGCGAGCCTCAAGTCAGGCTTATCTGATGGCAAAAGTAGTGGATAAGTTTGCCAAGGAACATTCAGGACAAATGCATTTTGACAAAGGCAAGGCTCAATATCACATTCAAGGTCAGCATATTCATATCACCGTCACCTTAGCCAATCAGCAAGAATTTCAATACCAATTTCACAGAAATGATGAAAATGATTAGTGACTTTTTTTGAAAAAGGTGACTTCTTCCCATTTTTCTTATTTTTTGATATGATAAAACGTGCGGAGGAAACTATGAATTTTGAAAAAATCGAACAAGCCTACGATTTAATTTTAGAAAATATCCAATTGATTGAAAATGAGTTGAAAACACATCTTTACGATGCCCTGATTGAACAAAACTCGTTTTATCTTGGAGAAGAAGGTGCAAGTGAGGAAGTAGCTGCAAATAATGACAAACTACGTCAATTGCAATTAAGTCAGGAAGAGTGGCGTAGAGCCTTTCAATTTATTTTCATTAAGGCAGCTCAAACCGAGCAATTACAAGCCAATCACCAATTCACACCAGATAGCGTGGGCTTTATCTTACTCTTTTTAGTAGAAAGCTTAACAGCCCCTGATACGGTTGATGTGTTAGAAATCGGTAGTGGAACGGGAAATTTGGCTGAAACTTTATTAACAAACAGTTCCAAACCCCTGAACTATCTTGGTATTGAAGTGGATGATTTATTGATTGATTTATCTGCTAGTATCGCTGAAGTGATGGGATCATCTGCTCAGTTTATCCAAGAGGATGCTGTACGCCCACAAATTTTAAAAGAAAGTGATGTGATTATTAGTGATTTACCAGTCGGTTTTTATCCTAATGATGCCATTGCTAAACGTTACCAAGTGGCTAGCAGCAAAGAACACACCTACGCTCACCATTTGTTAATGGAGCAATCTTTGAAATACCTGAAAAAAGATGGTTTGGCTATCTTTTTAGCACCGTCTGATTTGTTGACAAGTCCACAGAGTGATTTGCTGAAAGAGTGGTTAAAAGGCTATGCAGATGTGATTGCGGTCATTACCTTGCCTGAAACCTTATTTGGTAGTGCAGCCAGCACCAAGTCCATCTTTGTTTTCAAAAAACAATCCACTCATCCAGTTGAAACTTTTGTTTACCCCTTGGTAGATTTGAAAGAACAAGCTGTTTTGGAAGATTTTGTAAAAGAATTTCAAAATTGGAAAAAAGACAATAGGCTTTTCTAAAAAAATATGATAGAATGAGTTATATTAAGAAAGCGCTTTAGAGGTAAAGTTATGGCAAAAACGATTTCTATCAATGCAGGAAGCTCAAGTCTAAAATGGCAATTATACAATATGCCAGAAGAAGAGGTTATTGCAAAAGGGTTAATTGAGCGTATTGGTCTTTCTTGTGGGATTTCTACGGTTAAATTCAAAGGGAAAACTCATTCAGAAACAAGAGATATTCCAGACCATACGGCAGCTGTTAAAATTTTGTTGGATAATTTGATTTTGATGGCTATTATCACAGGCTATGACGAAATTGACGGTGTCGGACATCGTGTTGTGGCTGGTGGCGAATATTTTAAAGAGTCTGCATTGGTGACGGATGATGTCATTCAAAAAGTGGAAGGGTTGTCAACTTTGGCTCCTCTACACAACCCTGGAGCAGTCCTTGGTATCAAAGCCTTTAAAGAGCTTTTGCCAGATATTACCAGTGTCGTTGTTTTTGATACGGCTTTTCACACATCAATGCCAAAAGTCGCTTATCGCTACCCAATTGCGAACCGCTACTACAAAGAATACAAGGTACGTAAATATGGAGCACATGGGACTAGTCATCAATACGTCGCCCAAGAAGCTGCCAAAGTCCTTGGAAAACCATTGGAAGAGTTGAAATTGATTACTTGCCACATTGGTAATGGGGTTTCAGTTACTGCGGTTAAGGGTGGTAAATCGGTTGATACGTCAATGGGCTTGACACCGCTTGGTGGTACCATGATGGGGACACGTTCAGGAAGTATTGATCCTGGTGTGATTGCTTTCTTAATGGATTCAGATCCTGAACTCAATACGTCTGACGACATTCGAACAGTGCTAAACCGTCAGTCAGGGCTTCTTGGTGTTTCTGAAAAATCAAGTGATATGCGTGATATTCTTGCTGGCAAAGAAGCTGGAGATGCTAATTGCGAGTTAGCTTATGATATGTATATCGACCGTTTGCGAAAATACATTGCGCAGTACTTTGCTGTGTTAAATGGTGCAGATGCAGTTATCTTTACGGCTGGTATTGGTGAAAATTCAGATGTCGTGCGTGAGGATATTATTGCTGGCATGACTTGGTTTGGTGTGGATATTGATCCTGCTAAGAATGTACCAGGTGCTTATGGCGTGATTTCAACGGATCAAGCACGCGTGAAAGTTATGGTCATCCCAACAGATGAGGAACTCGTGATTGCGCGTGATGTTGAGCGTTTTAAAAACGCAACTAACGAAGTTATCAATTATTAAATATGATAAGACCATTAAAGCTGGCCCATTTGGGTCAGCTTTTTTGCAGTTGTTTGGATTGTTTTTGGGCTGGATTTTGTTTACAATAGTACGAAACAGGATGTTAGGAGAGATGATGAAATGAAACGATTTGTAACGGCCGTGGGTTATTTTTTCTTGGCTTTTACTCTGATTTTTTTAGAACAATTGCCAACGGTTTTTATTAGAGCTAACCAACCATTCAACCAAACTTTGGGAATTACTTTGGCTTTGCTGGTGGTGTCAATTTTTACGATTTACGTTGCTAGGCGTGTTGGTTTTTTGAAACAGTTGGAGGATTTAAAAACCTGGCAGGCTTGGAAAATCATTCTTATTGGCTTTACGGCCTTGACGGTTGTCAAATATATTGGTGGTGTCATTTTGGTTTTGGAAAAAGGCCTTGACGCCAATACAGGCAATCAAGCAGCGATTGAGCAAGTTGGTATGTCGCCAATATTGCTAATTACGTTGACGGTGATTACTGCACCGATTGTGGAAGAAACGGTCATGCGAGGGCTGATTTTAGGAAAGGTCTTTAACAATTCTTACCTTGGTGTTTTGTTAAGTTCTTTCTTGTTTGGCTTGTTGCACATGCCGACTGACCTTGGAAGTTGGATTATTTATGGCGGTATGGGGTTGGTTCTCGCTCTCATTTATCACCGTACGCAAAAGCTCGAGTACACGATAGCTGTTCATTTTATTAACAATGCTTTGGGTGTGCTTTTCATGTTATTGTTATAAAAAAAGCTGGGCTTTCGCTCAGCTTTTTGACTATTATAAGTTTTTGGCTTTATCAATTGTGGCATCAATGCTAGAGATGACGCTAGCTGTTAAACCTGTTTTTTCAAGGTCAAGCAATCCTGCGATAGTTGTACCACCAGGACTTGAGATTTTATCAATCAAATCGTGTGGGCTATCAGCCCCTTGCAGCAAATTTTCAGCGCTGGCTAGGACCGTTTGTGTGACAATTTCTAATGATTTGCCCTTTGGAATACCGTATTTGACACCCGCTTTGGCGAGCGCTTCGATAAATAGGTAAATGTAGGCTGGACTAGAACCAGCAAGGGCTGTAAAGGTGTCGAAATCTTTTTCTGGTATGTCAAACGTTGTACCAAAACTGTCCGTGATTTCTTTAGCACTTGTGAACAGTTCTTCAGAAACGTGTTCATTGATGCAAATAGCCGTTGTACTTTTTAAAATTTGTGCGTTGATATTTGGCATGATGCGAATCAAGGGCAGTTCAGGGCTTGTTAATTTGCCAAGACGCTCCAAGGTGACACCTGCAGCCATTGATAGAATAGGTTGATGAAAATGAAGTTCGGAAAGAACAGGTTCAAACATTTGTGGCTTGATACCAAGGACAACCAAATCCACTTGGTCAATGAGTTCTTGGTGTGATGGTGCTGCCGTTACATTTAGCTGCTCAGCTATTTCGCGTGAGCGAGCTAGTGATGACCCTGAAATGATAATGTCATGCGATGTTGTCTTGAGTCCGTTGATAATGGCAGAGGCCATTTTACCAACTCCGATAAATCCAATTTTCATGCTTCCTTCATTCCTCTCTAATAATTTTTGATTAAATCAACAGTTGAGCGGTCTAATTTGTTAACAATGGCTTGTAAGAAGGCTTGGGCTTGTAAGAAGTCATCCATAGCGTAAAGGGTTTGGTGTGAGTGAATGTAACGGGCACAAACACCGATAGTTGTTGATGGGATACCCTCATTTTGAAGGTGGGCAGCACCAGCGTCTGTTCCCCCTTTAGAAGGATAATATTGGTATTTGATACCAGCTTCTTCGGCAGTTGTCAAAAGGAAATCACGCATATTTTTTAGCATGATGTGGCCTGGGTCGTAGAAACGGAAAAGGGTTCCGTCGCCAATTGTACCTTGGTTGCCATAAATATCTCCCGCAGGTGAACAATCAACGGCAAAGAAGAGTTCAGGTTTGAATTTGGTTGTTGACACGTGTGCCCCACGCAGCCCAACTTCTTCTTGAACATTTGCCCCAGCGATAAGGGTGTTGTCCAAGCGTTTTCCTTTAAGGCTTTCGAGCAATTCAGTCACCATTAAAATACCAAAGCGATTATCCCAAGCTTTAGAAATCACATTTTTTTGGTTAGCCGTAAGGACGGTTTCTGATTTTGGTACAATGATATCACCAGGAAGGACACCAAAGCTTTCTGCTTCTGCCTTGTCTGCAAATCCAGCATCAAAAATAATGTCATCGATTTTTGGAAGTGATGCAGAGCCATTTGCCCCACGAAGAAAATGTGGTGGAACAGAACCAGATACAACTGGAATGGCACGACCTTCACGAGTGTAAAGGGTAAAACGTTGCGAACTCAAAACCAAAGGGTTCCAGCCGCCGATACCCACGGCACGCATTGTCCCATCTGCTTTGATGTCGCTCACCATAAAACCGACTTCGTCCATGTGAGAGGCCACCATGATACGTGGAGCCTCTTTGGCATCAGAGTTTTTGATTCCAAAAATACCGCCCAGACCATCTGTTTGCACGTTATCAACTAGTGGCGTGATTTTTGAACGTAAAAAGTCTCGAACGTTGTACTCATAGCCTGCAATACCATCAAGTTCTGTAACTTCTTTTATTTTAGAAAATAATTCTGACATAAAAACCTCGATTCTATATTTTCTATTTTAGCATAAAAATGGTAAAATAAAGCGTATGATAAGTAAAAAAAGCAGTTTCCTTTTGGGCTCTAGTGTGGTGGGAGTGACTGGTCTTATCGCCTTTAGCACAATGTTAAGCAAGCAACAGGAAAAGAAACGGCAAGAAAGAGTTAAAAGAGAAGTGCGTGATTGTTTTAGTCAGCTTGGTTCTATTTTGGTTCTTTATGTGAATCATTTTGAGTCTGACAAAACAACAACGACAGGTGGTGTTGTCCTGACAGATGGTCGTACTTTTCGATTTGTTCACCAAAGGGGTGACATTAGCTATGTGGAGGAGAAAAAATGATTAGTCCAGCGTCTTATGAAGAAATGGCGACTTATTTGGAAAAACCTGGTAAAGTGGTTTTCTTTTTTACGGCAAATTGGTGCCCAGATTGCCAATTTATCTATCCTGTCATGCCAGAGATTGAAACTGAAAATCCTGAATTTACCTTTGTCCGTGTTGATCGTGACGAATTTATGGAAGTCGCACAACGCTGGGATATTTTTGGTATTCCAAGTTTTGTAGTGACCGAAAATGGCAAAGAAATCGGGCGTTTAGTCAACAAATTACGCAAAACCAGAGCAGAAATTAACAGCTTTTTAGCTGAATTGAAATAGGAGAGAAAATGATTTTTACGTACAACAAAGAACACGTCGGTGATGTCCTTATGGTGATTGTCAAAGATAGTAAGGGTGCTAAGCTTGATTACGAACGCAAAGGCAAGGTATCACGCGTATTTCTTGAAAAAAATGGTGAAACAGTTGCTTGGAATATTTTTGATGTGTCAAGCTTGATTGCGATTAGTGGTAAGGGTCAAGTGACCTTGTCTGACCAAGATGTGGCAACCCTTAACGCTGAATTGACAAAAGAAGACTTCAGCGAGCAATTGGAAAATGACCCATCACCAAAATTTGTCGTTGGTCAAATCAAAGAAATGGCTGCTCATTCAGACAGTGACCACTTGAATATTTGCCAAGTGCAAATCTCAGATGATAAAACCGTTCAAATTGTTGCAGGAGCGCCAAATGCAGCAGTTGGCTTAAAAACTATTGTTGCTCTTCCAGGTGCAATGATGCCAAACGGTAGTTTGATTTTCCCAGGTGCCCTTCGCGGTGAAAAGAGTTTTGGGATGATGTGCTCACCTCGTGAATTGGCTCTTCCAAATGCGCCACAAAAACGTGGGATCATTGAATTGGATGATACAGCAGTGGTTGGCGAAGCCTTTGATCCAGAAAAACACTGGAAAGCTCAATAGTAATGAAAGGAGTTGGAGTTTCCAGCTCTTTTTTCTCTTGTTTTTCGAATAATAAGATAGGAGGAAGCTTATGTACAATAAAGTTATTATGATTGGTCGCCTGACTGTACAACCAGAGCTGGTGACAACACCAAACGATAAATCAGTCACACGCGTGACTTTGGCAGTTAATAGACGATTTAAATCGCAAAATGGGGAACGTGATGCGGATTTTATTTCCCTTGTGGTTTGGGGACGTTTGGCAGAAACCCTAACGTCTTACGCGGGAAAAGGTAGCCTCATATCAGTCGATGGCGAACTTCGCACACGCAAATACGATAAAAATGGACAGACGCAGTACGTGACCGAAGTCCTATGTCATTCTTTCCAGTTATTAGAAAGCCGCACCAAACGTGCCATGCGAGAAAACAACACTCCAAACAACCTAGCCGACCTCGTACTAGAAGAAGAGGAACTCCCGTTTTAATATGAAACAGTTCAAGTTTTTGACTTGGGCTGTTTTTTGTTGGATGATAGTTGAAGTTTAAGTGCTAGCTATACTTTTTGACTGAATTGTATATACAATTTAAAAATGTTATAATTAAGATAAAATAATTATTGGTTTTTCAGAGATTATTGAAAAGGTATAGAATGAAAAAACAAAAAAATTTAGGTATTTTAGTGAGCGCCATCTTTGGTTTTTTGATAGTAATTGGCTCTTATTTAAATTATAAAATATTTCCCTCAAATTCGAGTCGCATCAAAATTGGTGCCACCTATATGACGATGAATAATGATTTTTATAAGGTATTAAACAACGAAATTGAAAAGGTTGTTAAAGAGAATAATGATATTTTGTACACTAGAGATCCCGCTCTAGATGTAGATAAACAAAAACAACAAATTGACTCATTTATCCAAAAAGAAGTTGATATCATTATTATCAATCCTGTTAGCGCTAATAGTCCAAAATTGATAAAAGCTTTAAAGGATGCTAAAAAAGCCGGTATTAAAATCGTTGTTGTAGATAGTCAATTATCAGACGATTCTTCAGTAGATACGATCATTGTATCAGATAATTATCAAGCTGGTGTTCTATGTGCTCAAAATTTAATGCAGATAAAATCTAACGCTAAGATTTTGTTACTAGAGCACAATGATACGGTATCTGCCGTGGAACGTATCAATGGATTTTTAGATACAATAGAAGGAAATGACGCTTATCAAGTGATTGAACGAAGAGATTGTTTAGGACAAACAGAAATTGCTATGCCGCAAGTAGAATCTGTAATTACTTCAGGTATGGAATTTGATACAGTAATGGCACTTAATGATCAAGTAGCTATCGGTGCTCTAGCAGCAATTGAAAATAAACATATAGGCACTCCAATAAAAATCTACGGTGTTGATAGTTCCTCTGATATGAAGAACCTATTAGCTACAACAAATTCAATTCAAGCAACAGTAGCCCAATCCCCTTTGACCATGGGGAAAAGAGCTATACAGACAGGATATTCTTTACTTAAATAAAGGTCAGTGGATAAGGAGATTATTATTCCTGTTGAATTTATGACTAGTGAGACTGTATGTAATTTTGACTTAACAGGATGGCAGTGATGAAAAGTCTAAGAAATATTGATTTGGCTAAATTTATTCTGATTATCATTAATTTTTTAGCTGTTTTATTTTATAGTTCGGTTTATTTAGCAGCGACTAAATATATTATCAATAATGGTTTGAGTCGCTCTTTATTAGAAAAGATTAGTATTATTCCCGGTTCACCTGAACAAATTTTTTGCTTGTCTAATCTTTTTTTTTGCAATACTTTTATTTGTCATATATGCTAGAAATCAGAAGTTAAAAAAAGAGACAGTAGTTCGTGATTAGTTTGCTATTTTAGAGGTTTTTTACTTTTAGCTACATTTGTAGCATTACAGTTTTCCTATAATGGTTTGATTTTATTAGTTTTCATGGATATCTTTTTTTCGTATACAGATTTTTATACTTTTCGTGAGAAGAGATCATGGCTATTCTTTATTTTAGCAAACTTTGGCGCTCTTTTATTGTCAAATTACGATGTTCTATCATTATTAGTCCGTACTCCTGAATTAGATGTCTATATTGATGTTTTTCCTTCAAGTACACGTTTAGCCATTCTTTTTATAAAAAATTGCTTGGTTTCGTTAAATATTATTGTTTTTATCATTTCATTGGTAACTTATATTGTTTATTCTGTCACTGAAAATCATAAGATTGAAAAGGAGCTGTTAATGGCGTCACAGGCGAATACACGATTAAAAGAATATGTTGCAGTATCTGAAAAAATTACTGAGGATAGAGAACGTAGACGTATTGCGCGTGAAATTCACGATACTATCAAAAGTAGTTTATTTTTCCCCTTGACATAATATTGAAAAAGTTCCTAATGCTGATAATCTCCCAGCTAGGAACTTTTTCAATGCTCAAATAACTGCTTGACTTATTTTTTAGAAATTGAGTTTTTTTCTTGACTATTTCTGACTAAGTGCTAAAATAGTTCTTGTAATGAGTTAGCACTAAAGAGTGTAGAGTGCTAATTTGAGATTTAGGTTTCTATTTCTCAGGATAAATAAGAAATTTGGAGGCAAAAGGCATGTTAAAACCATTAGGAGATCGTGTTGTTTTAAAAGTCGAAGAAGAAAAAGAACAAACCGTTGGTGGTCTTGTCCTAGCTGGAGTAAGTAAAGAAAGAACACAAGTAGCGACTGTTGTGTCTGTCGGTGAAGGTAGCCGTACGTTGACTGGTGAATTGGTAGCACCAAGTGTTGCTGCCGGTGACAAGGTTCTTATTGAACATGGTTCTGGAATTGAAGTCAAAGATGGTGACGACAAAGTCATGATTGTTCGTGAAGCAGAAATTTTAGCGGTATTAGCTTAATAAAAACGTCAGTGGTACGTTAATCTATTAAAGTTAAAAGAGGGATATATTATGGTTAAAGATATTAAATTTTCATCAGATGCGCGTGAAAGTATGGTACGCGGGGTTGATATTTTAGCAGATACGGTGAAAGTAACCTTAGGTCCTAAAGGACGCAATGTGGTACTTGAAAAATCATTTGGTTCACCATTGATCACGAATGATGGTGTGACAATCGCCAAAGAAATCGAATTAGAAGACCATTTTGAAAATATGGGTGCTAAATTGGTATCAGAAGTTGCCTCTAAAACAAATGATATCGCTGGTGATGGTACAACAACTGCGACTGTTTTAACACAAGCTATCGTGCGTGAAGGTCTTAAAAACGTGACTGCAGGAGCAAATCCAATTGGTATTCGTCGCGGTATCGAATCTGCGGTTTCAGTAGCTGTCGATGCTTTGAAATCAATTGCACAACCAGTTGCTAACAAGGAAGCAATTGCCCAAGTTGCTGCCGTATCATCACGTTCTGAAAAAGTTGGTGAATACATCTCAGAAGCTATGGAAAAAGTTGGTAATGACGGTGTTATCACAATCGAAGAATCACGTGGTATGGAAACAGAACTTGACGTGGTTGAAGGGATGCAATTTGACCGTGGTTACTTGTCACAATATATGGTAACTGACAATGAAAAAATGGTTGCTGAACTTGACAACCCTTATATCTTGATTACCGATAAGAAAATCTCAAATATTCAAGACATCTTGCCATTGCTTGAAGAAGTCTTGAAAACAAGCCGTCCGCTTCTTATTATTGCCGATGATATCGATGGTGAAGCTCTTCCAACACTTGTTCTTAACAAAATCCGTGGTACCTTTAATGTCGTAGCGGTTAAAGCACCAGGCTTTGGTGATCGTCGTAAAGCCATGCTTGAAGATATTGCTATCTTGACAGGTGGTACAGTGATTACTGAAGATCTTGGTCTTGAGTTGAAAGACGCAAACATGACTGCTCTTGGACAAGCCGCTAGAGTAACCGTTGATAAAGACAGTACAGTTATAGTGGAAGGTGCTGGTGATAGCGCTGCTATTGCTGACCGTGTCAATGTAATTAAATCACAATTGGCTGCAACAACATCTGAATTTGACCGTGAAAAATTGCAAGAACGTCTTGCTAAATTAGCAGGTGGTGTTGCCGTAATTAAAGTCGGCGCTGCAACAGAAACAGAATTGAAAGAAATGAAATTGCGTATTGAAGATGCCCTTAACGCGACACGTGCTGCCGTTGAAGAAGGTATCGTTGCTGGTGGTGGTACAGCACTTGTTAATGTCATTTCAAAAGTTGCAGAACTTGAATTGGAAGGTGACGAAGCAACAGGACGTAACATCGTACTTCGTGCCTTGGAAGAACCTGTTCGTCAAATTGCAACAAACGCTGGTTACGAAGGTTCAGTTGTCATTGAACGTTTGAAAAATGAATCACTTGGTACAGGTTTCAACGCTGCTAACGGTGAATGGGTAGATATGGTTGAAGCTGGTATCATCGACCCAGTGAAAGTAACACGTTCAGCTCTTCAAAACGCTGCCTCTGTTGCTAGTTTGATTTTGACGACAGAAGCTGTCGTGGCTAACAAACCGGAACCTGCTGCTCCAGCACAACCTGCTCCAGGTATGGATCCATCAATGATGGGTGGCTTCTAATTATCCACTCTAGTCAGATTTTACTCGATAAAGAAGGGCTCTTTGTCAACTGTAGTGGGTAGATGAAAAGCTAACACCTAGAGAGGACGAACTTCGTCCTCTCTTTCTTTATGTTCAATGCAATCAAAATCCGTTTTTTAAAG
>SKEV01000134.1_pt1 | contig 61207 bp, 50 predicted proteins | sample 4819531 | NCBI WGS metagenome assembly SKEV01 (sample SAMN11008800, study PRJNA524170) | human gut metagenome | biome: Human fecal sample; material: Feces; isolation source: fecal sample from pouch patient p9, p28 | host: Homo sapiens | place: Israel: Tel-Aviv | collected 2016-08-01 | reverse complement strand
TTAGTTCATATTCTCGAATGATTTCTACACGTGGCTTTCCAGCTAAGTAAAGATTGACGATTTGTTGCTTGAATTCTTGTGAAAAAGTTCTTCGTGTTCTCTTAGACATAAAAATTCCTCCTGGTATGTTTTCTTCTAGTCTACACACCTTAATTTTTCTGTCTAGTTAATTGTAGCCTATCCATTAAATCAGATACATAAGCCCATGTACCCGTTCGTTGTAAATAAAGTTCTTCTTGTAACAACTCCCATTTTCTCTTAGAAATCATAATGACGCCATCGTTCAATCCATTTTTAGAATCCCTAGTAATTTCTATTTCAGAATTTGAATGAACTACTTCTTGCAACACTTTACCTATATTTTCTTTGAAGTTTGTTGGAGTAATAGTATCCAAAATGAATACCTCTCTTCTCTATACCTCTATTATGAAGTGCCCATAAAATAAAGCAAGCGTTGAGGAATAATTCTATCAACACTTGCTTTATTAAGCTTTCATTTTGTAGTTTGACTAAAACCAATAATCTTATTTCTAAACTCTCGAAAAACTTCTTGTGGTTGATAATAGTCTGGATCTATTTCAAATGTTTGTGAGAATAATTCATTGAATTTTTCTACTGAAATAATGATTTTACCATTCTTCTCTCGACTGTTTTCTATTATTTCTGCTTCTAATTCAAATAAATCTAGTGACGAACTAAAATCATAAATCATGTCATATTGAATAAAAAAATCAAGAAAAAGTTGCTCAAACTCTTCCTTATTTATCACTAATGTTTCAAACGGAACAACTTTATTTTCCTCAGCCATTCTCCCAGTTCCATTTTCAAAAATCACAAAACTGATATTACCTTAAAAACTACTAACAAAATAAAACTTATAAAGTAAATGGCAACCCAACTATGTAACCATTCTCTCTACGTACTACGATTTGGTAGTCCTGCCTTTCAATCGGTAATTCATAATAGTAATTTACTGTTTCTTCTTTGCCACTTTCAATATACTCTGGATTATCCAATATCATATCATACTCATAAAGTTCTTCACCATCCTTATTTTCAATCGACCATTGTTGTGGACGTATCGGATTTTCTGTATCATTTATAAGTGTATAGGTCACTTGTAATACACGATCATGTTGTGCAAATTCATTTCTTTTTTCGGTCACTTCAATATTTTTAAATGTTAGTTCAACCCCATCTGCCTGATAAGTTTCACCTATTTTTAAATCTTTTGTTACAATTTTTATTGGCTTTTCTTCTGGAAAATGTCTGGCTTTAATTGTTAGATAACTTCCAAAAAGAATCAATCCTAGTAGCACTAAAAGAATTCCTTTAACGAGCCACTGAAACGGGAAGTAAACTTTAAACATCTTTTTTCTCCTCCGTTTTGTATTTGTTTTTTAGAGAATACGATAACTTTTGATCAATGTCATCCAGCTTTTCAATTACTTCATTACTTATCATTGATTCTAGTTCTGAAATTTTTTGTTCAAATTTAATGCTTTCAGGATCATTAAATTTATTATTTGATGGACTAGCTAACACTGGTAAATTTGAAACCATAACACGAAACATATTTGCCTTTGAACCAAAAATTCCTTTGTTTTGGTTGTAAAAATTGTTGAATATTTCTTTAGTTTCTTCTGAAGCCGAGACTTTAAAATATGGATAGTTCATTTTTTTCTTCCACCTTTCTTTTTTTGGGAGGGAGTCTGTAGGGAGCTTGCTCCCTCAGAGATTTACCCGCCATCTGACTTGCCAGAAAGTAGCCTAGCGTGAGCGGGGCGGATTGACTGGCAAGTAGATGGGTAGCTGGCGTATGTCCTAAAAACTGCTTCTTTCCAAGCAACTCTTCATAGGCAAAAAACTGGAAAGTCCACTAACAAGCCCATTCAGAATTCCATTTCAAAATTTTGTTGCCTTTTTTGCTGATTTTCAATCATTTGTTGTGTGAATTCATAATCCTTTTTAGCACGATACATTTTTACATCGTCATTCATTATGCGACTGATTTGATAGTGAATCTGTTTAGCAGAAGGTGTATGAGAACAATTTTCAAAACCCTTTGCCGGTAGAAATAACTCTTTCTGATCAGTCTTTTTAATAGAAATTGTTTTACTTTTCGCACTACGTAAAGTTTGAGGATTCACATCCGTATGAAGTTTAATCGTGTATTCTTGATCATCTTCTAAAGACATTGTATTTACAAAATGCTTGTCTACCTCTCGCAAGAAGTCATCATATTTAATGAATTTTTCATCGCCTTCACGGTCGCTAAATTGCTTTTGTGCGATGGAATCTAATTCCACAAACGGTACATTTAACTCACCAGTTTTGTAATTTACTCCACTAATTAGCGACATAACTTGCTCTCTTTCCATATTAAAAAAATTTTTTATATGTGATTCTTCTAAATTCTTTTCAAGTTGTTCAGAAACAGATTCAAATGAATATCTTTTCCCTAACTTTCTTGCACTAAAAGTACGTTCGACATACTGACTTTTTTCTTTTCTAGATTGTTTATCTCTTCCTAAAGTAATTAACTCACCTCTACGCTCATAGAAATTTACACCTTGTTTGTAAAGAACATAGCCAAGTTTGTTATTTGTTTTTGAAAATTGATAAACTTCAATGTTATATTCTTTTGCCAAATGATCCGAAAAATCTTCAAAAGAATTCACTTCGCATTTTTCCAACGTTGCTTCGATCGCATTTTGCACAAACTCTTGATAATTAATTTTTCCATATTTCATCTTAGAAGGATCGTTTGAATAAAGATTGGTTCTCTTTTCTAAGTTTTCATAGTACTCATTATTCACTGATTCAAGACCATGTTCATTGAGGACTTGATCGTTAATTTTTCGCATTAGTTCTAAATCTTTAGGGTCAATACGCAACCTTTTACATGTTTCCATGTTAATATTATTAATGACAAGATGACTATGAAAATGATCTTTATCATTGTGACTTGCAACAATGATTTGCGAATTTGGAAAAGCTTTCTCTGCAAATTCGACAGCTATTTCGTGCATTTTATCAATACTTAACTCTTTAGAAGTACTCTTATCAAACGAATGAATAACATGAAACGCTTGTGCTATATCTTTAGATTTATTCATCTTGGTACGTACTAAATTCATTTCTTGCAGTGCTTCCTCACTATCATCACTACAATTTATTCCTGAGACTGCAACACATTTTTCTTTTTTTGAAGGATTAGCTGCATATTGTAATAGCGAGGATAAATTTTTCTTGCGTCCTTTCGATGTTATAGTAGCTCCCAAAGTTGTTTCACCTCATCTTTTAAACTTGCAATAATCTGAATTGAGTGAATTAAATTCCGATCAACTTTTTGGGAATACTCTTCTTTCGTACCCGGTCTAGTTTGCTTTTCTATCCAATATTCGAAATATTCTTTTTCTACTTCTGATAATTTAAAAAAAGAGGGGGCACTCCGATTGGACTCCAAAAAAATGTCATCTGGATAACTAATCATCAACTTTTTTGCTATGCTATTCGCAAGTTCATCTTTAAAAATGTTGTAACGGCTAGCATCAAAACTAAAATGTAGGCTCTTTTCTTTTTTATCTTCAGATTCTTCTCTAAAATATTTAGCAATGATATTTAATGCCTTTACCGCTTGATTCAAATTGTTACCAATTTGATTTAACTGTTTGGTTAAAACTACCCTATCATCTTCAGCTAACAACGGCGGTTCATATTTGAGTCCCTTTAACCGCTCACGGCAAACGTCTGCTCTAGAAATTCCCCTTTGTTTTGCAATCAATGTCAGTTCAAGATAAGTCTTTTTATCGACACGAAAATTTAAGGCCTCACTATGTTTGCGATTTTTTTCGTACATTTTTTGTTTATCATCCATTGATTATCCCCTCACATTTTTTTCTAGAGAGCAACATTTGAAATTGCTCTCTATTTCATTTTTCATCTTTAATTCTTCTTGAATCATCAGTTCAATATAATTAGTGACCGTGATTTTTTCATTTGTTGCGTTCTTTACTGATTCACATAATTCGTCAAGTTCTAAGAAATCATGCGTACTAATCTTTAGAATTAATTGCATGACAATCCCCCCCTTTTATTTCTTAATAAATTATCGAAAAGTGGATTAGGATCATTAAGTGTATCTCTGAATAACTCATTGTCTTCATAAGTGAATCTTCGTCTTGATTTTGATCCCTTATCATTTTCACGGATTTCACTATCAATAATCACTGTTTCATGATTTGAATCAAATTTTTTCGCTGACTTTCTGTCTTCAACGATATTGATTTTTTGTGTTTTTTCTTTCATTTCTCCACTATCTTTTTGAATGTTCTCCCGAACATCTACTGTTTTGAATCCTTGACTACTTGTAGAACTTTGTACATTTTCTCGGACATCTACTGTTTTTGGTTGACTTGCACTGCTACCTTGCACATTCTCTCGGACATCCACTGATTTAAACCCTTGACTACTTGTAGAATTTTGTACATTTTCTCGAACATCTACTGTTTTTGGTTGACTTGTACTGCTACTTTGCAGATTTTCTCGAACATCAATTGTCTTAGTACCTTGAGCATTTGAAGAACTTTGTAAATTCTCTCTTACATCAACATTCCGTCCAACATGACCATTCAGTGAACCTTGAATATTTTCTCGGACATCTACTGATCGGCCACCATGACTACTTGTAGAATTTTGTGGATTTTCTTTGACTAATTTTTCTAATCCTGTATTTGAATTTTTAGCTTCTTGAATTCTTTCTTTGGTCAACGCTTCTTTTCCGTCAATATTAGCGCCTGTCCGCCCTTCTACACGTTTCCTTAACATTATTTCCTCGCGATTCATTGCTTCAGGCGTGTATTTCGCTTCATGACGCTTCTGATTAATTAATTCTTCAGCAGACTTAGCTTGACCGTGCATAGCATTTTTACGTTCTTCAATATCTTGTTGGACTTTTTGCTGAATTGCGCTTGCAGGATTATTATTCGATTCAGCATTATTTTTCATTGCTTCACGCATACGTTCAGAACTAGACATAATTCTATCGGCATTTTCAACTTTAGCACCATCTTTTCTATCTGAAAGACGTGTTGGCACGGAATCAGCATATTTTCCAGTTTCATCTTCTTTATTTTTAGCTAACATAGGTTTGCTATTTTTATTAATAGCGGACACTGTACCATCATCTAAACCTTCTTTAAACTTATTCTTGGTATCATTAGCTATATCACGCATACTCTTAAATGGTTTTGTTGCTCTTTCACTAGCCATTGTAGCTCCATCTGAAGCTAAACCGGATAATCCACGTTCATGGGCATATCCCAAAGCTCTTCCAGTTTTGCCAGCTTTTTTTGATAGAGTTTCGCCGAAATTCTTTTCTGGTTTTCGATCTTCTCCTTCTCCGCTTCCTTTAGCACGATTAAATCCATTTGATCCTTTTCTAAACAGCATTGCGCCCATTCCAAAAGCAGAAGCAAGTTGCCCATAGCCTTCTTTGAGTCCAATATCAACACCAAAGTATCTCATGACTGTTCCACTGCCTTTGATTAAAACAAAAACGGCACAGATATAAGCAATTGTTTTTATAAAAATATTTGTTGAGATACCTTGTCCTGAGTTCAGAAAATTGATAAACATAGCAAACATTGATAACCCAAATCCTTGAAACCCAACAGTTAAGTAACATTGTAGAATATCTGATAGAACAACTTTTGAACGCTGTCCTGTCTCAATATCTGTTGCAAAAACAAGAACACCTAACACACGTTTAAATGCAAGTTCTAGTATTGCTGTAATGATCACAAACGCGCTGAACACATAGGCGATTGCTAACGCTGTCAACCCAATTGAAATCCCCCATAGATTTGCTTGGTATCGGTAATAGCCTGATTTCAAGCTATCAGAAAATGTTGATAAGAAGTTGTCAGAAAACTTTGTAGCAACAAATTCATTATTAGAATTTTCAACTAATTCATAACGAAGATTGTCCGCAATTGGATTTTCTTTTTCCAATTTATCAATCACTTTATCCGTTAACACTTGTGTGAGATCCGTCTGTTGAAAATTTTTTCGTGTTAAATTATTTCGATCCTCCGTTTTATCAATGCTTGAGTACTGATCTGTTTTATTAATATATGCTAAATCTGTTACTCCTTGTTTTATCAATGACCAAGCGACTCCGTCATCTGAATTTGTAATCGTAGTAGAGTCCTTATAAAATGTTTTAGCAAATTGAATACCACTAGAAATCATGGTTGGCATTAAAAGTATTAATGCTATAGACATCACTACGTTCATTCCAACCGATTTTAAATCCACTGTTCCTTTTCCAGTAATCATTTTGTAACCAACAAACATCAATGAAAGGATCATTAATCCAATGACAATTGTATTTACGGCTGATTGATAAACATTATTTAGCCCTGTACTTTCAATGAAATTGAACAAATCCAGCACATCTGGAATCATATTTTGAATCGAATCTGTCACAGTAAACATGCCTTTTACCACAGCCCATCCGAGCCAAATCCCGAACTGACTAAGGAAATCTCCATTGTACTTTTTTAGGTAAGGTCTATAAAGAGAATTATTCAAAAACTCTGTTTGACTTTTTGTGTCATCAAACCAATTGAAAATACTCGCATGAGCAATATTACTTGTAAAAATAATCATAGCTATCAGAACAAGAAAATTAACAACCAACCAATTTATTTTTTTATTGGCAATCTTTTTTTCAATTATTTTCATCGTTACCTCCCTTAGCCCATTTTCTGAGGCTCTCAGAGAGCTTCTGAGCCATTTTTTGATTAATTATGACATGAGTTACACAATTATCATTTTCAGCTCTTAAATCGAGAACTATAGTGTTGAAGCAAATAGTCTCGATTAATTCGAGACTATCTGTATTTTGATCTAGACACCAAACTTGATCTATTAAACGATTTTTAATCAAAATAACCCCTCCTATATTCAAAGTTCTCAAATGAAGTGGAGATACCCCTCCATTTCATTTGACTCAATTCTATTCTTATTGCTTATCTATTCCTTCGCTGATTTGCAATTCAATTAGTTCTAACGCTTTATTTTTTAGAGAAGCAAAGATATAATCGTCTTTTTGTTTGATACGATGATCTGTTTTTGCTCTTCGTATCAAGTCACGTAAAGTCATTGATAGCTGTTCTCTAACATGATCTACAAAATACTTGTTATTACAAATTTCATAGATAATTTTCAGTTGAATTTTTTGTTCTTTTTCAGCAGATCTAATCGCATATTTGAATTTTTTGTACCAGTTGTCGAATTGACGATAATCACTATTGCTAGCCAGTTTTAAGCAATTCACAATACTTTCTCCCCATATTTGTTTAAGAAGATTTTCTTCAATAAATGTTTCGATCAATTCTTCATCTAATTTATTATTTTTAGTTGAAAGTGATTCAAGAAGATCATCATTATGTGATTCTTTAATATCTTTACTATCTTTATAAGACTTATATAATTCTAGTTCATTTTTTGAACTATCAGCAAAATTGTTTTTGTCTCTTGTTTTCATTGATGTGTCGCATAGTTCAAATTTTGAATTATCAACAGAATATTGATTTGTTCCATAGTTCAAATTTTGAACTATCAAGTTTTTTTGTCTATTTTCTTGATGGGTTATCTTATTAATTTTATAAACATCATCTTTGCACAGAACAGGCTTTAACAAATAATAAAAATTTGGGAACATTTGCATTTTACTTTTATTGAAGCCATTTTTTCTTTTCACAAGAAGTTTAACTTTTTGAAGTTCATCTAGTGCTGATAAGATTGTATTTTTTGACATTCCCGAAATTTCTACGAGATTTTTGATTTCAAATATCAAAAAAATTTTTTGATTCTCATCATACAAGTTATTTTTCAATGAAAGTCTATTTCTATCTTTTAGTAACATATAAACTAACTTAGAACTTAGTTTCATTTTCTTATATTTTTCATTTACGTTTAAAAAAATAGGATATTGATAGTATAATTCTGCATATATATCAGAATTAGAATAGCCTTGCTTTTCAACTAAGCTTTCAACTTCTTTTTCATTCATTGTCACACCTGCTTCTGATTTTATTTGCTATAATAGATTCAAATAAAGTTTTCTCAGAACTTTATTATTGAGTGTTCCCCCGATCTGCAAACTGACGGGAACACTCTTTTTAATTTTTTCTACTTCATCAAATTTAAAAAACGAGGTGTTTTTTAAATTTGATGACTCAATATCCATTTTTTGCATTCTTCTTTTGAAAACAACTCCATTTTTTCTAATAAAATAACTGGCAATCCCATTCTTTTAAATTTCAAAAAAGTTGTATATGATACATTCAAATATTTAGCCATCTCTTTTCCTTTTAGAAATGGTCTTTCTAATCCGGTATCAATTCTTGCTTGATCAATAGCCTCTTTTGTCATTTCAAAAACATAATTTTTCAATTGATTCGTTTGTTGTTTATCTAACATTACTGTAATTCCTGCATCCATTATTTTTCTCCTCTCATTTTCTATTTCTTCAATCAGCCAACTCGCCAAGTTGTATTTATTTAGATTTTCAAATCATTAAGTAACCAATTTACCAACTTTTGATAAGTAGATGCTCTAATACTTTCTTTGCTCCCATTTTCGATTTTGACATATGTTTTCCGATTTATACCTATCAATTTTGCTGCATCGTTTTTAGTAAGTATAAGATCGGCTCTATGTCTTCTTAAGCTTCTAATGAATTGATCATTAAGAGTTATCATTCAGCGCCTCCTTTCAAATTATTCACTTTGTGGTTTTTATCTTAATAAGCACATTTTAAACCACAAAACGAGTAATATCAATTAAAATATTACTCAATTTGTGGTTTTCATGCTATAATAGTTTGGAATTTACTATAGGGGGCGTTACTTTGAATAGAATAAAATTTTATATTGATTCCAGTAAAAAGACCATTAAACAAATTAGTACAGAAACTGGTATTAACTATACAACTCTTACGAACTATTACCGTGGTGAGCGAAATCCTAGAAATACTGAAACATGGAATATCCTTGCTGATTATTTCCATGTTCCTGTAAGTTATTTGATGGGATTAGACGAAACAAATTCCATAGAACAACCTAATCTTGATAGAATAAAAACTGCTCGTTTAGAAAAAAAGGACAAAATAGTCAAGAATATTGCCAGTCTTGACTCAGATTATTTTACTGAATTATCTAATCTATACTTTTCCATGACTTCTTTACTTGAAGTCAAACTTCAAGAAGATGACTCCGACTTTCTTTTTTTAAAAAGTATTCTAGAGGACTCCTTTGAATACACGATTCTATTTGCCAAACAAAAGAAGTTTATTAATAAAGCTTTAAACTTAAATATCGATGAAAGAAAAGAGTTAGAATCTGAGTTATTTGGCAACTTAACCCAAGTACAGGTTAACAATCTAAAAAGAGAGATAACAGCTCGATTAATATCAAAACTTCAATAAAACTAATTATTCAATCAGCCAACTCGCCAAGTTATCAGATTGGAGAGATTAGTTATGTCAATACAAAAGTACACAACAAAAAGCGGTGCACGATATAGTGTCCGCTTGTATGTTCGTAAAGATGAAAATGGAAAGCAAGAATACTATGTAAAAAAAGGGTTTAAAACTGAAAAAGAAGCCAAGTTACACGAAGCAAGAAAAAAGGTCGAGATTGAAGATACCGGCTATCATAAGCCTTCTAATGACTTGTTTATAACAGTGTATGAAGAATGGTTGCCTTCTTATAGGAATCGTGTACAAGAAACGACATATCAACGTACAAAAGACCTTTTCCGCTTGCATATACTACCAAAATTCGGGAATAAGTCCATTTCTAAGATTACTCCTGTTCACTGTCAGAATGCAGTCAATGAATGGGCTTTAAAATTCAAGAATATCAAACAGCTTAAGTCTTACAGCTCTCAAATATTTGAGTATGCCATTTTTGCAGAGCTATTACACCGAAATCCTATGGCAAATACAAATCTACCAAAGCGGGAAAAGAAAGAAAATGAAAATTACTTTTCATTAGAAGAACTAAAAGCTTTTTGGGATATTCTCAATAAAGAAGAGCCTTTAAAACATATTTTAATCTTCCAGCTTTTGATTACTACTGGTATACGTAAAGGAGAGCTAGCTGCTCTTCATTGGTCTGACATTTATTTTGAAGAACAGCTAATGTATGTTAGAAAGAGCTATGCAACTATTCGAAATGAAGAGAAGAATGCAAGAAGAAAAACTGTCAGGATTCAAAAAAATACAAAAAATATATCTTCCGAACGAATATTACCAATTGATGCACAAACTATTGAAATGTTAAAAATCTGGAAAAAAGAACAAGCTCGAGAGCTTTTGCAGTTTGGCATAAATACAAATACAAAAAATCAACTTATCTTTACCTATGTAAATGCAGACGGTGACATTAATCAACCTTTGCATGCGGACTATTCAAATAATATATTGAAACGTTTAGAGAAGAAATATAAATTTAAGCACGTTACTATTCATGGATTCCGGCACACTCACGCTACTCTTCTACTAGAAGGTGGAGCAAGTATCAAAGAAACACAAGATCGATTGGGTCATAAAAATGCTGAAACTACCCTTAACACTTATTCTCATGTTACTGAAAAAGCTCAACGAAATGCGTTAGAAAAATTCATTGCTTACACTGGTTTATAATATTGTCATTACCTTTCTCATTACCAGAACGAAAAAAAGACACCTTCTCGCAATGAGAAAGTGTCTGAAATCGTTGGTATAACAACGATTAACGTTTTGAAAACTGTGAAGCTTTACGTGCTTTCTTAAGACCTGGTTTTTTACGTTCGACCATACGTGCGTCACGAGTAAGTAAGCCAGCACGTTTAAGAGCTAAACGGAAGTCAGGATCAACTTCTAGCAATGCACGAGCGATACCATGACGGATAGCTCCTGATTGTCCAGCGTATCCTCCGCCGTTTACGTTAACAAATACGTCATATGCGCCTTTTGTTTCAGTAACAGCGAAAGGTTGATTGATTACTTCACGCAAGTCAGCATGTGGAATGTATTCTTCAACATCTTTTTTATTTACAGTAATTTTGCCAGTTCCTGGTACTAGACGTACGCGAGCAACTGCGTTTTTACGACGGCCTGTGCCGATATATTGAACTTGTGCCAATGAAATTCCCTCCTATTAGATTAAGTTTGTGATGTCTAAAACTTCTGGTTGTTGTGCTGCATGTGGATGTTCTGCTCCACCGTATACGTTCAATTTTGTAAATTGTTTGCGGCCTAAAGTGTTTTTAGGAAGCATACCTTTTACAGAAGTTTCGATCAAACGACGAGAATTTTTAGCACGCAATTCGCCAGCAGTGATTGATTTCAATCCTCCTGGGTAGTTGCTGTGACGGTAATAAATTTTGTCAGTCGCTTTTTTACCTGTTAATTTCACTTTGTCTGCATTGATGACGATGACGAAATCGCCAGTATCCAAATGAGGTGTGAAAGTTGGTTTATTTTTACCACGTAGTACAGATGCAACAACTGTTGAAAGACGTCCCAATGGAACATCAGTTGCGTCTACTACATACCATTTACGTTCTACTTCGCCTGGTTTGGCCATATATGTTGTACGCACGTTATTTTCCTCCAATTTAAGTTCTGATGTTTGACATACACTTCGAGTTTCCGGGGCTCTTTGTGGGGCAAACAATACCATTTAACATATTACCCGCTAATCTAGTCAATGTCAACGTTTTTCTGCTTGATTGAAAAATTTATATGAAACTTTACTTCTTTTCTTTCTTTTATATAAAAGGGTCGTTTCCTGTCAAAATGAAAAACAAAAAGAGGCTGTGACAAAAGTCTTGTCACAACCCCTTATTTTGAATAAACGGTGTTCTCCTGCCAACTCCTCGGTCACAAGTCACAATATCCATAAAACATAAGAAGCTGTTTTTTAAAATTGTTTCTTGTGACTCGGAGCTGAACGGCAGGCTTACAACCTCTTGGTAAACGGTGTTCAATCAGCTGACCCTCGGTATTAGCTCAAAAAACGGCAAAATATGAGGAACTATTTTGACGTTTGTTTCTCTAATACTCAGGTCAAAACGCTGATTTCACAACCTCTTTTTCGGTCAAGTTCAACAACAGTTTTTACGCGTCGATCTCTGGCGCTTTGCCCAAATGAGCTTGGATCATCCAGATACGTTTTTCTGTGGCTGTTTTGAATTCGATAAAGATATCTTGTGTTGGATCGTCGCCTTCTTCTCCAGAAACTTCGATTCCTTTTTGGTAAAGATCTGCTAGATAACGATAGCCTGCAACAAGTGTTTCCAAACGTTCTGGAATAGTACGATCCCAGCGGCCAATTTCATCAGGGATTTTTGTGTTATCTGCAAATTCACGCAATGTAGAATAAGGTGAACCGTCTAATGTGATCAAGCGTTCGGATACTTCATCTAACTGAGCGTTCAAATCATCCATGAACTCATCCATCATTGGGTGCAATGTAAGGAAACCTGGTCCTCTCATGTACCAATGTGTTTGGTGAACAACAACAGACATTTGGCTTAGATCTGCAACTAATTGATTTAATACTTCTTTGGTTTGTTGGAATTTCATCTTTCTTGCCTCCTAACATTTTCTTACACTTAAAATAATAGTAGACTTTCAATGAAAAGTACAACAAAATCATTTACCTGAGAACGATTTTCAGTTCGCTTTTTTATCCGTAAAGCCAATCATTTTTCAGAATCAGCTAATTCTTCTCGCAGTTGAGCAAATTGCTGATAAGTCTGTGCTAAATGCTTTTGTGTCGAAACAAATAATGGATAGATTTTCTGATATTTTTTATGATCAGTTTCTTGTACTCCAACTTGCTCTTTCAATTCTATCAATTCCTGTGCTTCACTGATACTTTGGATCTTTCCGATGCTTCTCCAGCCTAAAATCACAGCTCCTAATGCGGATGCTTCTGTGACAGTAGGGAAAACAAGCGGGTAACCCAGTACATCAGCCATCATCTGACGAAAAATCGGAGATTGAGCAAACCCGCCTGTAGCACGGATCTCTGTGAGCTGATTTTCCTGGCAAACTCCTTTTAAAATCCGATAAAGGTTGAGACAGATCCCTTCTAGAATCGCCTTCATCATTTCTTTTTCTGTATGTTGCCGCTGTAAACCGATAAAACTGCCAAACGCATCTGCGTCCCAAAGCGGTGCTCGCTCACCAAGTAAATAGGGATGAAAAATCAGACCATTGGCACCCGCTGGCACAAAAGCGATAGCCGAAAGCAGTGCATCATATGGATTTTCTCCTTTTTCTTTAGCAGATTGAACGACTTCCTGTAAAAATGTATGCCCTGCCCAATCAAAGATGCCAGCACCATTGCTAGTCGCTCCTCCCACTACCCAATGTTTCTGATCCAGAACATAACAAAACGTCTCCATTTCTGGATGGAACTGAGGCTGAGTAGTAATAAAACGAAGTGCTCCGCTCGTTCCTACGGTCAAAGCGGCGATCGTATCACCAAAAGCACCTAACCCTAGATTAGAAAGCGGCCCGTCTGCCCCTCCCAAAACAAATGATATATCATTTGGCAAACCTAGTTCTGCTGCTGTTTTTGATGGTAGACCTGTTACTTGATAGGTGGAAGGAAAGACTTGCGGCAATTGCTCTATTCGAATGTTCAAGTAGTCAAGCACTTCTTCTGCCCATTGGAATTCATGGATATCAAAATATCCAGTTCCTGAAGCTGTTCCGTAGTCGCTGATCAGTTCGCCAAACAATCTATAAAAGATATAGTCTTTGATACCGACAAAATAAGCAGTTTTTTTGAATAATTCAGGTTGGCTGTTTTGCAGCCACTTGATTTTGTTCAATGGTGTCATTGGATGAATCGGCGTCCCAGTCTGCCGATAAAATTCTTTGCCAAGCACGGTATATTTCAGTTTTTCTGCTTCGTCCGCTGCTCGGTTATCTGCCCAAGTGATCATTCGAGATAACGGTGTTTTCTCTTCATCCAACAATATCAGGCCATGCATCGCAGAGGAGAAGGAGACAAATTGAATGATTGTGTCTGAAGGCAACTGTTTAATTACTTCTTTTATAACGGTGCAGACACCTTGAAAGATCAATTCCTGATCTTGTTCTGCCATCCCTTGTGTTTCTTGGATCAAAGGGTAGCGAAAATAAGCGGATGCTGCTTCTTGGGCTTCATCTGTGAAAGCAACTGCTTTGGTTTGTGTGGTTCCGATATCTAATCCGATTGAAACGTTCATTTTTTCACCTCAAATTTTATGTATGTACAAAAATTTAGTTTAAGCTTGCGTATCTTGGTTTTGAAAAGGGGGAGATGGCGTGTTACTTTATTTTATCATTGGTTGCTGTATCGGATCATTTTTATGTTTAACCGCCCAGCGGATTCCGTTAGGTCACTCTATTATTTATCCTAGATCTCATTGTGTCAAATGCTGTCGTTCGCTTTCTTGGTATGAATTGATTCCGATTCTCTCGATCATCGTCCAACGATTTCGCTGCCGCTATTGCAGGTGTCGGTTGCCCTTCTACTATTTGTTGGCAGAAGCCTTATGTGGTGGTCTTTTTGCCTGGTTCTTTACTTTTTCTTCCGCAAGAAATTTTTCGACGTTCATATGGATGCTTTCGGCTTTGCTATTTTCGTTGATGGATTTATTTTACTTCATGGTCCATTCTCACACGCTATTCTGTTCTTGGGCAATTTTATGGATTTTTTGGTTGCAGGCCGGCGTCTTCCAATGGCAAAGTGTGCTGTTAACGTTTATCGTAGGCGGTGTGTGCCTTCGCTATGGTCAATCCTATCTCGGAGCTGGCGATACTCTGTTGATGCTTTCTTGGAGTGGTGGCTTGTCTCTAGAAGAGTTGCTTCAGATCTTGTTTCTTGCTAGTCTGTTTGGAATATCCGTTTTTTCTGTTTACTTTATCTGTCATAAAAAAAAGTTGGAAAAGCTGCCTTTCATTCCTTTTTTGAGCAGTGCGTTGCTGATTGTCCTTCATCTTAGGTATTGAAAAAAGGTTGTGACAAACGACTTGTCACAACCTCTGATATATAGTGTTCTCTTACCAAATCCTTGTGACTTGGAGCTAGGCGACAGGTTCACAACCTCTCCACTAAATGGTGTTCAATCAGCTGACCCTCAGTATTAGCTCAAAATGCTGGTTTTACAACCTCTGATATACGGTGTTCCATAAGTAGCTTTTTCGGCTTCTTATTTCTTGACGCCCCAATGTCGACGAAGGAAACCTGCACGTCCAGAACCTTCTCGATAAAGATTGTAATGGAGCTTGTTTTTCTTGTAATAATCCTGATGGTAATCTTCTGCAGGATAAAATTCGCTTCTTGGTTCGATTTTTGTCACGATTGGCTTATCGAATCGCCCGCTGTCTTGCAATGCTTGTTTTGAACGCTCTGCAATATTTCGTTCTTCTTCATCATTATAGTAGATCACTGGACGATAAGAATCACCGCGATCAGCGAACTGTCCTAATGCGTCAGTCGGATCGGTTTGCTGCCAATAGATTTCCACCAACTGATCATAAGAAATAACTTCTGGATCATATTCGATCTCTACTGCTTCTGTATGCCCTGTTGTGCCTGTTGTTACTTGTTCATAAGTTGGATTTGGTACATGCCCGCCAGTATAACCGGATGTCACAGAAATGATCCCTGGCTGCTCTTCAAATGGTTTGACCATACACCAAAAGCATCCGCCTGCGAAAACTGCTTTTTTTGTCATATAAAATCCCCCTTTTTTCTCATCATACCTTGATTTCCAAAAGGAGGATAACGTTTTGCTTGTGACAGAAAAAACGGAAACTATTATATACGTGATACGGCTTCTGATAAATGCCAAAACGAACGTACTTGATCAAAAACGGTTAAATCAGGAATCACATATTCAGCAGAAGGAAGATTTATGTTTTCACCTATTCCCAATACATGCATGTTACCAGCCAAAGCTGCTTGACAACCAGCTTCTGAATCTTCAATGACCAAGCATGCATTTGGCGGTACATTCAATTGCTGTGCTCCTTTGAGAAAAACTTCTGGATCAGGTTTTGCTTTTGATACTTGCGTGCCGTCAATAAGGACATCAAAATAACTTGTCAAATTCGTTTTTTCTAAAATGAGGCGTGCATTTTTGCTTGCTGATCCCAATCCGATCTTGATGTTTGTTTTTTTCAAGTACTCAAGAACAGCTATTGCACCAGGCAAAACGGATGTTTCATCCATTTTTTGAATCGCTTGAAGATATAGATTGTTTTTTTGCTCAGCAAAGGCTGATTTCTCTTTTTCTGAGAATTTCTGTTCCATTTTTCCAAATGACAGCAATCGCTCTAGTGACTCGGTTCTGGATATTCCTTTCAGTTGCTCGTTTTCTTTCTCAGTGAATGGAATGGACAGCTGGTTAGCTAAAACCAGCCACGCTTCGTAATGATAACGAGCTGTGTCTACAAGAACGCCATCTAAATCGAATAGTGCTGCTTTGATTTTCATCGATTACCTCCTTGAAAATGAACGACTTGAAGTAAAGATGCGATGTTTTTAGCTGTGCGATGAAGATTATCAGTGGCTTGCTGTAAAGCTTCTTGTAAAGGCACAGCTGCAGGAAGGATCGGAAAAACGGCCGAAATGCCAACATCTGCTGCTTTTTCGCTTCCTTTACCAACACTTCCGCAAATAGCTATCACAGGAACGCCCTCTGGTACTCTTCTAGCAATCCCAACTGGCGCTTTTCCTTTTAGACTTTGTCCATCTAGACGTCCTTCGCCTACGATTACGAGGTCTGCTTGCTGTACCCGTTTATCGAACTCCAGTAAATCCAATACGTAGTCGATGCCAGAGACTATTTTCCCTGAAGCAAATGCTAACAGTCCTGCACCCATTCCACCACCAGCACTACTGCCCGATGCCTCGATTACTTGAGGGGCAAATCTCATATAAAAATCATGCATGGCTTGGTCAGCCACTGCTAATTCATTTTCTTTCAAGCCTTTTTGTGGTCCGAAAACAAAAGAAGCGCCTTCTTTTCCGCATAAAAGATTAGTAACATCAGTAATGACAGTGATTTTGGCTTTAATCAGCTCAATAGGCACGTTCGTTTTATCAACTGTAGCAATTTTACCTAGATTTTCTCCCAGTGCTTCTACTTTTTGATTATCTTGATCGTAAAAAGCATAACCTAGACCTTCTGCCATGCCGATGCCGCCATCGTTGGTACTACTTCCGCCAACGCCGATGATGATGTGTCGAACACCTTGTTGCAACAATTGTCGTATCAGTTCTCCTACTCCTCGCGTGGATAACCTAAGTGGCTGTTGTTGGTTTAGTGGGACATCTTTCAATCCGACGATTTCTGCCATTTCAAAAATCGCAGTTTGACCGTCTGAAGCGTACTGGATTTCTTTGTTTTTGCCAAATGCATTAGTAACGACTGCTGTTTGCCGCTTCAACCTTAAACTGTCTGCTAATGATGAAACCGTTCCTTCTCCTCCATCGCCTATAGGTAGCAGATCATATTCAGCCTGAACAAAAACTTCTTGAAAACCTGATTGAATGGCTTGTGCTGCCTCTAAGGCTGTCAGACTTTCTTTGAAAGAATCTGGCGCAATCAGAATACGCATTATTTTCCCCTCCGTTCCAAGATCAGTTCTTTTTCCAGCTGGTATTGGTCTCCATTGACAAAAATAGGTAATGTTTCTTTCGTCTCTTTTTTTATTACTATTTGTTTTTTTGTCAAAACAAATAGCAACCTGTGATTTTTCCAAATAAAAGGAAAAGAAATTTTTTCCCATGCTGAAGGAAGTCTTGGAGAAATAGAAAGAGTTCCATTCGTTACTGTAATACCTGAAAAACCAAATATAACTGCTAGCCATAGTGCTCCTAATGAAGCAGCATGAATTCCGTCATCTGATGAATGCGGATCTGGTCCTAAATCAATCAGGCACGCTTCTTGGAATAAATGATACGCCCATTCCATTTCTTGGATACGGCAAGCCTCTATGGCGTGAATCGCTTTACTCAACGATGAGTCGTGGATTGTTTTGTTTTCATAGTAATGCAAATTCTTAGAAACGATTGGTTGAGAAAAATACTCAGGTAATAAGTATAACAGCATGACAAGATCTGCTTGCTTGCTGACTTGGAGTTCATTTACTTCGCTACGGGCATAATCAAGTAAAATAGACTGGCTGCCAGGACGTTCTTTGTAAGTGGTCAAATCAATAACTGGCTTACTGAGATACGTGTCATCTTGCGGAATCAGCTGTTCTTTGTTAGGCACTGGCAAATATAACTTATCTAAAAAATTTTGACATTCTTTCAAAAAAAGCGGATCGCCAGCTTGATATTTAACAGCTAAGGCCACATTATAATGCGCCAGATAGTTCGTATATGCATTATTGTCGATATATTCTGTGTATTCATCTGGACCAATGACTCTGTGTATCTCTAAATGATCATCGACTTTTACAGCTCTGCTCAGCCAAAAAGCTGCTGTTTCATGAATGAGCGTTTTTCCCTTTGTTTCTAAAAACGATTGATCCTCTGTTGCTTGGACATACTCTTGAACGGCATAAGCAAGGTCTGCACTGATATGATGTTCTGCGGCAGCTGAAGCAACTTCTTGTCTTGTTCCGGTTTTGATATTCAATGCAGCAAATTTGGGTGTCTCTTCCTGACCAGTGTGTGCGCTTTCCCATGGGAAAAGTGCACCTTGATAGTGATAATCTCTTGCTTTTTGCCGTGCGCCTTCTAATCGATCATAACGGTACAGCAGCAAATTCTTTGCTACTTCAGGAAACTGATATAAAAAGAAAGGCAGGATAAAAATTTCCGTATCCCAGAAAACATGCCCTTTATAACCTTCGCCAGTTAGTCCCTTCGCCCCTACACTAACACTTGGATCATTGCGGGGAGTCATAATCTGTAAATGGTAAGCAGCGAAGTCCATCGCTAACTGATCGAAAGAAGAATCGCCTTGGATCGTTATCCGATGCTGATGCCAAAAATCTGTCCAATAAGACATCGACTGCTCTAAAATTTCTGTATAACTAACGCTTTTCTGGGCTTGGGCAATACTTTTCTTAAACGGGTCTGTTTGCTGAAGAGAGGTAGAGAGCACGATGATCTTCTCCAGCGTAAAGGACGTATTTTTTCTGATCTTTTCTGAAAAGGAAGCGGTGATCCGGCGATTTTTTGCTTGGAATACACCTGCTTTATTGAATTTAGCTGCAATCCCAATATCAATTTTACTTTCTGTTGTCTGGTAGGATGCACTGATCAAATCGTCACCAAATACTCGCAGTTCTTTTTCAACCAACTGCTGTGTACCAAAATTGGTTTGCTGTCCATCGATACCCGTTTTCACATCTACTTGGCAGTCTTCGGTCAACGGCTTGATGACCACTTTCAGGGCTGCCTGATGGAGATTATTTTGATCAGCAACACGACAAGTAATGACTTCCACTTTTTTTCCTTGAGCAGTTTCAATGAGCGCATAGCGTTTAAGCTCTCCCATTTCTAAATCTAGTGCCCGCTCGTATGCAAGAACTTTCATCGTCTCAAGAGAAAAATGTTCACCGTCGATTTTTATTTCCCATCTGATGACATCTGGGAGATTCACTAACTCGGCTGATTCTGCTCCTAAAGGTCGGTTATATACACCAGCTGCAAACATTCCCCTTACTTGATTCCGATAGTCTTCCTCCTGGCTTCCTCTGATACCAAAAAATCCATTTCCAATGGTCATCTGACTCGCATACTTATTGATATACTCTAAATCAAACTGTTTTTCTTCTACTTTCATAAGGTAATAACTTCTCCTGTTTCTGCCGAACGATATAAATTTTCCACCAGATTCTGGATGACATATCCTTGCCAGCCATCTGCAATCATCTGAGTCTGGTCACCGAGCGCCCGATTCACAAAATGAGCCATACTTAGTTCATGTGGGTCATTAACTGGCGTGGTCTTTTGTAAGGAAACCAGCTTTCCATCTACATCTTCGAATAGTTCGCCTGGATACAGATTAGCACCTGCCTGATCGCCACAAAAAGCCACATTCAGTTTGTCTTCTCTGATATTCAAAGCAAACGAAGTATTCAGTTGGATGATCTTGCCGTTTTCTAATTCCAGTGTGCCAAAAATTGCATCTTCTACTGTGAATTTGCTTGGATCCCATTTCCCGAATTTCCCTGAATTTTTTTTCGTACCAATTTTTTGGAAGCTGTACGCCCGAACGCTTTTTACTTTAGGAAATCCAGTAATATACATCGCTGTATCAAGCATGTGAATGCCATAATCGATCAAAGGCCCGCCTCCTTGAAGTTCTTTGTCGATAAACGTTCCCCAGCCTGGAACACCAGACCGACGAAGCGCATTCGCTTCTACGTAATAAATATCCCCGAGAACATCAAGATGATTCTTGATCATTGTTGCTTCGTCAGAAAAACGATGCTGGAATCCATAAGCCAAAATCTGCCCGTTTTTATCGGCTGTCTCTGCCATCTTTCTTGCTTGATCAGCTGTCATAGCTGGTGGTTTCTCGCACATCACTGAAGCATTAGCTTCGAGGGCAGCCAATACATGTTCGAAGTGAAAGCGATTGGGTGTACAGACACTCACGATATCGGGAGAAATCTCATTCAGCATTTGTGTAACTGATGTATACGCATGAGAAAATCCTGTACGTCGGCAAAAGTCTTCTGCTCGCTGGCTGACTGGATCAACCACAGCGGCCAATTCTAAGACATCTGATCTTTTTTGATAATAAGCAGCATGTACTTTTTCTGCTACTTGTCCAGCGCCTATGATTGCTACTTTCTTCATTTATTTCTCTCTCCTTTGCTTATTTACTTATTGTTATTCTTTCTCTATTCTTTCTCTAAATCATTTAAATGACGCGCTGTTTCCAGACAGTTTTTCAAGTATTGCAATGATTCCTGATAAATTTTCACTTCATTTTCTCCTCGCAAACGACATTCATATACCATATAACCTTCATACTCATTTTGAAGTAGCGTTTGAAAATGGCGAGTAAAATCAATTGCGCCAGATCCTGGTTGGTAGCGATGATTATCTGCTAAATGGATATGACCCACATACTCTTTTTGCGTAGTCAATGCTTTTGAAATATCATCTTCTTCAATATTCATATGATAAAAATCAGCGATGATCTGCACATGTTTCAATTGATTAGAGTCAATGTAATGACGCGCATCCGCTAACAAATTGATCATATGGTCTTGGTATCGGTTCAAAGGCTCCAAATAAATAACCGTACCTGTTTCTTCGGCTACTTTATCTAAATAACGAAGTGATTCGCTGACTGCTTTATAGTCTCCTTCTTTGCTTCGGGGTGAAACCATCGGCGGTAATCGATAAGTGAACATTCCCCAAGCTGCTGGGATAACGATTCCTTTGCCTCCAACCTCGCTTAGTGCACGCAAAATCTCAGCAATTTGACGTACACCATTAAGACGCCGTTCTTCGATAAAGTCACCGATCCACCCATCGTAGCCGTTACAAGCTGTCACTACTGGGATCCCTGTTTCTTTGATTGCCTGTTTGACTGTGTCGATATTTTCTATTAACAACTTACCGTCGATTTCGTATTCTTCAAATCCACAGTCTTTGATAAATCTAAATTTTTCTAAAATGTCTCTTGGGAAAAATGCTTGATCTTGCGTACCGAATTTCATTGTTCTCCTCCTCGGACTTGAACGCCCATTTTGATACTTTCTTCTGGGTGCTGGTCTACATAACGCATGTAAGCTTCTGCGCTTTCTGCAAATGGCACAACTGGATCAATGATTTCTTCACAATCCAAGTAACCGTTCATCAATAATTCCCAACATGTGTCCTCGATTCGTTTACGGTTCCATCTTGGGTAATCTGGGTTTGGTTCACTAGATGCTCGAGCAAAGACGATTTTTGCATTATTGAAATGTGCTTCGCGACCAAGATTAAACCCAGCTGGAAAAGGTTTAGCAAAGGCAACATAAGAAATGATCCCGCCATAGCCGATCCCTATTAAAGAAGCTTGTAATGCGGCAGCACTGCCACTCGTTTCAATAACTGAATCTACTCCACGTTTATCTGTCAATTCCTTTAGACGAAAACCGACATCTGCTTTCATAGGATCTAGCGTGTAATCGGCACCGTGTTTTTCTGCTAATTCTCTACGCTGCGCTATGGGATCGATCCCAACGATGGTAGTAGCACCTGCTTTTTTAGCTAATTGAATCGCAATTTGCCCGATAGCGCCTAAACCGAAGATTGCTACAGCATCACCTGCTCGAACATGTGCTTCCCGGATACCACCTAAAGCGAATTGAGCAGGATCGTAACATACTGCATTTTTCCATTGATCCAACCGATCAAGTTTACGTAGTTTATAATTATCAACACCGTTTGTAATCAGCGTTTCACGAATGGGTCCATAAGTGCAGACTAACTCTCCTTTTTGATACTCTGTCACCAAACTGCCCGTTTCTTCGATCGTACCGACAATCATATTTCCTAATTGAAATTCGCCAAATACCACACCGCGTTGGCTTCCTTCTTCTCTTGGCAAGAATAGGCGCCATTCTTCTGAAAATTCTTCATCGATAAATGGACTTAATCCTCTAAAGTCGACAATTTCTGTTCCTGGTTTTGGAGTAGCGAAAATTACTCGGATACGTACTTCGTTCTTTTCGATCTCACGGTCTTCGTAATCTTTGAATCCGGCTATTCTTGGTTCTAATGCAACTAATTTTTTCATCTTTTCTTTCCTCTTTCTTTTCTTTTTATCCTTTTACGCCGCCTTCGACTAAATCACCTTTAATAAATCGTTCAGATAACGCATACATAATGATGACTGGTAAAGCGGTCACCAATGAAGCGGCCATCATTCGTCCCCAAATGTAGTCTGGTGTACTGAATAATGTGTTCAAACCGATTGGTAAAGTAAATTTTTCGGAGGTCGACAGGAAAATCGAAGCAAATAAATAATCATTCCACGAAACCATAAAGCAATAAACGAAGACAGAAATGATTCCAGAAATAGCCAATGGTATAATGATCCGAATAATGATCTGGATCCGGCTAAGACCATCGATCATTGCTGCTTCTTCAATATCAGTCGGAATCGTGTCAAAATAACTTTTTAGCATGAATATCGCAGTAGGAAGTGTTTGAACGACCATCGTGATAATCAGTGCTGTATTGGTATCATACAAACCTAGACCGGAAATGATTTTAAATAATGGAACAACGATCAAAATACCGGAAAACATATAAACGGTGTAAAAGCTAGCATTGATTTTCGAGCGAGCTTTGAAGCGTAGTTTTGACAAAGCGTATGCCCCGCTGATCCCAATCACTACTGCAGTTACGGAGGCTATCAAGGAGATCACTAAACTATTTTTGAAATACATGATGAATGGAAAAATCTCAGCATTGAAAATATCCTGATAATGTTCAAAAGTCCATTCTTTCGGAAAAATAGTTTGTGTCGTTGCAATTGCTTCTTGTGAATCCTTGAATGATGTCATCAGCATGATCAAAAATGGAAACAAATTGACAGCTAATAGCAACAAAATCGTCGCGTAAAATAAGATTTTCCTGCTCTTTTTATTTTTCATTTCAAGTCCACCTTCTTTCGTGAGAGCAAGACGACCGCTGCAATAATGATGAACAATAGAATCGATATAGCTGCTGCTTTTCCAAGATCATTGAACGCAAAGGCTGTCTGATACAAATAAACGCCTAAGATATTGACTTTATTCGTCAGTAGATAGACATCTGTAAACATATAGAACATCCAGATAGATCGTAAAACAATCACAGTTGCTAGTACTGGTTTGATTGCCGGCAGTGTCACGATCTTGAACTTCTGCCAAGCATTTGCACCGTCCATTTCAGCTGCTTCATAAAGCGTTTTGTCGACTGTTTGCAAAATAGCCAAAAATGAAATAAACGCATACGGATAGTATCTCCAGATAGCAAACAAAACGACCATAAAGAAGCTAGCAACTGGCTGGTCGAACCACAGCGGTGCTTCGTTGAAAAGCTGCAACCTATCTACTAACAGATCATTGACGATTCCATAACTATTATTGAACATATATTTCCAAGCAAAAATCAAAGAAATAGATGGCGTAACATAACTTAATAAAATCAGTGAACGCACCGTTTTCCTAAATCTGAACTTGCGGTTAAGCAAAATAGCTACGGCTAATCCTAAAGCTGTACTGCCTGCTACAACTAAGAATGTGTAAGCAACTGTTAAACCTAAAGAACGATAAAATTCACTATCACTTAAAATTTCAAGATAATTGCTTAATCCGATAAAAACGGCGTCTGAGTTAGGATTCAGCGGCATATCGAAAAAACTGATCTGAATATTGGAAAGCATTGGAATCAGCACTAAAACAGCTAATAAAAGCATGCTTGGTGCTAAAAGTCCCATGGCTAATTTTAAGTCAGAATGTTTCCTTGGACGATTCATTGAAACCTCCCCCTGATAATCTGCCAATAGCTATCTACTTTTTTCGAACACCATTGGCAGAACTTCTTGTTATTTCGTATTTTTTTGTGCGTCAGCTAAAGCTTGATCGACATCTTCGTTTCCGACAGTTACTTGGTTCACTGCTTTTCCGATCACACCTGAGCTTGTGATATCTCCCATTTTCGTGAAATTCTTTTCCCCGACTAGTCCAAAGACTTGTACTTCATCAAAAGCACTAGCAATCTCAGATGGCAGCTCGCCAAAAGACTTGATGACTTCATTTTCTTTGTAACCATCCAGTTCGACTACTTGTTTATTCACTGGTTGAGCACCACCAGGAGACATCAAGACCCACTTTTCCATGTTTTTCGGTTGAGATAAGAAAGCTGTGAATGCTTCAGCAGCCTCTTTTTGTTTCTCGTCTAGACCAGAAGAAATCGTCAATCCAGATACTGTGCCATAGACAGCTTGATCTTTTTGTGTTGGGATAGCAAAACCGATATTTTCTGAGTTCCCCGCTTCATAAACAGAAGGCAAAATGTAAGTTGAATAGATTGCCATTGGTGCTGTTCCATTCATGAAAGCATCTTTGATTTCTGTCACATCATTAGAGCCTGGCATCGTGTATTGGGATAAGTTTTGATAAAACGACAATGCTTCTCTCATCTTTTCCGTATCGATCGTTACCTCGCCTTCATCATCCAAAACATTTGCTCCATTTGACAAAGCAAATTGAGAGAACGCTTGCTCACTCATTGTTCCTTCAGCAGTAGGCATAGCAATTCCATATTGTTTATTCTCTTTATCTGTGAAATGTTGAGCAATTTTTAAAATATCATCCCAATTTTCTGGTTCTGAAAAACCAGCTTCTGATAATTTTTCTTTGTCATACCAAATACCTTGAACCCAGCCGCTAATTGGTGCAGCAATATAGCTTTTTCCATCTTCTGAACGAACAAGGTTTTTGGCTCCGTCATAATAATTATCTTCTCCAGCTTCCTCGATAACGTTTTGGACTGCCGTCTGATCAATCAGTTCATCTTTATCCATCACTTTAGCAAAATCCTGACTGACTTCCATTACTTCTGGTAATTTACCGGAACGAGCTAACGTAACGATTTTTGTATTGAACGCTGATTCTTCTACCGGCACTTGCTTGATTTTGATGTCTGGATTTTCTTTTTCAAAATCAGCAACCAGTTCATTGATCACACTTAATCGTTCCTGTTCGACAGAAGAGTGCATGAATTGAATCGTTGTCTGTTGTGATTCGTTAGAGCTTTGACTTTCACCACAAGCAGTAAGAAGAAATCCAGTAGCTAGCAGACAGGTAGTAACAATAATTTTTTTCATTTTTTTCCACCTCTTATTTTATTATTTTCAGCCACATATATTCATACGGCTGGAATATCAACTTTCGTTCTTGACTGCAATGGATAATTTGTCCAGAAAACAGGTCTAGGTAATCTCCTTTTGGTAAAAGATAACCTGCTGATTGATTGGAAAAATTATGGATAACTAAGACTTTCTCTTCCTTCGCTTCGCGAATAAAACTGATAAAAGAATCTGCTGAGTCCAGTAAGTAAATCAAACTATTCGGATGGAAGGCTTTTTCTTTTTTTCGAATAGATAGCATCTGGGTCAATTCACCATATACTGCTGTTCTTAATGGATCTGTCTGCAACTCTTTCTCAATATCTGCTAACAAAAATTTTTGCCGATTGATTTTTCGATTCTCTCCTGTTTTTTCTACGCCTTTGTAATCATTTCGACTTCCCAGCACACTTTGAATATAAATTGCCGGCACGCCTGGTAACGTTACCAAAAATGAATGAGCAGCTAAAAAGCGTTTGCTTCTCCATTCCGTCGTATCTGTTGGAGAACTTAACGCATCTAGATACGTAGCGTTTATCTCATATGGACTGGTCGTTCCATCTGGGTTTTTCTTGTAGTTTACTCGGGCACCCTCTTTCTTCAGCTGTTCCACTAATTCAAGGATCGTTTTTTCCGGCAGAATACCTCGTACCGGATTCAATCCGATACCGTCATGGGAGGCTAAAAAATTAAAAAAAGTTGTTTTTTTCGATGCGAAATCGATGGTTTTTAACCATTCTTTCAACTTACTTGTATTACCCGAACGAATCGCTTGAAGGGTCAAAGGTGGTAGCGAAAACTGATAGACCATCTGTGCTTCATTCTCGCCATTCCCAAAATAACTGATATTATCTTTGTGTGGCACATTTGTCTCAGTGATCAATACCGTTCCTGGAGCTGCTTCATCAGCGATTGCACGGAATAATTGGATGATTTTATGCGTTTCTGGCAGGTGTATACAAGAAGTTCCTAGTTCTTTCCATAAAAATCCCACAGCGTCCAAGCGAATAAATGAAGCGCCTTTTTCTAAGTAAAACAAAAGAATATCGATCATTTTCAATAAAACTTCTGGATTTTTAAAATTCAAGTCTACTTGATCTTCGCTAAAAGTCGTCCATACGTGTTTTTCTTTCCCGTTTTTGTCAATGAACGTTGTAAGTAACGGGCTGGTCCTTGGTCTAGTCACGCTGCTTGTATCTGTATCCAGTGGCAAATCAATAAAAAAATCTTTGTACGTATCATTCAAGTTTAAATATTCCTGAAACCAAGTACTTTCGGCAGACATATGATTGCAGACAAAGTCGAACATTAACCGTGTTTCGCTTCTCATTTCTTCTATATCTTCCCATGTGCCCAAACGGTCGTTGATTGCCTGATAATTTACAACGGAGAAACCATCATCAGATGTATATGGGAAAAATGGCAAGAAATGTACAACTCTAAATGTATCTGCCAAATACTTTTGATAAAATTTCTTAAATGTACGCAAAGTTGGTTGCTGCTCTTCAAAAAATTGATCCCCATAAGTAATCAAGAAAATATCTTCTTCGTCCCAATGCAGTTTGCCTGCCTGGCCTTTCTTCTGCTGATAAACACTGACTTTTTGTTCAATCATAGAGGCGGTTTTCTCAGACAAATCTGAGTCGCGATAAATCGCTTGTAAAAGTTTTGTATACATCGGATTCCCCTTTCTTTTTTGGGAGCGTTCCCAACGATTTGATCATATTATGGAAAACGCTTACTGTCAATAGCATTTTTTTAAATAATTTTGATATACACAAAAATACAAATAAGAAAGCTTATGTATCAATAATTAATAGCTTCTTAAAAAAATATGGTCTCTCATGATCATGCAAGCTATTCCTAAATTTTCAAAATCATAGACAAAAAAGAATGTCTATTGTACTATGGAATTATTCTAAAACGCTCCCAAAAAGGAGGTGCATATAAAATTGAAACCTACTATTTATGACATTGCGAAAAAAGCTAATGTCTCAAAATCAACTGTCTCCAGAGTATTAAATAACCAGCCAAATATCTCTGATAAAGCAAAAGCAAGTGTACTTCAAGCAATCAAAGAATTGAATTATGAACCGAGCAAAATTGCAAGAGGACTGTCAGGAAATGGTTTTGACGCGATTCTAGCATTATCTCATCGTACTTCTCATACGACCTATGGCAATCCTTTTTTTTCAGATGTTATTCAATCCATTTCTGCCGTTTCTGAACAAAATAACTTCGACTTGATTCTACAAACGGCAAAAACACCAGAAGAAGAGCTAGAAAAATGCGCGAAAAAGATCCAAGAAAAAATGATCCGAGGAATTATTATTTTAAGCTCTACGATGGATGAAACACTTCTTTTTGAATTGGATCAATACAATATTCCTATTGTGGTAATCGGAAAAGTCGGAAACGACTACACGAACATCTACTCAGTGGACACGGATAATTTCCAGGATAGTTACGATTTGGTGGAAACACTGATCAAGAATGGACACCGTCATATCGGCTGTCTCCATGCTCCGACAGAAGTTTATGTATCCAATGATCGTCTCAATGGTTACCGTCAATGCTTATTTGATCACCACCTAGATATCCGTAATGAATGGATTATAGACGGCGGCTTTCGCTTAGAAGATAGCATGGCAGCAATGAATGATTTAATGAAGCTACGAGAAAGACCAACTGCGATTTTTTCTACCGATGCATTAAAATCATTGAGTATTTACAAAGTGGCAGAACAATCTGGAAAGCAGATACCTGATGATCTTTCGATCGCAGGATTCAGTGATCCCTTATTGTCCTCCCTATTTTCGCCACAGTTGACTCGGATAGACATTCCGACAAATCAGTTAGGAATCAAAGCCACAGAACTTTTATTCCAACTAATCCACCACCAATACCCTGAAGAAAAAAGAATCATTCTTTCAACCGAGATTACTCTCACAGATTCGATCCAACAACAAGAAATGTAGAACAGAATTATAAAAGAACAGAAACACTGAGGATAAGTCAGTTACTCTGTTCTTTTTTCAATCACTCATCCCTCGTTACCCCCTCCCGGTATTTTAGCGAATTTTTCTTATTTTCCATCTGTTTTAGATAGCTGTGGATAACTATAATGTTTGTGTTAAACTATTTTTTCCACAGGGAAGAAAAAACTATTTTTAACCACGTTGTGTATAAGTTTTTATAGTTCGTTTTTTTAAACACATTTACCCTTATTTCAATCCATGTTATTTGGGGATACTTATCTCTAAAACATAAATAGAATAACAGACATGTCTACTGGTTTTGTTTTATTCGAGGAATTATTCAATAATAGCTAGCAAAATATTAAAAATAACCGCTCTATCTTCCCATCAATTTATTTTGCATTCAAAAAATGATCTATCTTTACTTTTGTTGATTGACTTCTCTTGGAAGATGATCGTTCCGATACCTTAATTGGATACGAACCGATGTTGTTAAGATCCTTTCCCACTTTTCTTCTAGTTAGACAAATTATTTTAGACAAACCAAAAAAGAGGTTGTGACAATAATTTGTCACAACCTCTTTTTTAAAATATCTATTTTGTTTGATTGTTCATTGCGTCTTCTGCAGCCATTTGCGCTTCAATATCTGAAATACTGTAGACATTTTCGCTTGCTACACCGACTTCTTTTGGTTCCATGTCACGATAACGTTGCATACCAGTACCAGCTGGGATGATCTTACCTATAATAACATTTTCTTTCAAACCAAGAAGAGGATCTTTCTTACCGCGGATCGCAGCATCCGTCAAGACACGAGTTGTTTCTTGGAATGATGCAGCAGATAAGAAACTATTTGTTTCTAATGATGCTTTTGTGATACCTAGTAAGACAGGTCGAGAAGTTGCAGGAACGCCTCCTGAGACTAGCGTATTGTAGTTTTGATCTTTAAAGTCTGCGATGTCTAATAATGTACCTGGTAAGATATCTGTATCACCTGGATCCATTACACGAACTTTACGCAGCATTTGACGAACCATTACTTCGATATGCTTGTCGCCGATTTCTACCCCTTGCATACGGTAAACACGTTGTACTTCACGAAGCAAGTAGTTTTCAACAGATAATACATCGCGAACTTGCAACAATTGTTTTGGATCGATTGATCCTTCTGTCAATGGTGCACCACGGTGGATCATATCGCCTTCTGCTACTTTCATACGTGCTGTATAAGGAACAGTATACGTACGTGTATCTGTTTTTCCTTTGATTGTTACTTCTTTGGTACGTGTTGCAGGATCTTCTGAGATATCGATGACATCCCCTGTTACTTCTGTGATCACTGCTTGCCCTTTCGGATTACGTGCTTCAAAGATTTCTTGGACACGAGGAAGACCTTGAGTGATATCGTCTCCGGCAACCCCACCTGTATGGAATGTACGCATCGTCAACTGAGTACCAGGTTCACCGATTGATTGAGCGGCGATCGTACCAACTGCTTCTCCGACTTCAACGTCAGAGCCAGTTGCAAGGTTGCGTCCGTAACAATGTTTGCAGACACCATGTTTTGTATTACATGTGAAGACAGAACGGATTGTCACTGTTTCGACACCTGCATCAACGATTTGTTTTGCGATGTCTTCGGAAATCAATTGGTTTCCTGCAATGATCAATTCATTTGTTTCAGGATGACGTACTTCTTTACGGGTGTAACGTCCCACTAAACGATCTTCTAATGATTCGATGATTTCATTTCCCTCGCGGATGGCTTGGATTTCAAGACCTCGGTCAGTACCGCAATCTTCTTCACGGATGATTACATCTTGGGCCACGTCAACCAGACGACGAGTCAAGTAACCTGAATCGGCAGTCTTCAAGGCTGTATCGGTCATCCCTTTACGAGCCCCGTGAGTTGAGATAAACATTTCCAAGACGGATAGTCCTTCACGGAAGTTCGAAATGATTGGCAATTCCATGATTCGACCATTAGGAGCGGCCATCAAACCACGCATTCCGGCAAGCTGTGTAAAGTTGGAAATGTTACCACGAGCTCCAGAATCAGACATCATGAAGATTGGATTTTTCGCTTCCAAACCTTCCATCAGTTTTTGTTGGATGCTGTCTTTTGCAGCATTCCAAACAGCAATGACACGTTCATAACGTTCGTCATCTGTGATCAGACCACGACGGAATTGTTTTGTAATAGTTTCAACTTGTTTATGGGCATTTTCAATGATTTCTTGTTTTTCATTCAGTACACTGATGTCAGCGATCCCTACTGTGATACCGGCATGTGTCGAATGTTTGTACCCTAAGTCTTTCATACGGTCAAGCATCTTAGAAGTTTCTGTTACTTTGAATCGTTTGAAGACTTCTGCGATGATGTTTCCTAAGTTTTTCTTCTTGAACGGTAATACTAATTCTTGCTCTTTGATATGTGCAGGAATATCAGTACCAGCTTCAACAAAGTATTTGTCCGGTGTTTGGACGGTCAAGTTGAAGTCTGTTGGTTCATTCAGATAAGGGAATTCAGGAGGCATGATCTCGTTGAAGATGATCTTACCAACTGTTGTGATCATCGTACGTTCTTTTTGCCATTCAGTAAATGGTTTTTCACCTAATGAGTTAGGGTTCACACCGATACGTGAATGTAAATGAACATATCCGTTGCGCCATGCGATAACGGCTTCGTTTTGATCTCTGAAGACCATTCCTTCGCCTTCGCGTCCTTCTTCTTCCATTGTCAAGTAGTAGTTACCTAGAACCATATCTTGAGAAGGAGTAACAACTGGTTTACCATCTTTAGGGTTCAAGATGTTTTGAGCAGCTAACATCAACATACGTGCTTCTGCTTGTGCTTCTTCATTCAATGGAACGTGGACAGCCATTTGGTCTCCATCGAAATCGGCATTATAAGCTTCACATACAAGTGGATGCAAACGGATTGCGCGTCCTTGTACTAAAACTGGTTCGAATGCTTGGATACCAAGTCGGTGAAGCGTAGGTGCCCGGTTCAGCAATACTGGGTGTTCCTTGATTACGTCTTCTAAAACATCCCATACTTCGTCTTCTTGACGTTCGATTTTACGTTTCGCATTTTTGATGTTTGAAGCTAGTTCGCGTTGAACAAGCTCACGCATCACGAATGGTTTGAATAATTCAATGGCCATTTCTTTTGGAAGTCCACATTGGTACATCTTCAAGAAAGGTCCAACAACGATAACGGAACGACCTGAGTAGTCGACACGTTTACCTAGCAAGTTTTGACGGAAACGACCTTGTTTCCCTTTCAACATATGAGAAAGAGATTTCAATGGGCGGTTACCTGGTCCAGTAACTGGACGTCCGCGACGACCGTTATCGATCAATGCATCTACTGCTTCTTGCAGCATACGTTTTTCATTTTGAACGATGATTCCAGGTGCATTCAAGTCTAACAAACGTTTCAAACGGTTATTACGGTTGATTACACGACGGTAAAGATCATTCAAGTCACTTGTTGCAAAACGTCCACCTTCTAATTGAACCATTGGGCGTAAATCTGGTGGAATAACAGGGATAACGTCCATAACCATCCAGCTTGGTTGATTTCCTGAAGCGCGGAATGCTTCTAAAATATCCAAACGGCGGATTGCACGTGTACGTTTTTGTCCTTGTGCAGATTTCAATTCTTCTTTCAATTCGGCTGCTTCTGCATCTAGATCAACATTATCAAGTAATTGTTTAATCGCTTCTGCACCCATAGCAGCTTGGAATTCTTGTCCATATTGTTCACGTTTTTCGCGATATTCGCGTTCTGTCAACAATTGTTTTTTCTCTAAATTCGTATTTCCTGGTTCGATGACTACATATGAAGCAAAATAAATGATTTCTTCCAAAGCGCGTGGGCTCATGTCTAATACAAGACCCATACGTGAAGGAATCCCTTTAAAGTACCAGATATGTGAAACAGGAGCTGCTAATTCAATATGTCCCATGCGTTCACGGCGAACTTTCGAACGAGTAACTTCCACTCCGCATCGATCACAAACGATTCCTTTATAACGGATACGTTTGTATTTTCCGCAGGCACATTCCCAGTCTTTTGTAGGACCAAAAATCCGCTCACAGAACAACCCTTCGCGTTCAGGTTTTAAGGTACGATAGTTAATCGTCTCAGGTTTTTTTACTTCACCGTAAGACCAGCTTCTGATTTTTTCGGGAGAAGCCAAACCTATTTGCATACTTTCGAATTTATTTACATCGATCAAAAGGGGTTCCCTCCATTTCATTTAATGGCAAACCGCAAGACGGCTGATCTTCGACCGCCTTGCAGCTCATAGACCGGATTAGTCTAAATTATCTTCTGCGGTTTCAAAGTTTTGGATGACATCGTCTTTTTCATCTTCCACTTGTTCAGCAGCTTTCTTTTCTAATTCTTTGGCAGTTTGCTGTTCGGCAAATTTTGTCAAAGCATCAACAGTGATCAAATCGTCGTCTTCATCGTCCATGTCGCGAAGTTCGATCTCTGTTTCTTCGATATCCAAGACACGCATGTCCAGACCTAGTGATTGCAATTCTTTCACCAATACGCGGAATGATTCCGGTACACCTGGTTTTGGAATTGGTTCACCCTTGACGATTGCTTCGTATGTTTTCACACGTCCGACTACGTCATCTGATTTGTATGTCAAGATTTCTTGTAAAGTATAAGCCGCACCGTAAGCTTCCAGTGCCCATACTTCCATTTCACCAAAACGTTGTCCACCAAATTGAGCTTTACCTCCCAATGGTTGTTGTGTAACCAATGAGTAAGGTCCGATTGAACGTGCATGCAATTTGTCATCGACCATGTGAGCAAGTTTGATCATGTACATCACACCGACAGACACACGTCCATCAAATGGTTCACCTGTACGTCCGTCGTACAGAACAGTTTTCGCATCGCTGGCCATACCGGCTTCACGAACTGTTTCCCATACGTCTTCATCACTTGCACCATCAAATACTGGCGTTGCTACGTGGATACCTAACTGACGTGCAGCCATACCCAAGTGTAATTCCAATACTTGCCCGATGTTCATACGTGAAGGCACCCCTAAAGGATTCAGCATGATATCGATTGGTGTTCCATCAGGTAGGAATGGCATATCTTCTTCCGGCATAATACGGGATACAACCCCTTTATTTCCGTGACGACCGGCCATTTTATCCCCTTCATGGATTTTACGTTTTTGAACGATATAAACACGAACTAACATGTTTACGCCTGGTGACAATTCATCTCCAGCTTCACGAGTAAAGATTTTCACATCGTGAACGATACCGCCGCCGCCATGTGGTACACGTAATGATGTATCGCGGACTTCACGAGCTTTTTCGCCAAAGATCGCATGCAATAGACGTTCTTCTGCAGATAATTCTGTTACCCCTTTTGGCGTGACTTTCCCTACAAGCAAATCGCCATCTTGGACTTCTGCACCAATACGGATGATACCCATTTCGTCTAAATCTTTTAATGCGTCTTCCCCGACATTAGGGATTTCGCGTGTGATTTCTTCAGGTCCTAATTTTGTATCGCGGGCTTCTGATTCATATTCTTCAATATGGATAGAAGTGTATACGTCATCTTTTACCAAACGACGGCTCATGATGATCGCATCTTCATAGTTGTACCCTTCCCAAGTCATGAAACCAACTAAAACGTTTTGGCCTAGAGCCATTTCGCCTTGTTCCATAGATGGTCCGTCTGCCAGAGTATCCCCTTTTTCGACTTTCTCACCCAAATGAACGATTGGACGTTGGTTGTAGCTTGTTCCGGAGTTTGAACGACGGAATTTTGTTACATCGTATTTATCTAATGCACCGTTGTCGCGGCGTACGCGGATTTCAGAAGCATCAACGTATTCAACGACACCGTCATGTTTACATAACAAAGCAGCTCCTGAGTCATGCGCTGATTTGTATTCCATACCAGTACCAACCCATGGTGCTTGAGGATTGATCAACGGCACTGCTTGACGCTGCATGTTGGCACCCATCAAGGCACGGTTGGAGTCATCGTTTTCCAAGAAAGGAATACATGCTGTCGCAACGGCAACTACTTGTTTAGGTGATACGTCCATGTAGTCTACTTTATCAATAGATACTTCTAAGTTTTCACTTTGAGCACGAGCCATAACAACGTCTTGAGCAAATGTTCCATCTTCATTCAATGGGCTGTTTGCTTGGGCTACGATGTAATGGTCTTCGATATCAGCTGTCAAGTAGTCGATTTGGTCAGTAACACGACCTGTTTCACGGTCTACACGACGATAAGGTGTTTCGATAAATCCGAATTTATTTACTTTCGCATAACTGGACAAACTATTGATCAACCCGATGTTTGGGCCTTCAGGAGTTTCGATCGGACACATACGGCCATAGTGGGAGTAGTGAACGTCACGAACTTCATAACCGGCGCGGTCACGAGTCAATCCGCCAGGTCCTAAGGCTGAAAGACGACGTTTGTGTGTCAATTCGCCAAGAGGGTTTGTTTGATCCATGAACTGTGACAACTGAGAAGAACCAAAGAATTCTTTGATACTTGCCACAACTGGACGGATATTGATCAATTGTTGAGGTGTCAATGTTTCAGTATCTTGGATCGACATTCTTTCACGAACCACACGTTCCATACGTGCTAGCCCGATACGGAATTGGTTTTGTAAAAGTTCACCGACTGAACGGATACGACGATTTCCTAAGTGGTCGATATCATCGACATTGCCGATACCTTCCATCAAGTTCAAGAAATAGCTCATTGAAGCAATGATGTCGGCTGGACGAACCGTTTTTACAGCTGCTTCTGGATAGCCGTTTCCGATCACGTTTACTTCACGTTCAGGGTCTCTTGGTGAAAATACTTTGATGACTTGGACAGTCATTGGATCTGTGACCACACCGTCTTCTGATGGATAGTAAGTCACTGAATTTAGGCCATTATCAATGAAAGGAGCTAGTGTTTCCATGACTTGGTGAGTCAGAACTGTTCCTTTTTCAACGATGATCTCGCCTGTTTCTGGATCAACTAATGTTTCAGCTAATGTCAGATTCAATAGACGTGTTTTCAAATCTAATTTTTTGTTTACTTTGTAACGACCAACGTTTGCTAAGTCGTAACGTTTTGGATCGAAGAAACGAGCATTCAGCAAGTTACGTGAGCTGTCTGCTGTTTTTGGTTCGCCTGGACGCAAACGTTCGTAAACGTCTTTCAAACCTTCTTCTGTTCTTGAGTCGCTTGCGTTTTTATGCAAGTCTTTTTCGACTGTATTGCGTAATGTTTCGCTGTCGCCGAAGATTTCAAAGATCGTATCATCGGAACCAAATCCTAACGCACGAACTAATACGGTTAAAGGAATCTTACGTGTACGGTCGATACGTACATAAGAGATGTCTTTTGCATCAGTTTCCATTTCTAGCCAAGCTCCACGGTTAGGGATAACAGTAGAACCGAATCCTTCTTTTCCGTTTTTGTCGACTTTTCCATGGAAATAGACACCTGGTGAACGGACTAACTGAGAAACGATTACTCGCTCTGCCCCGTTGATGATGAATGTTCCTTGTTCTGTCATTAATGGGAAATCACCGAAGAATACTTCTTGTGCTTTGATTTCGCCAGTCTCGCGGTTTGTCAAACGCAATGTTACATGTAATGGTGCAGAGTAGTTTGCATCATGCGCACGAGCTTCTGCTACTGTATACTTTGGTTCTTTCAATTCATAATCTACAAATTCCAAAGATAGATTGCCATTGAAGTCATCGATTGGCAAAATGTCTTCAAACATTTCTCTAAGTCCCTCATCTAAGAACCATTGGTAAGAGTCTGTTTGAATTTCGATCAAATTTGGTAATTCCAACACTTCACTGATTCTTGCGAAACTTCTACGTTCGCGATGTTTTCCGTATTTTACTACGTGTCCAGCCAAGCTCTTCACCCCTCTAAAATGTCATTCAAAAAGACTACCCGATCAATTGTTACAATAATATTTCAAATATTATTTTTAGGTAACAACAGACATTTTTTGCGGCTTTTAGGCAAAAAAAAACCAAAAATAGAACATTCTCTTGAAACCTTACTTCGTGAGCTTCTACTTTTGTTTCCTTATATTAAAGCCGAAACGGACAATATTTCGTTTCTGCCTTTTCTTCATCAGATAGTTTTTGCAACTTCATATACTACACTTATTTTCTATAAAAGTCAACACTTCCTGGCGTTTCTTCTGCTTTTTCGCAACATTTTCTTAATGTTTTCAATTTTATGTTTTCAATTATCTGACAATTCTTAATTGACAGACCTTTTTATCTCGGTTATACTTTAGAAAATTCATTTTGTGGAGGAACTTCTATGCGAACCAACATCAACCAAATCGCACCAACACAACTGAATAACTTTTACTTTAGCTACTTTAGATAGGTTTGTATTCATCATGATGGATACAAACGTTAAACGACAGTTTGTATCTATGATGGCTAAAGAACTTTGTATTGCAGCAAAAAGCCACGTAGACAAAATGCTAAGTGGCTGAGCAGTGAAAATACAAAGTAAAAGTATCAAGCATTCTACTTTTTCAATTTATTTTCCGACTTTTCAATCCATTTGGACATTTTGTCTGAATGGATTTTTTGTTTCCCAAAATTAAGGAGGAAAAAGAAATGAAAAAAAATATAATCATCGGATTAGGCGCTGCCCTGCTACTAGCTTTAGGAGGTTGCGCACAAAAAGACAATTCCGCAGAGGCATCAGATGGACAAAAAACAATTGGCGTATTGCAACTTGTACAACATAACTCGTTAGATGCTGCCTATAAAGGATTCAAAGAAGGATTAGCAGAAGAAGGGTATAAAGAAGGCGATAATCTAACAATCGATTATCAAAATGCCCAAAACAATCAAGACAACCTGAAAAGTATGAGTGAGAAACTCGTCAAAGAAGATCCTGATTTGCTACTTGGAATCGCCACTCCAGCAGCACAATCTTTATTAAATGAAACAACCACTATCCCGATGACTGTCACAGCGGTCACAGACTTGGAACAAGCCCATTTAGTCACATCCAATGAAAAACCTGGCGGCAATGTGACTGGCACGACAGATATGGTGCCAATCGAAAAACAAATCGGCTTACTGTTAAATATCGTGCCAGACGCCAAAACAATCGGCATCATGTATAACAACGGTGAAGCAAACTCTAAGATCCAAGCTGATTTGGCAGAAAAAGAATTGAAAAAAGCGGGCGTCAAAGTCAAAGTACTGACAGCAAATTCCACAAATGATGTCCAACAAGTGACGAAAAGTCTAGCTAAAGATGTAGATGGAATCTATATTCCTACTGATAACACGTTCGCAAGTGCGGCAAGTGTTGTCGGTGAAGTCGCAAAAGAAACAAAAACACCTGTCGTTGCTGGCGCAGTTGATCAAGTCAAAGACGGCGGTCTAGCAACAGTAGGAATCGACTACGAAAGCTTGGGCAAACAAACAGGGATCATGGCAGCAAAAATCTTAGACGGCAAGAATCCAAGTGAACTTCCTGTCGAAACAGCGAATGATTTGGAACTGTATGTCAATAAAGACATGGCCAAAGCATTAGGCATCAATCCAGACAGCATCAAAGAAGCTGAATAAAACACAGGAGGATTCTCATGACAAATTTGCTCTCTCTTTTCTTATCATCTGCATCGCAAGGGGTCTTATGGGCCCTACTTGCGATTGGTGTATACGTCACTTTCCGTATCTTGGACATTGCCGACTTGACTGCTGAAGGAAGCTTTCCTTTAGGTGCAGGGATCGCGGCAGTAAGTATTACAAATGGCTATCATCCATTGACAGCTTGTCTTCTAGGCTTTTTAGGGGGTGCGGCAGCAGGGCTTGTTTCCGGACTGCTTCACACAAAATTGAAAATTCCCGCCCTTCTTGCAGGGATCATCACCATGACTGGTTTATATTCTGTCACATCCCGTGTGATGGGTGCGCCGAACATCTCTTTATTGGGTCAGCCAACGATCTTTCATTGGGTCGAGTCATTCGGCATAACAAAAGACAACGCTGTACTGATCGTCGGTCTGCTTTTTGCTTTGATCGTTGTATGTTTACTTGTTTTGTTCTTACGTACAGAAACAGGACTTGCTATTCGTGCAACTGGCGATAATCTGGCAATGAGCGAAGCAAACGGGATCAACACAGATAATATGAAGATCATCGGTTATATGATTTCTAATGGATGCATTGCTCTTTCTGGCTCCTTACTTGCGCAAAACAACGGCTTTGCTGATTTAAATTCTGGTATTGGAACGATCGTAATTGGACTTGCTTCTATTATCATCGCAGAAGTTTTGTTACGTAACCAGCCACTATTTCTCCGTCTCTTGACTGTCGTTTTAGGTGCGGTCATTTATCGTTTTATTTTAGCGTTAGTCTTCGAACTGAATGTTGAACCAAGTGATTCGAAACTTGCTTCTGCTTTCGTGCTAGTGATCTGTCTTTCTTTCCCGCAGATCCAGCAAAAATTCCATTTACCTCAAAAAAAGAAAGGCGGTAGTGTCAAATGAATGACGTCTTAACATTGGAAAATCTCCATCATACCTTTGAAAAAGGAACGATCAACGAAAATCATGTCCTGAAAGGCATTAATCTTTCCTTAGATCCCGGCGACTTCGTGACGATCATCGGTGGAAATGGGGCTGGTAAATCTACTTTGCTGAACAGCATCGCCGGTACATTTTCTGTCGATCAGGGTCAAATTTTATTGAATGGAAAAAATATCACGAAAAAATCTGTTGTCGAACGTTCGAAATCCATCAGTCGCGTATTCCAAGATCCTAAACTAGGGACAGCCGTTCGTTTAACGGTAGAAGAAAATCTTGCTCTTGCTATGAAACGAGGAAAAAAACGCGGCTTCTTCCGTGGTGTCAAACCACAAGACCGAACATTTTTCAAAGACCAGCTGGTTCGGCTAAATTTGGGGTTGGAAAATCGTTTATCCTCAGAAATCGGTTTGCTGTCTGGAGGACAACGTCAAGCTATTACGTTATTGATGGCCACATTACAGCGTCCAGAACTGATCTTATTAGATGAACACACTGCAGCGCTTGACCCTGCTACTTCCAAAACGGTGATGGAATTGACAGAAAAGCTGATCACTGAGCAGAATCTCACTGCTTTTATGGTCACTCATGACATGGAAGACGCGATCCGCTATGGGAGTCGACTGATCATGCTGCATCAAGGAAGGATCGTCGTAGATATCCAGCAAGAGGAAAAACAGCAGCTCACAGTGCCCCAATTATTAGCGTTGTTCAAACAAAACAGCGGCACGGCATTAAAAGACGATCAAGTACTTTTATCTTCATAATCAGAAAGAGGATGGGACAAAAAATGAACGCCCACCCTCTTCTTTTTTCTCTTTCCTTCTTTCGTTTTTGCTTTATGTATCAACCGTTGTTTCTTCGAAAACTATTTTGTTCTCTCCTTCTTCCTGATAGAATGGATGGGAAAGGAGCTTGATGCCATGACAACGAAAGACAAGGTACTTCAATTATTGAAAAAGACACCAGATTTTCTTTCCGGAGAAAAGTTGGCACAGCAACTGGAAGTTTCCCGGACAAGTATTTGGAAAGCCATCAAAGAATTGGAAAAGGCAGGCTATCGTTTTGAGCACGGGCCTACAGGGTATCGTTACCTGCCCTCTGACGTACTAGATGCAAAAGAAATCCAGCAAGAGCTACGGTCGTTTATTCCTGATTTGAAAGTACAAACGATGTTGACTTCTGAATCTACGATGAAAGATGCCAAACTGGCAGCAGCTCAAGGAGATTCTGTTTCGAAGTTATTTGTTGCTGATACACAAGAACAAGCTCGTGGACGTTTTGGACGGCCTTTTTTCGCTGAACCTGGACGAGGAATCTACATGAGTCTCTTGCTCCATCCAGACAAACGGTTTGATGAATTGCCTCAATATACGATCATCGCAGCCAGTGCCTGTGTGAAAGCCATTGAATCTGTAACCGGTCGTTCTGCTTCGATCAAATGGGTCAATGATATCTACATGGATGGAAAAAAAGTCTGTGGGATTTTATCTGAAGCAGTCAGTGATATGGAAAGCGGCAGGATCAGTCATATCATCATTGGGATCGGGCTTAATTTTTCTGTTCCTCAAAATCATTTTCCAGCTGATCTCCAAGAAAAAGCCATCTCTGTCTTTCCCGACGGACAAGCTAGTGTCACAAGGAATCAGCTAATCAGCAAAATCTGGCAAGAATTGTTCACTTATCTTTCTCACCCAGAAAAAGCGTTGGACTTCTATAAAGAAAAATCATTCGTATTGGGAAAAACCGTGTCGTTCAATCAAAAAGGAACGACTTATGTCGGTCTTGCAAAAGAAATCGGTGATCATGGCGAACTGATCGTCCAAACAAATGAACAGAAGATGAGTTTGTCTTCTGGCGAAATCAGTCTCACATCTATCCGTACGCAATAATTATCAGATTTCACAAAAGGACACCTGATCTCATACAGTGTCCTTTTTTCTGAATTCTCTTCAAAAGACTCTCCTTATTCTATCAGCTGACAGTTTCTCTATCCTCTAGAAAAAGGTATTCTAAAAATATCTATAAAGCATGGTACACTTTCTTTAAATGAATCAATGCAAAAAACAAGAGAGTCATCAGTTTACACGATCAAAAGAGATAGCAGGCCGCTTCCTTTTTCAATCTTATAGATAGACCATGGGTAACGATAAAAACAAAAAAGAACTTGCGACTTATTTTGCCGTAAGTTCTTTTTTAGCTAGTGCCTTAATCTCTTAATCCCAACAAACGTCTCGCATAGATCACCTGACCAGAGTGCATAGCAGCATCATCAATAATAGAAACGAGACGCATTCCTCGTGTGACTGGTGGTGTCCAGTTCTCGTCAATTACTTCATCTAGCTCGGAAGGTTCCAGCCTTCTTAAGTAAGAAATAGCAAAATCAGCAGCTCCTCGCAAGTATCCTAGAAGATCTTCTATTTGATTAGCTTGGATCTGCTTTGCTTGTTCCAGACTATGCTTCCAATCTTGTTCGTTATCTGCTATCGTCATCGGAAACCGGCTTTCCCAGTCTTGACTATGCCAAATTGGAGAAGTTCCTGCTAAATCAGCAATCTGGAAATCTAATTCTCGAGCGGTATGCCAAGCCAGCCAAGTCATTGATTTGATCTGCGGGGCTCTATCTTCCACTGGAAAACGATTGGCCTCCTCAATAGAGACGCCTTCAAACAAACGTTCAAACCGATCGTATGCCCGATCCACACTCTCGCATAGCATATCTAAATAATCCATTTATTTTCCTCCTTTTTATTTATCCTACTTACTTTTTCCTAATTCTAGGATACCTACTTATATGTTACTACACACCCTTATTTTTTACACTTTAACAGTCACCATCATCAATAGTTTGGAGATTGAAAGAAAAAGATAGTGTCGAACTATCAATTGAACAAGAAGCAACAATATGAACGTTTCATTAATATTCTTTAAATAAACAATGATTTTTCAAACGAACAGTTTAAGACTAGGAGAAAAAGAGTATAATAGGAAAATGTTTGAAAGGAAAGGAAGGGGAAAAATGAAAAAAAGGGCAAGTTTACTAGTCCTAGTTGCTTTGTTGTTCAATATCTTTTCGTATGGTGTGGCCGTTTCAGCGGAAACATACATTCCTAAAGACCCTGGGAATATTTATAATGATCTAACTGGTAACTATGGCTTGTTAGGAATTGCTAGTCAATTCCACGTATTTGCTAAAAATAAGACAACTGTGAATGCACATACAGACGGAAATATAGCAACACATGAACTTGATGCAAAAAATAATTTTGGTACAGAGCTTCATGAAGGTTTATTGAACCAAGAAATAAATTATATACAAAAAACTGATTCTTTCGCTAATTCTTCAGGCATACCTACAGGTAGCACAAGAATGAATAAATTTGTCGTTGGCAGTAACGTGGATGTAGCACTTCAAGATGGTCATCCTACAGTCAATGGATCCAGGCTTGATCACTTAACTCCAGATGATTTTTATAAAGATCGTGCTGGGCATGAATATATTGATTTCGAGCAGGAATTTGCTAAATTGAATGTAGCAGCAAATGATCTTGCAACGATCACTCCAGCTAAAACATATACTGCTGCAGATTTTCCAGACATGAACAATCGGACAATCGATTTAACTGATTTATCAGATACCGGGTTTTTATTGGTAAATATCGATGCAGAAGTGTTAACGATGAATACGCCACTTCAAATCATTAATCCAAATGATCAAGTAGTTGTATTTAATGTCATCAACAGTTCTTCTGCATTGAACGTACAGTCACCAATCAAATACAATGATCGTTCAAATCATGAAACAGAAGATTTTTCGGATGCGAATATCTCTTGGAATTTTGTGATTTGACAATCAGTGCTCCTTTTCAAGGAACAATCCTTGCGCCTAATGCTACTATCCGCATTACTCAAAACCAAGACGGAACGATTATAGGAACAAATGTGATTTTAGATGCAGCTACCAATCGTTGGGATCCTAACGAAATATTTATCAGCGACAATGGTACAGATACGACAGACACAAGCGACAGTACAGATACATCTACCACAAGTGATAGCTCAGATTCATCAACTTCAAGCGACAGTACAGATACTACCTCTACCACAAGTGATAGCACGGATACATCAGCTTCAAGCGACAGTACAGATACTACCTCTACCACAAGTGATAGCACGGACACATCAGCTTCAAGTGACAGTACAGATACTACCTCTACCACAAGTGATAGCACGGACACGTCAGCTTCAAGCGACAGTACGGATACATCTACCACAACAAGTGATAGCACGGACACGTCAGCTTCAAGTGACAGTACAGATACTACCTCTACCACAAGTGATAGCTCAGATTCATCTACCACTACAAGTGATAGCACGGACACGTCAGCTTCAAGTGACAGTACAGATACATCCTCTACCACAAGTGATAGCTCAGATTCATCAACTTCAAGCGATAGTACAGACACGTCGTCTACCACAAGCGATACACGTCATGCAAGTGTCTCCTTCTCAAAAACAAGTTCGGATAACAGGACGAACTTTAACTTAACTAATAAAACAAGCAATGACAATGGAAACAAATCAAAAAGAGCACTTCCTAAAACTGGAAGTCAATCGAATAATTGGATAACACTCGCAGGCGTTATATTACTTGTAATCGGTTTAAGAATCACTTTTATGAGTTATAAGAAATCGAAAAGGTAAAAAAATATTCAAGATAAAAAAGAGCAACGTCGCTAACGGACGTTGCTCTTTATTTTTGCTTTTTATCATAAATACAAGAACTACAATTCAATTTGTCAAAAAACACGTAGATTTCCTTCTGAGAAATTTATTTACGTATCGAACCTTTCCCTATTCAGTCTTTGCGATCCAAAATCAGTTGGGTAAGGGAAAAGAGATTCTCTTTTGTTCGAAGAGAGGTGGCAGGTAATTTCTTTATTTCCTTCAAAGCCTTTTCTGTGTAAGAGGCCGCTAACTTCCTAGCTTCTTCCACGCCTCCTGTATGTTCAACGATTTTGCGTACGGCGTCGACATCTTCTTCTGTCATTGCCGCTTTCTTCTCTAAATAAGGTAGTAGCTTTGGTTTGTTTTTTTGCAAAGAGTAGATCAACGGTAAAGAATAGACCCCTTGACGCATGTCTTCTAGTACAGGTTTGCCGATTTCCTGGCTCTCTTTTGTATAATCTAAAATATCATCGATAATCTGAAAGGCCATCCCGATAGAAAGTCCGATATCTCCTGCTTTTTTTGCGAAGCGCTCGCTTGTTCCACTTTCAAAAGCGCCAACAGAACAACTTAATTGGAACAGTTCAGCTGTCTTACCTGAAATATTTTCCAAATATTCTTTTACAGAAAGTTCATAATTATAGCGATCATCCATCTGCCCTAATTCGCCATTCAATACTTTTTCCATACTGCGAGAATTCAATTGGAGACTTTTCAAGGAAGTGGAGTAATCAGACAATAGTTTAAAACAGCAGACAAATAAATAGTCTCCTGCATAGACAGAAACGACATTACCAAACTGACTACGGATATTAGGCTGACCACGTCGCAGATCCGCTTCATCAACGATATCATCATGGATCAGTGTGGCCGTATGGAGCATTTCGATAGAAGCTGCCAAAGCGATGGCTTTGTCTCGATCTTGCTCTGGTCCAAATTGTGAGAACAATAGCTGATAGGCAGGACGCAACAGCTTTCCGCCGGCATGGATCGTTTCTTTGATGGCTTGTTCGACAGGTTTGTTTTTCAGGCGGACAGTTTCTTCCATCCGTTTTAGTGTTTCTGTCAATTCTTTACTTAAAGCAGGATAGTTTTCCCACATTGGATGTAGCTTCATAAAAAACTCCTTGTGTGACGATTATTTTTTGGTAAACATTGGGCTCCATTTTTGTTTGGTTCCCTGCTCATAATCTTTTTGGAATCGTTGAAGTGTCTGCACATGTCGTAAAAGATAATTCGCTGCGATCCCGATTGCAATCCCTGATAAAATCCCTAAAACTGAAAGGACTGGCAAGTACAACATGACTGTCCATGATTGTGCAATGAAAGAAGCCATCAAAAGCTGTCCGACATTATGCATGAAACCGCCGGCCGCACTAATTCCGATGATACTGACACGTTTTGGTCCTAATTGCTTGACCAATAACATTCCAAAATAACTAAGCAAAGCACCACTCATACTATAAAGGAATGTGGAAATCGTTCCGCCTAGCAAAGTAGTCAGGAATAGTCGTAGCCAAAGTAGTAAGAAGCTGTCTTGTTTTTTCATGGTAAAAATGGCAACGATCGTGATTAGATTGGCTAAGCCTAGTTTTGCACCAGGCGCAAAAGAAAAAGGATAAGGGATCATATTTTCCAATAAACCAATGATCACTCCTTGTGCAACAAGTAGCGAAATATAAATCATTTTTTGTAATTTACTCATGGTGTGTGAAGGTCTAATAAATCAGACTGTCTTCGTCACCTCCATCTGTTGAACGGACTTCGATCACTAATTTATGTGGCAAACAGACGATGGTTTCGCCATTTTTCGTTGCCCAGCCTCGACGTACGCAGATCTGGTCATCGCAATCTGCTTCTTTTATCCGTACTCGATCGCCATCTATCTCGATCAAGTTATAATCTCCGTGTTCATCTTTGTAAGTATATGTGTTGCTCTCTTCTCCAGCCATCAAAGGGAATGTTTTGATTTCTGTGCCATCCACACGCAGTACCGCTTCTTTTTCTGCTGTTGCGGTGTTTTGCTGAAGACCAAAAATCATGACTGGTAAAAAAGAAAGAACAGTCAAAAGCAAAATAATAAAAACATCCCAAGGTTTGAGCAGACTTTTTTCAGCAAATTCTTTAAGGCTCATTTTTGTTCTCCTTTTTCCAGATTAACTCACCCAATTTTAGCATAAAAACAAGAGGTTGTGACACCTGTGTCTTGCTTTGAGTAATAAGAACGAAGAATAGAAAACAGCTTTCCATGTTTTCTAATTCTTTGGGCTTATTACCGAGAAGCAGCAGGTGGAACACCGTTTATAACAAGAGGTTGTGACAGAAGTGGGCAACTTCAAGAAATAAGAAGGAATTTACGAAAATTACTTTTCAAGTTTTTGTGAAATTTCGGCTTATTTTTCGAAGAAGCTACTTCTGGAACACCGTTTATAACAAGAGGTTGTAACAGAGGTTGTGACACCTGTGTCTTGCTCATGGAGGCTTATCTCGGGCATCTTATTCCTTTAATTTTACATAAAAAGGAGGCTGTGACGGTTTGTCTCAGCCCCTTTCTATTGAAATCTTGCATTCAAATAACGTTCTTTATCTATTTATTTCTTGCCGTACTGGGAACTTGGTCTACCGTACCACCAATTACCTAGTGTACGTTGTAGCCATGGAATTACCCAGCGATCCAACCCAATCGCACGTCCGGAACCGTTCATCAATGCGAAAGCAACAAAAATGAACCAAATGTTTACCCAGTAAAACATGCCTGATAAGCAGAACGTGATCACCAATACAATCGTTGTCGCACTGCATAGCCATGTGAATAATCCAGCAATCAATGCTAATGCCAAGGCAATTTCAAAGAATACCATGAATTTTTGGAAGAACATTGCTACATCATTGTTTGGCATGATCACTTGCATGATCTTTGTGAACCAGTCTGGTGACTTCTCAATCACAGCCATTGGTTCTTCACCGTATGCATAACTCAAACCAAAATGTGCAGCTTGAGTCGCTGCTTCTCCGGCACTTGCCCCTGCTCCGCTGGCAGCTGTGGTTGCATCACCAGCAGCAGAAGCACCACTGGCAACATCTGTTACATTGTATTCCCATGTCCAAGGGAACACACTGTTTCCAGTGAACCATGATCCTTCACCAAACCAAGTACTTGGTTTGAACACTTCACCATTCCCAATGATTTTTTTGGAAGCTTCAACGAACCAAACTAAACCATAGAAAATACGAAGTGGCACACTCCATAAGACATTGCCGTAACGAGAAGAATGTCCTCGAGTCACGTTGCGATCATCTTTGATATGGAAAAACTCATGCATTAAATATTGGAACATATAATAACCAGAACGAATATCAAAGAAGTATTTCAAATTCACGATATGTTTCATTACGATAGCTAAAAATCCGCTTAAATGGATCTTATCAAATAGGTTAGCTACCCCCCATTTGGCACCAATAGAAACCATAAATCCTTGATAGTTTCCTTTAAATTTATGCTTTTCTCCGCCTTTGATCGAAGCCACGATATTCGCTGCGGCTGTGTGTCCTGTTTGTTCAGCAGCTTGAACGATCTGCGGTGTCGGTGTTCCTGGGAATTCTTCATAAAAGACTAAATCACCAATGATATAGATGTTTTTATCTTCGTAGCCTTTTGCCTGCATATATTCATTGGCGATCAACCGCTGTCCGCGTGCTGATTCTAATCCAAAGTCAGCAGCGTCAGAAGTTCCTTTGACACCAGCTGTCCAAATCAGTGTGTGAGTCGGAATGTTGCGTCCGTCTTTCAATTTGATATGATCAGCAGCCACTTCTACGATTGGTGCATTCAATAATAATTCCACGTTGTGCTTACGCAAATAGCGTTCAGCTTTTGCAGCATCATTTCGATCCAACATATTCAAGATCGTCGGCATTGCCTCTACGACCATCAGTGTGATTTCGTTTGGATCTAATTTATAATCTTTGGCTAGGCGATTTTTCCAGTCGATCAGTTCCCCAATCATTTCAATACCGGTAAATCCAGAACCACAGACAACGAAAGTCAGCATGGCTTTACGCAGTTCATCATCTGGTTCCAATGCAGCTTTTGCTACTGTCTTCTCAATATGTTCCCGAATCCTTACAGAATCTTCAAATGACCAAAGGGTGAATCCGTGTGCTTTGACACCAGGTGTACCAAAGTCATTCGGCTCTCCGCCCATTCCAAGGATCAGCTGATCAAAAGGATAGGAACCTAATTTGGTCTTGACGATTTTTCGTTCTTTATCGATACCGATTACAGTGTCTGTGACAAGTTGTACATTCTTTTGACGAGCAAACAAATGCTGCAGATCGTATTGGATTGCTTCTGGTTCTACACGTCCGCCAGCTACTTCATGCAACTCGGTCATCATAGTATGGTACGAATGACGATCGATCAGAGTAATTGCTACATCTTCTTTTTTCAGTTTCTTTGCCAAGTATTTTGTAGCTGAAACACCGGCATATCCTGCTCCTACAACGACAATATTTTGCTTTGCCATTGATCATCCGCTCCTTATAGACTATCTATATAATGAATATATGATAATTCTTTTAGTTTGATACTTATTACACAATCTCCATATATTATATAGATGTTCTGTTCTTTTGTCTAACTCCTTTTGGATTTTTTTCAAATTTTAAAATAAAGCGTTTTTTCACGAAATTTGCTGAAAGAAAACGTTTGAAATATTACATGGGTTATTTATCAAAAATAGTTGACTTATAGGCTAAAAAGATTAGAATGTATAATGAATCACAAAGAAAAATTGTGGACTAGAAATGGAATGGTGGGGTATTAAAATGAAGAAAAAACGTTTTGTAACTGGATTTGCCGTATTAGCATTTTCAGCTCTAGTGTTAGGCGCTTGCGGCGCAGATGACAACGGAAGCTCAAACTCTTCTTCTGAATCATCTACAGCACAATCTTCGACTGCAAAAAGCACAACAGAATCATCTGCAAAAGTTGTAGCTGGCGGAGATTTGCAAGACGGCACATATAAATTAGAAGAAAAAAATTATTCAAATGGTTACCGTGCAGTCTTTGAAATGGTTGTAAAAGACGGCAAAATCACTGAATCAAAATATGATAACGTCAATGAAAACGGCGAATCAAAAACAAAAGATGCAGAATACAACAAAAACATGGAAGCAAAATCTGGCACAAACCCAGAAAAATACATTCCTGAGTTGAATGACCAATTCTTAAAAGCACAAAGCGCAAGCGGTGTGGAAGTCGTAACTGGAGCTACTCACTCATCTGAAAGCTTCCAAAACTACGCACAACAATTGATCCAAGCTGCTCAAGCTGGTAACACAGATACAATCGAAATCGACAATGGTGCTGATTTGAAAGACGGCACTTACAAGCTTGAAGAAAAGAACTACTCTAACGGCTACCGTGTGCAATTCGAAATGACAGTTGCTGGCGGCAAAGTAACTGAATCAAACTTTGATTATATCGACAAAGACGGTAAATCAAAACAAGATGATACAGAATATAATGAAAATATGAAAGCAAAAAGCGGTACAGAACCAAAAACTTACATCCCTACTCTGAACGACGAATTCGTCAAAGCAATGGGCGAAGAAGATGGCTCACCTGCTAATGTAGAAGTTGTTACAGGTGCTACACACAGCTCACATTCATTCATCATGTACGCACAACAATTAGTGAATGCAGCTGAAAAAGGCGACACTCAAACAATCGAAGTAGATAATATCGTAACAGAAAAATAATCACATAATCATACTAATAAAAGTTGGAGGGTGGGACGATAGCCAGATTAGGCAGTCGTCTCACCTTTCAAAATGAAGAGAGGAAAAAGATGCGGAAAAAACTACTATTTTCCTTAATCACACTGGGCATCTCTTTTATGGTGCTAACTGGCTGCAGCAACTCAGCAAATAAAACAACCACTGAAAGTTCAGCAGCTACCAAGATATTGAAAGATCCATATTCTGATGAACAGTTCTTGTTAGGGACTTACGTTCGTATCCGTGTGTATGATGAAGGCAAAGAATCAGCATTGAAACCTGCCTTCGATCGAGTAAAAGAACTTGGTGATAAAATCACGATCAATCAAAAAGGTTCTGAGATCGATGAAGTGAATGAGCAAGCTGGGATCAAACCAGTAAAAGTTTCTGATGACGTCTACACGTTAGTCAAGCGGGCCTACGAATATAGCCAAGATTCTCAAGGCGGATTCGATATGGCGATTGGTGCAATCACACAATTATGGCGAATCGGTTTTGATGACGCCAGAAAACCTTCCCAAGAAGAAATCGATCAGGCATTGAAATTAGTGGATTATCATAAGATCGAACTAAATGACAAAGAAAAAACTGTTTATCTAAAAGAAAAAGGAATGATCATCGATTTAGGTGCAATCGCCAAAGGTTACATTACGGACGAAGTAGTGAAAGTCTTGAAAAAACAAGGAGTGACCACTGCCATCGTTGACTTGGGCGGTAATGTCTATGTCTTAGGCCACAGCCCAAGAGGCGAAAACCAAGACTGGACAGTCGGCATCCAAGATCCGAACATGGCTCGCGGATCTGTTTTAGGTTCTATTAAAGAACGGAACAAAACATTAGTTACCTCTGGAATTTACGAGCGTTATTTAGAAGTAGATGGCAAAAAATACCATCATTTGTTTGATCCAAAAACGGGTTATCCGTTCGACAATGATATCGCAAGTGTCACGATCATAACAGATAAATCAATTGATGGTGACGGGTTGTCTACAGCAGTCTTTTCAATGGGTGTGAAAAAAGGACTGGAATACGTCGAAAGCGAATTGAATAACGGGACGGAAGCGATCTTCGTGACAAAAGACGATAAAGTATATGTGACCGATCCAATCAAAGACACCTTCAAATTATCGGAGGACTCCCATTACACGATGGGTGACCGTTCTGAACTAAAATAAGGAGTACGAACCATGACACTAAAAATCTTTTTAGAAGTAGTTGAAATACGAACAAAGGTGGCTAGTGTATTTCCTTTTGCGGTAGGGGTATTATTCTCTATCGCTTTTTTTCATGAGATACATTGGCTAAACACTTTTTTATTTTTTATTGGAATGCTAGTTTTTGATTTAGCGACTACCGCTATCAATAATTACATGGATTATGAAAAGGCTCATTCTGAAGTATATAAGTATGAAGAAAATGTCATTGGCCGCAGAAATCTATCTCCTGTATTGATTCGAAACATGATTTTAGCTATGATTGCATTTGTTTTTGTTATCGGCGTTATTCTAACGATCAATACGGGTTGGCTTTTACTTTTGATGGGATTTATCTGTTGTTTTATTGGAGTATTCTATACATTCGGACCGATTCCTTTATCTCGAATGCCTTTAGGGGAAATTTTCAGTGGGGTGACTATGGGCCTTGGAATTTTTGCCATGGTCGTTTATGTCAATACATTCGGTTCAGATGTCTATGATCTGACAGTCAACTTTTCATCTGGACAATTTGATTTGGTAGGAAATCTTTGGGCTATAGCAGCAATCGTATTAGCTTCCTTACCCTTGGTGTTTACGATTGCCAATATCATGTTGGCTAATAATTTGCGGGATCTTGACCGTGATATTGAAAATCATCGCTATACACTAGTTTTTTATATCGGACGTCCTGCGGGAACAGTCTTATTCCAGCTATTGATGTATGCTTGCTATTTCGTGATTTTAATGGGGTTGTTGAGCGGTATCTATGAATGGCCGATCTTGGTCACCTTCTTGACCTTGCCAATTGTGAAGAAGCATTTGGATCAATTCAAGCAAACGTTACCCCAGCCTATCAGTTTCAGCTATTCCATCAAAAATATGGTCTTATTCAATGCCAGTTATGTATTGGGGCTATTACTAACAATCATTATGCAAGCCATTTAACAGCATGAAGAGGTTGTGAAAAAACTGCCCTGCATCAAGTAATAAGAACAGCCAAATAAAAATAGCTCCTTATATTTTTCGTTTGGTTGGGCTTATTACCGCAGATGCAAGCTTTTGAACACCGTTTATCAGGAGGTTGTGAAAAAGTCGCTTAGTTTCGAGTATTAAGAAAAATTTTGTGAAAATGGCTTTCCACATTTTTGCATAAATTTGGCTTAATACCGAGAAACTGGCTTTTGAACACCGTTTATCAGAGGTTGTAAAATCAGTGTTTTGTCCTGAGTATTAGAGAAACAAATGGAAAAATAGTTCCTCATATTTTGCCGTTTTTTGAGCTAATACCGAAGGACAGCTGATTGAACACTATTTGTTCGGAAAAAGTGACTAACTATGACACAATTTTTTTCACAGTCCCTTTTTTCACTTGATTTGATTCGTACCAGCGAACTTGACGAGAACTTTCTTGGTTTGGTAACTATATGGTATTCTTTTAACATCCTCGTTTGCTTCTTCTAATTTATTTATACAAAGTCACACTTTTTTAAACATCTGTTCTTCGATACATTTCTATTTCTTTTAAACATCGATACCAATATTTTGAACTTAAGAGTGCATACCAAATGGATTCATTTACTCTTCGTCAGTTACGAAGATAATCAAAATCTCCAACTTCCCTACTTATTTCGTTTTGAGAATTATCGAAGCAATCTTACATAAATAACTAAAAAACAAAAAACCAGAAAATCAGTATACTGATTTTCTGGTTTTACATGGTTTGTTCAATAAAAAGCTGTTGGAACTGTTAATATTAAATTATCGCATCGTTACGAATTCTTCCGCTCCTGTTGGATGGATGGCTACTGTATTGTCAAAGTCTTCTTTAGTTGCACCCATCTTGATAGCCACGGCAAAACCTTGCAGCATCTCATCGACACCAACACCAATAGCATGTAAGCCGACGATTCTTTCTTCTTTTCCGACACAGATCAATTTCATTTCGCATTTTTGGCGATAATCATTTAATGCAAAGTACATTGGGGTAAAGCGTGAACGATAAACTTTCAATTCATTTTCGCCATATTTTTCCAATGCTTCTTCTTCTGTCAAACCAATTGTTGCAATTGGTGGATGCGTAAAGACGACTGTCGGAACAAGTTTATAGTCAAGATAAGAATCTTTCTTTCCATTAAATAAACGTTCTGATAAACGTCTACCAGCTGCGATTGCAACAGGAGTCAGATCTAATTTACCGATCACATCACCAACAGCAAAAATATGTTCATCCGTTGTATTTTGGTATTTATCTACTTTGATAAACCCTTTTTTGTCCAATTCCACATTTGTATTTTCCAGACCTAATTTTTCGGTATTCGGTACACGTCCACCGGCAAAAAGTACACAATCACCAGTTAAGGTTTCACCATTTTCAAATAGCACCGTATATTCGTCATTGTTTTTAGTAATTTCTTTAGCAATATGATGTGCGTAAGTTTTTATTCCAGCTTCTTGGTACATTTGGATCAAATTGTCCGAAAGCATTTTATCAAACGTTCTAAGTGGTCGTTCTTTTCGATATGCCCACATGACTTCACTACCTAAACCACGAAATACACCTGAAAGTTCAGCCGCAATGTATCCAGCACCTAAAACGATTGCTCTCTTAGGTAACTCTGTTAATTCAAAAAATCCATTTGAATCAATTGCGTATTCTCCACCAGGAATGGTCATTTTACTTGCACGGCCTCCAGTAGCGATCAAGATTTTAGGAGCACGATAGGTTTCACCGTTTACTTCGATCGTTTGACTATCGATAAAAGTAGCGTAACCTTTTATAGCCTCGACATGATTGCTATCTAATCCTCTTTGATAAGCACCGTGTAGAAAATCAATATATTTTTCTCGTCTTTCTACTAGACCGGCGAAATCAACATTTTTTAAATCTGCTTGGATACCGTAACTTGAGGCATCTCGTTCAATTGTTTCCAAAATCGTACTTGCTTGCCACATAACTTTTTTAGGTACACAACCGACGTTGACACATGTTCCGCCCAATTCATTCGCTTCAATCAGCAAAACTTTTGCGCCATGCATCCCTGCTCTGTTTGCTGAAGCAATACCGCCAGAGCCGCCACCAATTACGATGTAATCATATATTTGCATTTTGTTCCTCCTTATTGAAGAGATCAATCAAAACCTTTATTTAACGATCCTTTTTCTACAGAAAACAAGTGTAACACTTTTCTTGAATTTTGTATGCGAAGATGCTTAAAACAGGGATATATCAGCTTTTTCCTTATTTACGTTTTCGGATCATATCTCCAGGTTTCACCGGCTGTGCGACTGGCATAGTTAAAATCATCATTGGATTTGGTGCTCGGTCAATGGATTCGCCTTCTTCATTATGCATAACTTCAACGGTTTGACTGAAATGACTGAATCCTGGACCATAAAATTCGATTTCATCTCCTACAGAAAACAAGTTTCTCTGACGTATCGTAGCAATCTGTGTTGCCTCATCATAAGATAATACTTCACCGACAAATTTATATACTGGGATTTTACGACGTTCACCGAATAATTGTTCGTTTTCAGTTGGTGTATTGTAGTAAAAACCTGTAGCTAATTCTCGTTGTGCTACTTTCCATAACTCGTCGATCCATTCTTGCTTGCAGACATAGTTTTCAGGATCTTCCATATAACTGTCTACAGCCGCTTTATAGACATTTGACACCGTAGATACATAATGGATCGATTTCATTCTTCCTTCGATCTTGAAGCTGTCTACGCCGTTTTCAATCAATTCTGGAATATGTTCGATCATTGACATATCCACTGCACTCATCGAGAATTCTTCTTCCACTTCGCCTGTATCAGTTAAACTGTTTCGTTCTTGACCAAAAGGCATATCGAACAATCCATACTTCCAGCGACAAGATTGAGAACATCCGCCACGGTTTGCATCCCGCATCGACATATGGTTGGACAATGTGCATCGACCAGAATAAGAGATACACATGGCACCATGGATAAATGCTTCGATTTCGGTATCCGTATTTTTACGAATCTCTGCCACTTCCTCCATTGAAACTTCACGAGCTAAAACGACACGTTCCAACCCTTCTTCTTTCCAGAATTCCAATGTCTCAAAATTAGTTGCTGAAGCTTGAGTGGATAAATGGATCGGCAGACCTGGGGCTTCTGTCGCACAAATTTCGATCAAAGCTGGATCAGAAACAATCACTGCAGAAATACCGACATCACGCAAACTGCGGAAAAATTCCCCTGCTCCATCTTCATTTCCTTCATGGGTGACCATATTAGCAGCAACGTATACCTTCGCATCATGTTCTTTTGCAAAAGCAACTCCTTCAGCCATTTCTTCATAAGTAAAATTACCTGCACGGCTTCTTAAACCATATGCATTCCCGCCAATATATACTGCATCTGCTCCATAATGGATCGCGGTTTTTAACTTTTCCAGTGTTCCTGCTGGCGCTAGGATTTCTGGTCGTTTCAATTTTCTTTTTACTGTCATTTCTTTCATCATACTCCTTATTTGATAGCAGAAGGATCAATATAAAAGAATCCTGTATCTAATTCACGGTTTTCAGGATGCAATTTACTGATTTCGCTAGTCATTTTTTCCGCTTTTTCTTGATCCCAGCTACCTTCTAAAATTTGTTTTTTTGCTTCGGCGAATAGTCGAGTGATGTTTACGAATTTTTCGCCTGGAGTAAATAATCCGTCCAATTTCCATGTACAGTAATGATGCTGATAAAGTTCATTCAATTCATTCGAGAGATTCAGATCATTGCTGGCAAAAATATGTGTGCCATGACTATCTTCATAAATAGAATAATGTGTCTCTTCTTTTTTAGGTTCCGAGATAAAAAGACCTCTTTCACGATCTTTTTGTTCGTCTTGTTTCGTATAGTTATAGTAATTCTGTAGCAGTGGACGTTTGGATTGATGGATGCATGTAGCACCATACACAAGGGTTTCTACAGGAATATCGAGTTTTTCTTCCATCGCCTTCATCTCTTCAAAAGGAACTTCACGAGCAAGTACTGCTCCAACTGCGCCTTTTTTCGCCCAGAAATTGATTTGACGTGCGCTCGTTACTAATGTTTCAGCATCATAAATATACGGTATACGCAATTCAGGATTTTTTTTCATCGTATAAATAATACCTGTATCACCAACTGTGATCACATCTACGTTTATTTCTTTTAAAAAAGCCAAATATTCAGGTACATTTTTCATTTTTTCAGGATGAATGATCCCATTTACAGCAATATTCGCTTTTTTACCATACTTGTGTGCTAATTCTACCAATTGTCGCTGTTCTTCTCGTGTAAATGAAGCAGGCAGACGCAATCCAAATTGCTCTTCACCGAAATATAGTGTATCTGCACCTGCAGCAAGCAACTGTTCTGCTTGTTCAATAGTTTCTACTGTGGTTATGAGTTCGATCATAATTTTCTCCTCCTACAACTTCATAATAGTAGCATAGCTCTAAAAACTTTCCAATACTTCTTCTATTTAAAGTCGGATTTTTGAAAATTATTTCACAAAAAATCAAAATAAAGTTCGATATATTCTGTCCAAATATAAAAAGAGATTGTGACAAAAATCTTGTCACAACCTCTTAATCAAGTCTTACTATTATAAAAATTCAGCTACACAGGCCAAGTAACTATAGGGAACCTACTGTTTCCTTTTTAGGTCCGCGAACATTCAATGTGATCTTACCTTTTGAAGCACCTACTGTTACGTGGTCACCTAAACGAATTTCTCCGCCAAGCAAAGCCTCGCTCAATCGATCTTCAATTTCTTTTTGAAGTGCGCGACGGATTGGACGTGCACCATATTCAGGATCAAATCCAGCTTTCCCGATCACATCGATTGCAGATGGTGTGATTTTCACTTGAATATCTTGTTCTTTCAATCGTTTGATAATCGCTTTGCTCATGATTTGGACGATTGTATGGATTTCATCTTTACTCAATGAATGGAAGACGACAGTCTCATCGATTCGATTCAAGAATTCAGGTCGGAAAGCTTTCTTTAACTCTTCTAAGATACGTTTTTGCATGGCTTTGTGATCTTTAGTAACATCTTGGACATTGAATCCGACATTTTTTTCTTCTCGAATTTGTGTCGCTCCGATATTTGAAGTCATAATCATGATTGTATTTCTAAAGTCCACTTTTCTACCTTTAGAATCTGTTAAATGACCATCATCCAATACTTGCAGAAGTAAATTGAAAACGTCTGGATGTGCTTTCTCCACTTCATCTAAGAGAATCACTGAATATGGTTTTTGACGAATTTTTTCTGTCAACTGTCCACCTTCATCATACCCTACGTATCCTGGAGGAGACCCGATTAATCGGCTTGTACTGTATTTTTCCATAAATTCTGACATATCAACACGGATCAGGGCATCTTCACTTCCAAACATGACTTCTGAAAGTGCTTTGGCCAATTCTGTTTTTCCGACACCAGTTGGTCCAAGGAACATGAATGAACCAATTGGACGATCAGGATCTTTCAATCCGCTTCGTGCACGGCGGATCGCACGTGAAACTGCTTTGACAGCCTCATCTTGACCAACGACACGTTCATGCAGAAGTCCTTCCAGTTCTAACAAGCGTTCGCTTTCTTTTTTCTCCAACTGCTGTAGAGGGACACCAGTCCACTCCGATACAACTGTAGCAACATCTTCTTCTGTTACACGATCAGAATAACCTTGCTCCTGTTTTGCTTCAATTGCAGAAACTTTTTGCAGCTTTTTACGTAGTGCTTTTTCTTGTCTGCGTAATTGAGCAGCATTTTCAAAGTCTTGTTTTTGGATCGCTGCTTCCTTTTCTTGTACTAGTTCATCGATTTCTAGTTTGATCACAGTTGATTTTGTTAAGTGATCGGTTTGATCCAAACGGACTTTCGCTGCTGATTCATCGATCAAATCAATTGCTTTATCGGGTAGTTGACGAGAAGTGATATAACGAACAGAAAGATTGACTGCTGCTCGTACAGCTTCATCTGTGATCTCCACTCCATGGTGCTCTTCATATCTTGTACGTAATCCTTGAAGAATCACTTCTGCTTCTTCAGGAGTTGGCTCATCTACTTGAATGCGAGCAAAACGTCGCTCTAATGCAGAATCTTTTTCGATATATTTTTGATATTCATCTAGGGTCGTTGCTCCGATCGTTTGTAATTCTCCTCGAGCTAACGCCGGTTTCAAGATATTCGAAGCATCAATTGCTCCTTCTGCTCCACCTGCACCAATTAAGGTATGCAATTCATCAATGAATAAGATTACTTGACCATCATTATAGATTTCGTCGATGACCTTTTTCATTCGATCTTCAAATTCACCGCGATATTTCGTACCAGCAACCAAAGATCCCATATCAAGCATCATCAGGCGCTTTTCTTGCATGTCTTCTGGCACTTCACCTAAAATGATTTTTTGAGCTAACCCTTCAGCAATGGCTGTTTTGCCTACACCAGGTTCACCCACCAGTACAGGGTTATTCTTTGTCCGTCGGCTAAGAATCTGGATAAGCCGTTTCACTTCTCTCGAACGACCAACAACTGGGTCCAGCTTGTTTTCTTTTGCTAATTTCGTCAAATCACGTGCTAATGAATCTAGCGTAGGTGTTCCTTGCGGTGTTTGCCGTTTATCTTGTACATTTACATTTCTACGACGATTCATTCCTTTTCCAGCAGAATCACCAGCTAGCCCCATTTTTTGTTTCAGAACTTGACGGGCTTTTGAAAGGCTGATACCTAAGTTGATCATGATTCGAGTAGCCATGATACTTTCATCTTTTAATAAGCTCATCAAAATATGTTCTGTTCCAACTTTTTGAGAACCAGTTTTCTTCACTTCGCTGCTAGCTAAAGCAAAAACTTGTTTCATTCTTGGTGAATATGGAAGAAAGACTCCTTTAGGGTAAGAACGGATACCACCATAACCAATCAGATGTTCAATTTCTTCATAAATTTCCGTTTCATTCAAATCCATTTCACGTAATACTTTTCCAGCAATTCCATTTTGCTCGACCACTAAGGCTAGTAAAACATGTTCTGAACTAACTGATTGATGTTTCAACCGTTTTGCTTCTTCTTGTGCAATTTCTAATACTGCTTGGGCTCTTTCAGTAAAAAGTTCTTCCATCTAATCTCACTTCCCATCTTCATAACTTAAACGTTCCAGAAATGCTCGGAGAATCCGAGCACGTGTATGATCTTCATATTCATTGAAATTCAATGTGTTTTTTGCAATTGCACTCAACATCAAGTTTCCTTCTTTTTTTGTAATTATTTGGTCTTCATAAAGTTTTTGAATAATAGCAAAAGCATTTTTCTCACTGATTGTATCATCAAATAACTGATTTATCTGCTCAAGTAATTGTTTTTTATCTGAAATCCTTACTTTTGCAATTCGTATATAACCACCACCACCACGTTTGCTTTCTACTAGATAACCACGTTGGATGGTAAAACGGGTATTAATCACATAGTTGATTTGTGAAGGAACACAGTTAAAGAGGTCTGCCATTTCAATCCTTCGAATCTCGATCATTTCACTATTTTCCAGAATTTTCTTTATATATGATTCAATTAAATCCGAGGTATTCTGATGTGCCATCTTATTCATTCCCTTTGACTAATATTGACCTTAATTATAACGAATTTGATAATAGAAAGAAAGAAGAACGCTTTTTGTTAAATAAATCCTTTAGAATCAACAAAAAAAAATACGGAATATACTATTCCGTATCGACGCGCCCAAGAGGAGTCGAACCCCTAACCTTTTGATCCGTAGTCAAACACTCTATCCAGTTGAGCTATGGGCGCATATTCAATTTAAAAAAATTATAAATCATTTGAAAACAAAAAGCAAGATAAAAAAAATCGGGAAGACAGGATTCGAACCTGCGACCCCTTGGTCCCAAACCAAGTGCTCTACCAAGCTGAGCTACTTCCCGTTTAATTAAACGCGCCCAAGAGGAGTCGAACCCCTAACCTTTTGATCCGTAGTCAAACACTCTATCCAGTTGAGCTATGGGCGCATATTTGAAATGCCGAGGACCGGAATCGAACCGGTACGGTGATCACTCACCGCAGGATTTTAAGTCCTGTGCGTCTGCCAGTTCCGCCACCCCGGCGCGATTGCTTTGGCAAAGCGGAAAACGGGGTTCGAACCCGCGACCCCCACCTTGGCAAGGTGGTGCTCTACCACTGAGCTATTTCCGCGTGTTTAAAGATGCCGGCTAAAGGACTTGAACCCTCGACCCTCTGATTACAAATCAGATGCTCTACCAACTGAGCTAAGCCGGCATGTAAAACTTAAATTATGCGGGTGAAGGGACTTGAACCCCCACGCCGTAAGGCGCTAGATCCTAAATCTAGTGCGTCTGCCAATTCCGCCACACCCGCAAAAATATGAGCCGTACAGGGCTCGAACCTGTGACCCTCTGATTAAAAGTCAGATGCTCTACCAACTGAGCTAACGGCTCATATGGAGGTTAACGGGATCGAACCGCTGACCCTCTGCTTGTAAGGCAGATGCTCTCCCAGCTGAGCTAAACCTCCATGGATAACTTAAGCGTGGCGACGTCCTACTCTCACAAGGGGCAACCCCTCACTACAATCGGCGCTAAGAAGCTTAACTTCTGTGTTCGGCATGGTTACAGGTGTATCCTTCTCGCTATCGCCACCACACTGTGGTGTTATCTTTTATTGAGTAAATTTTGTTCACTCAAAACTGGATTTGAAGTCACATAAGTTTTTTTCCGAGTTCTTTTCTTTTAACCTATTGGTTAAGTCCTCGATCGATTAGTATCAGTCCGCTCCATACATCACTGTACTTCCACTCCTGACCTATCTACCTGATCATCTCTCAGGGATCTTACTTTCTTAAAGAAATGGGAAATCTCATCTTGAGGTGGGCTTCACACTTAGATGCTTTCAGCGTTTATCCCTTCCCTACATAGCTACCCAGCAATGCCCTTGGCAGAACAACTGGTACACCAG
>SKEV01000133.1_pt1 | contig 61497 bp, 59 predicted proteins | sample 4819531 | NCBI WGS metagenome assembly SKEV01 (sample SAMN11008800, study PRJNA524170) | human gut metagenome | biome: Human fecal sample; material: Feces; isolation source: fecal sample from pouch patient p9, p28 | host: Homo sapiens | place: Israel: Tel-Aviv | collected 2016-08-01 | reverse complement strand
GTTTTGAGGGTACGTATTATAATTGTATATGTACTAAATGCGCGAGTGGCTCAGGGGTGGAGCACCACCTTGCCAAGGTGGGGGCCGCGGGTTCGAATCCCGTCTCGCGCTTTTTTGCTTTAGTGGCTGGGCCTTGATTCATCAGGGTTTCCCGGCTTTTTTGCATATAATTTGCCATGGGAGAGGAAGCAGATGAGAAAAAGGAATCCAATCATGTTGGAGGAGGCCCAGGAACGCCTCATGAAGATTAAGATGAAGGAAGAGACTGAAACCGTATGGGTGACAGAGGCATTGGGAAGAGTGTGCGCTGAAAATATATACGCAGTCATGGACCAGCCTCCCTTTCCGCGGTCCCCATTGGATGGTTACGCAGTCAGAAGCCTGGACACGGCAGGGGCATCAAGGGAGAATCCGGTAAGACTGAACGTAATCGAGCATATCTGCGCCGGCATGTATCCTAAATTAAAGATAGGACCGGGGGAGGCAGCCAGAATTATGACAGGCGCCCCTATACCAGAGGGAGCGGACGGCGTTATCATGCAGGAGCGGACTGACGAGGGAAGTGATTCTGTTGAGATATACCAATCTGTCACATCTTATGGAAATTATTGTAAAAAAGGTGAGGATACCTGCAGGGGAGCCCTGCTGATGGAAAAGGGAAGGTCGATACATTCTTCCCACATAGGAATCCTTTCAAGTCAGGGAATTGAGACCATACCGGTATATTCCGTGCCTGTGGTAGCTATTATGGCCACGGGGGATGAACTGGTGCCTGTGGGAACTCCTCTGGAGCCGGGAAAGATTTATGACAGCAATGGCCCCCTTCTTGCCGCCAGGATAAGGGAATTGGGAATGAAGCCCTTTCTTCTCCAACGTGGAGGAGACGACACAGAGAAGCTGGCCGAAGAAATCAGAAAACAATTGACGGAGTGCGATGCTCTGATTACCAGCGGCGGTGTATCGGTGGGCGTGCGGGACTGTATGCCTTATGTGGCCGAAGCCCTTGGAGCGGATGTACTGTTTCACGGAATCAATGTGAAGCCGGGTTCTCCCATGCTGGCAATGATAGTGGAGGGCAAGCCTGTATTCTGCCTGTCCGGGAATCCCTTTGCGGCGGCAGCCACGTTTGAGGTTCTGGTGAGGCCGGTGCTGGAACGGATGCGCGGAAGAGCGCAGTGGAAGCCGGAGATTCTGCTGGGAATACTTAAAAGTCCGTTTCCCAAGGCATCTCCCTGCAGGCGCCTGGTAAGAGGAAAGATAGAGGACGGAAAGGTATGGCTGCCTGAGGGGCGCCATTCTTCGGGTATGCTGTCCAGTATGGCCGGTTGTAACTGCCTGGTAGATATCCCGGCAGGAAGCGGCGGTTTAAAGGCAGGGGAACAGGTGAAAGTCATGCTTATGTAGCTTCATATGAATTCTTTGCGTACGGCGGAAATCTTCTGGTGGGGATTTCCGCCGTTTTGTGAAAGCTCCGGCGGTATATGTTTTTATAATCTTGTCCAAATGCTTGGAATCTCTGGATCTGGACTGCGAAAGGATGCCAGGCATTCATGGTACTGGTGCCAAACATTCAGGTGCCAAACATTCATGGTACCGGACTCTTGTCATATCTGGAAAATTATACTATAATAGGCGAAATGGGCTGATTTAGCCTGTTAATGGGTAAAAGTATTCAAATGGGTAAGCGAGATTAACCGGTAAAAGTGTTTTAGGAAAAGGGTAAGGAACAGGCAGGGATAAGTAAAATGGCGGGATTAGGTACGATTGTTAACGTGGCCGGTATACTGGCCGGATGCGGTGTGGGGCTTTTATTGAAAGGCGGACTGCCCAAACGGCTGCAGGATACGATTTCCAGCGCAGTGGGGCTGTGCGTGGTGTTTGTTGGCATTACGGGCGCCCTCAAAGGGCTGATGACCATAAATGGAGGCAGCTTTGAGACACGGGACACGCTGGTGAGTGTGGTCTGCATGGTGGCAGGCGCTGCCCTGGGTGAATGGATTAATATTGAGTACAAGCTGCAGCAGCTGGGGGAGTGGTGCAAATCCAGGATTCCCGCAGGACAGGTATCAGGGACTTTTGTGGAGGCATTTGTCAGCAGCTCCCTGCTGTTTTGTGTGGGGGCCATGGCCATTGTGGGTTCCCTGGAGGACGGTTTAAGCCATAATTATAATACTTTGTTTACCAAGGCGGTGATGGATGGGGTTTTGTCCGTGGTGTTTACAGCAGCTCTTGGCATAGGAACTGCATTTTCCGTTTTTCCCGTGGCCATCTATCAGGGGAGTATTACCCTGCTGGCAGGGCTGGTGAGGCCATTTCTCACGGATATTATGATAACCAGGGTATCCTGCATTGGTTCCATACTGATATTCGGTCTGGGCCTGAACCTGGTCCTTGGAAGCAAGATTAAGATTGGAAACCTGCTGCCCGCTGTTTTTTTGCCTGTCATTGCCTGTGTGCTGGGTTTTTAGGGATCCGGAAGAGGGCAGTGAGCAGGATAGGGACTGTCAGGCAGATACAGTTGCAGTTATACAGAGAGGAAGGATGAGTCATATGAAATTTGCAAAAAGGATGGACCGTTTTGGAGAAGGGATTTTTTCAAAGCTGGCTGAAATTAAAAAGGAAAAGACTGCAAGGGGAGAGGAGATCATCGATCTCAGCATAGGAGCGCCTAACATACCGCCTGCGCCTCATATTATGGAGGCATTGTGCAGAGCCGCCGCGGAGCCGTCCAACTATGTGTATGCCATCAGTGACAGAAGGGAGATGCTGGAGGCGGCCGGCGGATGGTATCAAACCCGGTATGGGGTGGAGCTGGACCCTGAAACAGAGATTTGCTCCCTGCTGGGCTCCCAGGAGGGACTGGCCCATATCGCTCTGTCCATCGTGGACGAGGGAGATGTGGTGCTTGTGCCGGACCCCTGTTATCCTGTATTTGGTGACGGACCGCAGATAGCCGGTGCCAGGCTTCACTACATGCCTCAGAGGAAGGAAAATGGATATATTATCCGTCTGGACGAGATTCCCGAGGATGTGGCCAGGAAGGCCAGGCTTATGGTGGTGTCCTATCCTAATAATCCAACCACGGCCATGGCGCCGGATTCATTTTATGAGGAACTCATAGCCTTTGCCAGGAAATATGACATCATTGTGCTTCACGACAATGCCTACAGCGACTTGATTTTTGACGGAAAGACATGCGGAAGCTTTCTGCGGTTTCCAGGGGCAAAGGAGATAGGCGTGGAATTTAATTCCCTGTCAAAGACATACGGGCTGGCCGGAGCCAGAATCGGATTCTGCCTTGGCAATTCCCAGGTGGTGTCCCGTCTGAAGCTGCTTAAATCCAACATGGATTATGGCATGTTCCTTCCGATCCAGGCTGCCGCCATTGCGGCGATTACAGGGGACCAGTCCTGTGTACAGGCTACAAGGCAGGCCTATGAGACGCGCAGAAATATTATGTGCGACGGGTTTACATCCATTGGATGGAAGATGGAACGGCCGGAGGCCACTATGTTTGTGTGGGCCCCTATTCCGGAACATTATACCAGCTCAGAGGCATTTGTCATGGAACTGATAGAGCGGGCAGGAGTAATGGTTACCCCAGGCAGCGCGTTTGGTCCGTCCGGCGAGGGATATGTGCGCCTGGCTCTGGTCCAGGATGAGGAGATGCTTAATAAGGCTATAAAAGCTGTCAAAGAAAGCGGCGTCCTGACCGCAGAAGGGAAACGGTAAATGCCAGATGAAAGGAACTGGCCTGTATGGAAGCGGCCTGTATGGAAGCGGTCTGCAATGAACCGGCCCGCATTGAACCGGTGGCATGTGGTGATACTGGTCTATATATGCTTCATATACGGTAATTCCCTGACACCGGCCACTATTTCTTCCCAGGAAAGCGGTTTTCTTTTGGATAAATTCCGGGGAGTCATGATATCCCTGGGCTGGGAGCATCTGTGGCTGACAGAGCACATCATCAGGAAAACAGCCCATTTTGCAGAGTATGCGGTGCTGGGCGGATTGATGGTCAAGGCCTGCGGGGAAAATGGAAGATACAGGATATTTAACAGGGATGTACTGACGATGATTTTTATGGTTCCCTTTGTGGATGAGACCATTCAGCTCTTTGTGGCAGGGCGGTCCGGCCAGATAAGCGATGTATGGCTGGATATGAGCGGAGCAGCCGCGGGGATGATGATTACCGCAGGGGTGCTGTGCTGCCTGCGCAGGAAAAAAGAAAAGTCAAGGCAGGGAGGCAGAGAATGAATATAGGAGTGTGGCTGTCCTATGACGGCACCAGATACGACGGCTGGCAGAAGCAGGGAAATACGGACAGGACCATCCAGGGCAAGCTGGAGGCGGTTCTGGAAAAGCTGGAAGGCAGTCCGGTGGAGGTCCACGGTTCAGGACGGACAGACGCGGGAGTTCACGCAGAAGGCCAGGTGGCTAATTTCCATTTGGCGAAGAGCATGGATCCGGACGGGATTATGAGGTATATGAACCGGTACCTGCCGGAGGACATTGCCGTTAAAAGAGCATGCGTAATGCAGGAACGGTTTCACAGCCGTTTGAATGCGGTGAGGAAAACATACCGCTACCAGATAGAGACAGCACCAAAAAAGAATGTGTTTGAGCGCTGCTACTACTATGGTTTGGGGCAGGAGCTGGATGTGGGGAAGATGGAACAGGCAGCAGCCATCCTTACGGGAACCCATGATTATAAAAGCTTCTGCGGCAATAAGAAAATGAAGAAATCAACAATCCGCACCATTGAATCCATCTGTTTTTGCCGGATGGGAAGCAGAATCCATATATCCTTTACAGGCAATGGTTTTTTGCAGCAGATGGTACGGATTTTATCAGGCACCCTTATAGAGGTGGGGACGGGCAAACGAAAACCGGAGGAAATGGCAGCCATTCTGAAGGCCGGGGACCGTTCTATTGCTGGTTTTACCGCACCGCCTGAAGGGTTATTCCTGGAAAAAGTGGAGTATGGTGATTTGATATGACTGAATTTTTAGTGAAACGATTTGTAAAAAATCATGACAATGTGGAGGATGTACGTGTAAGGACGGCTTACGGGACACTGACCAGCATGGTGGGAATCAGCTGCAATCTGCTTCTTTTTGTATCCAAGCTTTGTATCGGCATCCTGGTGCACAGCATATCTGTTATGGCGGACGCGTTCAACAATCTGTCGGATGCGGCCTCCTCCATTATCGGCTTCGTGGGAGTCAAGATGGCGGAAAAACCGGCGGATGACGACCATCCCTTCGGCCACGGCAGGATAGAATATATTGCGGCCTTTATCGTGGCCTTCCTGGTCATACAGGTGGGATTTTCCCTGTTCAAGACCTCCTTCGGCAAGGTACTGCATCCCGAGGATATGAGTTTTCGGTGGATATCCATACTGATACTTTTTATGTCTGTGGCCATTAAGCTGTGGCTCTCCTGTTTTAATAAAAAGCTGGGAAAGCGTATCAATTCCAAGGTGATGCTGGCCACCTCGGCAGACGCCCTGGGAGATGTGGTCACTACTTCCGCCACCATATGCTCCATCGGAATCTATGGAGCCCTGGGATTCAATGTGGACGGTATTGTGGGGCTTATTGTGTCTGTGGTGGTTATGATCGCAGGCGTGAACATAGCCAAGGATACCCTGGCGCCCCTGATTGGGGAAGCCATTGATCCTGAGATATATGACAAAATAACAAGCTTTGTGGAGAGCTTTGACGGAATTGTGGGCAGTCATGATTTGATTGTACATAATTACGGACCTTCGCGAAGCATGGCCTCCATTCATGCAGAGGTGCCCAATGACTGCGACGTGGAGCGCACACATGAAATCATTGACCGCATTGAGCGGGAGGCCATGAGACGGATGGGGATTCTGCTGGTTATCCATATGGACCCGGTGGAGACCCACGACGAGAGGGTAGTGGAGTTTAAGGAGTTAGTGACGTCTGTTCTGGACGGCATAGACAGCAGGCTTACGTTCCACGACTTCAGGATGGTGGACGGCGTGGAGCGCATCAACCTGATTTTTGATTTGGTGGTTCCCAGGGAATATAAGCCATCGGTTCTGGGTAAACTGAAATCAAGGATCACGGAGGACGTGGCGAAAAAAGACAGGCGCTGCTGCTGCGTCATAACCATGGAAAACAGCTTTATCTCGGAAAGCCGGGAGTAAGCTTGATATGGGCGCCGGACTGGTCCTGGAAGGGGGACGCTGGATGTCACAGGAAGAGATGATAGAGGCCATGGGAGATGGGGATATGGAGGCGTTCCACCTCTTTTACCAGGACACGGCCAGGCCTGTATACAGCTTTATCCTGTCCCTGACCAGGAATCCGGAGGAGGCCGAGGATGTGATGCAGGATACCTACCTGACCGTATGGACCAAGGCAGGTTCCTATGTCCCCCAGGGCAAGCCTCTGGCCTGGGTGTTCACCATAGCCAGGAATCTTTGCTATATGCGTTTCAGGGAGCAGAAAATGAAGGCGGACGTGGCTCTGGAGGACCTGGCTGAGAAGGAGGAGGGGGAGTATTGCGCTCCCCTGGAACAGGCCGCGGACCGCAAGGTGCTGCTTGACGCCCTGGGCCGAATCAGCCGTGAGGAGCGACAGATTGTACTTCTTCACGCTGCCGCAGGCATGAAGCACCGGGAAGTGGCGGAGGCGCTTCAGATGCCGTTGGCCACGGTGCTGTCAAAGTATAACCGATCCATGAAAAAGCTTCAGGAGCTGCTCACGCAAAAAAATTAAATCCAAATCAGATAAAATCAGATAAAATTGAAAAAAGTACTTGTCGAATTGCTGATTCTATTATATAATACATCTCGTTGTGTTGATGGGCTATCGCCAAATGGTAAGGCAACGGACTCTGACTCCGTCATTTCAAGGTTCGAATCCTTGTAGCCCAGTTAAAGCGAAAGCTGATAAATTGAGAGGTAACTCTCCGATTTATCAGCTTTTTTGCTGTGTGTTTCAATTTCCCAGACCGGCACCGGGAGGATTGAGCTTCCAGACAGCGGACCGGAGGCGGCCAGAATAGCAATGCAGGAATTCTGGTGTAGAGAGTACGTACATCCAAAGATGATTCTGATGCAAAAAATTTCATGTTTTTTCGGTTAAAAATGTGACAGTTTTTTCTTATATTAAAAAAATCCAAGCCGATATATTTTATAGAAATATAATTTATTGAAAATACAAAAAACGAGGGTTTCTATCATGAAAAAACAGATTTCTGCCTTGAGAATCAAACAATTGCTGAGCGTGTCCTTCGGAATTCTTCTGGTTATCCTGCTTTTGCTGGGCCTCACTTCGATTGCCTACATCCATAATATATCCGGCAATACAGAAGTACTCTATGACCGCCCCCACACAAATCTGGTGGGTATGTGGGAGGCAAAGTCCAGGATTTCCCAGACCGGCAATGGATTGAGGGAGGCTATCCTTTACAATACTCCGCTTTCAGCAGAACTTACCGCAAATCTGACAGATGTGGAGCAGGTTATCAGAGACATCGAGGGAAATAAGGTAGATAAAACAGCTCCTATGACCGATAATATGAAGAATATTCTGGCTATGGTAGACGCCTGGTCCCAGTCGGGACGGCGGATTCTGGAGATAGCCAATTCCGGGCAGGTTCCGTCCAGGGAAGAGGTAGAGCAGTATACAAAACTTGAACAGGATGCCGTCAATGGTGTGGATGCCATCATTGTGACGGCAGCGGACAATGCTCTGAAATTTAAGAACACAGCAATGGAAAACGCGTCCGCCAGTACAATGACGCTGTGTTTTATTTTTGCGGCGGCCTTTGGGATAACGTTATTGATGTTAGGCATCCTGAGAAAACGAATTCTTTCTCCCATCTATGTGCTTTTAGCATCGGCGGAACAAATTGAGCAGGGAAATCTGGAAGAGGAAATTACGTATGCTTCCAGGGATGAGTTCGGGGAGCTGGCTGACTCCTTCCGGCAGATGCAGGCCAGCCTTAAGAGTGTGATCGCGGATGTAAAGACAAATCTTGAACGCATGGGCGGCAATGACTTTTGCGTGGATATCAACGCGGACTATCGCGGGGAATTTGAGATGATCCGCGAATCGCTTGTGGCTATTTCGGATCATTTAAGCATGACTCTATCAAGGATTAACGAATCTGCTGACCAGGTGGCCGACAGTTCGGAGCAGGTATCTGCAGGTGCCCAAATGCTGTCCCAGGGGGCCACGGAACAGGCGTCCTCAGTGGAGGAGCTTGCTGCGACCATCAATGAGTTGTCCGGCCATGTAACGCGGAATGCAGATAATGCTGCAAAGGCTACCCTGACAGCGGAAGAGGTGAAGGGATATGCACTGGAAAGCGGCAGGAGAATGTCGGAAATGCTGGATGCCATTACCAATATCAGCGACCGTTCAAAAGAGATTGGAAAAATCATTAAAACCATCGAGGATATTGCATTCCAGACCAATATCCTGGCATTAAACGCGGCTGTTGAGGCAGCCCGGGCAGGAGAAGCAGGGAAGGGATTTGCTGTGGTGGCTGACGAGGTGCGCAGTTTAGCCGGTAAATCAGCAGAAGCATCCAACAATTCGGCAGAAATGATCAAGGAGTCGCTGAAGGCAGTGGAGCAGGGGACCCTGATTGCAGATGAAACAGCCAAATCTTTAAATAATGTTGTGAACGGCGTTCAGGGAATTACGCAGGCCATTGAAGATATATCGTCGTCCTCAGAGGAACAGGCAGCCTCCCTTTCGCAGGTTACCATTGGCATTGACCAAATTTCCAGTGTGGTTCAGACAACATCCGCTACTGCGGAGGAAAGCGCGGCTTCCAGCGAAGAGTTATCAGACCAGGCCAGGAAGCTCAAAGAGCTTGTGGGGCGATTCCGGTTAAAAGAAGGCTGTAATTCCGGAATATAAGCGTTTGGTTCCGGGTTATCCAGTGAGATGCAAACCGGCAAATACGAGAAGGCATATCGTGGGGCCGGTTTGCATCTTTTGGGTAAAATTCAATTAAAATCCAAAAGATGAAAAAAGTACTTGCCTAAATTAGAAAAGTATTGTATAATTTAGAACGTTGTATTGATGGGCTATCGCCAAACGGTAAGGCAACGGACTCTGACTCCGTCATTTCAAGGTTCGAATCCTTGTAGCCCAGTTTGTTAAATCTTGGTCCCGTAGGCGTTTTGCCTGACGGGATTTTTTGTTATATTTCTGTTTTCGGACCGGGAACCCTGCGGGGAGGGAACCTGCAAGTCCGGTAATCCATGACGGCAGAATCCTGCGGGGACATGAGGCTGCGTAAAATGGATACCGGAGGACGTGACGGGGAGAGGGGGAAAACATGTCTGATAAAAAGAAGAATCTGCTCAACGGAATATTCCTTCTGACTGTATTTGCTCTGACCATTTACAGTGTATTTTCGGGTGAGGACTTAAGCGATATATGGGACACCATATCAGAGGCATCTCCTGTATACCTGCTTATGGGGGTTGGCTGTGTTATTTTTTTCATATGGGCGGAGTCTGCTATCCTGCATTATCTGCTGGGCACCCTGGGTATAAAGACAAAGAGAAGGACCTGTTTTCTGTATTCCTCCGTGGGTTTTTTCTTCAGCTGCATCACGCCTTCGGCAGGGGGAGGACAGCCGGCCCAGGTTTACTATATGAGGAAGAACATGATACCCGTGCCTGTGGCCACGGTGGTGCTCATGGTGGTAACCATTACATACAAATCCGTGCTGGTGGTGATTGGCTGTCTTCTGGCTGTATTCGGCCAGGGCTTTTTAAACCGTTACCTGTACGAGGTTTTGCCTGTCTACTATCTGGGGCTGGCGCTGAATGTGGTATTCTGCGCCGCCATGCTGGTTCTGGCTTTCCACACATCTCTTGCCAGGGACATGGTAATGCGGCTTCTGGGACTTCTGGAGCATTTTCGTTTCCTCAAGAAAAAAACCTCCAGGACAGAGCGCCTGCTCCTTACCATGGAGCATTATAATGATACGGCTGCCTTCCTGCGCCAGCACAAGCATGTGCTGCTCAGAGTGCTGTTTCTCACCTTCTGCCAGCGGCTGGCATTGTTTTCAGTGACATATTTTGTGTACAGGGCCTTTGGGCTTAAGGGGACGGCCATGATTACCCTGGTGCTTCTCCAGTCAACGATTTCTGTGTCCGCCGATATGCTGCCTCTTCCGGGGGGCATGGGAATCAGCGAGCATCTGTTTCTGACCATATTCGATCCTATTTTTTACGGGGATCTGCTTTTGCCCGCCATGGTATTGTCCAGAGGTATTGCGTATTATGTACAGCTGGGATTCAGCGCAGCGGTGACCATGTACGCCCATATTACATTGGTGAGAAAGCATAGAAAAATCTAAAAAAATTTTAGGTTATCTAAAAATGATTATGCATTGTGACGAAAATATGGAGTCAACTTAAGTTAGAATGCCCATTGTGAGCCGTGGGTTTACGTGATATCATAAGATATATAAAAAAATTTAGGTTATACAAAAATTTTTAGAGGTGTAAGCACGTGAAAAATTCAGATAAGTTGAAGCGTTACAGCATGTTTATTACAGGCGTCATATCCAGCGCCTTGGGTATCAGCCTGATTACAAAAGCCGGACTGGGCACGTCACCCATTACCAGCCTTGCCTTTGTCCTGACGTTTATATTCCCTCACAGCCTGGGAGAGTTTACCATGCTGGTGAACACGGTCATGTTCCTGATACAGGCCGCCCTTCTGGGGAAGGCATTTGGAAAGGTACAGCTGCTTCAGCTTCCGGCCGCCCTGCTGTTTTCCGCCTGCATAGACGGATGGATGTATATTCTGGGGTTCTGGAAGACAGGAAGCTATGTGGGGCAGGTGCTCATGCTGCTGCTGGGCTGCGTGTTCCTGGGGCTGGGTATTGCCTTTGAGGTGATTCCCAATGTACTTATTCTTCCCGGAGAGGGGCTGGTGCGTGTAATTGCAGGGCTTACCGGCTGGAGGTTTGGATTGGTAAAAACCGGTTTTGATATGAGCATTGTGGCAAGTGCGGTGGGGGTATCCCTGTTCTTTACGGGCCATGTGCTGGGAATCAGGGAAGGAACCGTGCTGGCCGCCCTCATCGTAGGAAGTATTTCCCATTTCTTTATCGAGAAGGTATCCAATGTGCTGGAAGGGTGGATACCCGACTACTCCGATGCTGGAGACGCCTGCCCGTAATGCATCGGCTAAATCCGGCTTTTTGAGTCTGTTTCATATTAAATTTAAAAAATTTAAAAAAGTTCTTGACTATTTGCCACAATATGGGTATAATAAACTCCGCAGCCGCCAATCAGGACAAACAGTCAGGGCAGGGCGCTGCGGATAAACTGAATAATGGGCTATCGCCAAATGGTAAGGCAACGGACTCTGACTCCGTCATTTCAAGGTTCGAATCCTTGTAGCCCAGCTAAAAAATAGCTGGTAATTTCGAGAATGAATCTCGGATTACTAGCTTTTTTGTGTACTGCGTTTTTTTATTTGGGCAGCATCATATAAAGTTTTACTCCCAGCTCTACATCCAGCCGGGTCTGTCTGTCATCCAGGGATATCTCTGCAATCTCGCAGATCCGGTCCATGCGGTGAAGCATTGTCTTGTAGTGGATAAACAGCTGTTTGGCGGTTTTGCTCAGGTTCAGGTTATTTCCAAGAAGGGAATCAAGGGTTTCCAGGTATTGGGTATTATTGAGCTTGTCGTATTCCGCCAATCTGGTCACAGCAGGGGGAATCACCTGTTCCAGGTTGCTGCGGTGGGAATAGGTGGCCAGCATGCGCAGTGCTCCCATGTCTTCATACTTTACCAGCCTGTTGTTAAACACGCGGCAGAACTGCAGGGAATCTGCTGCTTCCTGAATCTTCTGGGAAAGCTGGAACAATTCATATGCGATGCTGCTGATACCTGCGTAGAAGGTAAAAGAGCCATATGTTTTTGAAATGTATTGGTTTAAATTTGTAATAACTTCGGTGACAGGACCGTACAATTCTTGGGGAGAGAGCTTTTTTTCTGTCCTGTATATTATATTCAGCAGATCATCCTGGATGCAGAAGTAATAGTTGCTTTTGGGAATCAGGCGCGTCATCTCTGCCAGCGCCTCAGGAACCTTGGTTATGTTTCTGGAAGCCTCCAGTTGAATGGAGACTGCCAGATAGGAATCATTCTTGTGCCAGCCGTACCCTTCAGCCTTCTCTACAATCTGGTTTACTCCCATATTTTGTCGAAACAATTCTTTTAAAAACCCGGATATGTATCTCTGCTCTATTTCAACAGTGTAATACTTTTTGAGATAGAGAACGGCAGACAGATTTGCCGCATTTTTCAGAAGCCCTTCCAGATTTTCATCGAGATAACGGTTGGTTGCAGCTTCCAGATAGCCGCATACCTCCCCCATGCACATAATGGGAAGTGAGATCCTGTCTGCTATGGCCATTTCAGAGCGGAATTCTTCTGATTGGGAAGTAAAAATAATATTTTTATCAGAATCGCACAGATGAATGGAAGCAGGCACATATTCAGCCAGGTAATCCAGGATATCCTGTTCTCCGGCCCCGGAGGCCAGAAGCTGTGACATATTGTTCTGAAGCTCTATAAAATACTGTGCTTTATTATTCAGGATCTGTTTCATGACAGAAGACACCACGTCAAAAAAGCTCACATCAGGGGGAAGCTGCACAATGGGAATTCCGTAATGGCTGCCGGACTGAGTGATTTCCGCCGGGATTTGCGGCATGCGCTCCCCAGTCTTTATGAACAAAGCGCTGATATGTTTTGAGGCCAGGGTATCAATATATTCTTTGAAGGAAAGGGGGCCGGTCACGGCTCCGTACAGAGAGGTAAGAAGAATTTCGCCGCCGGTAAGCCACCGGATCAGATCCGGGTCTTCGGCTGTGGTGATGCCTGTGACAAAATGAGACAGGCCTGCGGCTCCCGCACATATTGTTACATTTTTCAGAATATCCAGTTGTAAGATGTCAGCCACTGTCAGTTTTTTCATTTGGATGCTCCCCGCCGCATTTATGTATAATACAGATAACTAAATCTTATATTGATAAACAATAACAATAAAATCATTGTTATAAGTATATCATAAATTTGGTGGAAATGAATAAAGGAGGGGTGCACTGGAAGGATGAAAATAGGGGGGCGGGATTATCCTATTGTGCCAATATATTTCCAAAATACAGCGTAGTATAATAAAATGCATAAATACTACATGAAAATGTATAATGGAGGAATGAACTATGCTGAAGTTCACAATGAAAAGGCTGGTATATCTGGTTCTGGTGCTTGTGGGTGTGTCATTTCTGGTATTCCTGCTGCTCTACATGACGCCAGGGGACCCGGTCCGGATGATGCTGGGTGAATCAGCTACCCCTGAAGCCCAGGCGGAACTGCGGCTGGAGCTGGGACTTGACGATCCCTTTCTGGTACAGTATGGGCGCTATATCAAAAATATCGTGGTACATCAGGATCTGGGAACGTCCTACTCTACCAGAAGACCTGTCCTGGATGAGATTATGACAGTGTTTCCCAACACAGTCAAGCTCGCCACAGCGGCAATCATTATCGCCGTCATCCTGGGAACCTTCCTGGGCATTGTCTCTGCGGTCAGGCAGAACTCCCTTCTTGACAATGCCGTTATGGTGCTGGCGCTCATTGGAACATCGGCCCCCATCTTCTGGATCGGTATCCTTATGATTATCCTGTTCTCGGTCAATCTGGGATGGCTGCCACCTTCGGGTTTCGGAAGTTTTAAACAGTTGATTATGCCCGCCCTTGCGCTGGGAATGCAGAGTACGGCGGTAGTGGCCAGGATGACACGTTCCAGCATGCTGGAGGTGATACGCCAGGATTTCGTCAAGACAGCCAGGGCAAAAGGACAGAAGGAAAGCGTGGTCATCATGAAGCATGTGTTCAGAAATGCTTTGATTCCTGTTATCACCGTGGTGGGACTTCAGTTCGGAACGCTTTTAGGAGGCGCTATGCTGACGGAAGTTGTATTTTCCATTCCGGGGGTAGGGCGTCTGATGATTGAGGCCATCAAGCAGAGGGATTTCCCTATTGTCCAGGGCAGCGTTCTGTTCGTTGCGGCATGTTTCTCGTTGGTTAATCTCGCGGTGGACCTGTTGTACGCAGTGGTCGATCCGAAGGTCTCAAAAGAATAAAAGAACGGGAGGTATTGATTGAGATGGAAGAGAAGAAATCCAGAAGTCAGGTTGTGACCATCCTGAAAGCGCTCAGCAGAAACCGTATGGCGGTTTTGGGACTGGTCATCCTGATCATTCTTTTATTTACAGGTATATTCGCACATGTTATCGCGCCCTATGATTTTGCCAAGCAGAATCTGGCTGATGCCTTTCAGCACCCCAGTCCCAGCCACATTTTCGGAACAGATGAGTTCGGCCGCGACATCTTCAGCCGTGTTGTGTACGGGGCCAGAATGTCCCTTCTGGTTGGCTTTGTCTCTGTTGGCATTGCTGTAATCATAGGCGGAATTTTGGGGGCAATCGCAGGTTACTACGGCAAAAGGGTGGATAATCTGATCATGCGTTTTATGGATGTGCTTCTGGCTGTGCCCCAGACACTGCTGGCAATTGCCATTGTAGCTGCCCTGGGAACAGGACTCATGAACCTGATGATAGCGGTTGGTATATCCTCGGTTCCCACATATGCACGTATCGTAAGGGCTTCCGTGCTGACAATCCGTGAGGAAGAGTATATTGAAGCAGCCAGGGCGTCCGGCACATCCAATACAAAAATCATTATAAAGCATATTCTTCCCAACTGTGTGGCGCCCGTTATTGTCCAGGTAACGCTGGGTATCGCAGGAGCGATTCTGACAGCTGCAGGAATGAGCTTTATCGGACTGGGCATACAGCCGCCCAATCCTGAGTGGGGCAACATGCTTTCCTCCGGCCGTGATTATATCAGAGGATATGCGTACATGACCATGTTCCCAGGTCTTGCCATCGTTATCACTGTTCTCTCCCTGAATCTTCTGGGAGACGGCTTAAGAGATGCGCTTGATCCGAAACTGAGAAACTAATGAAAGGCGGAGCAGATCGTGGAAAAGGAAAAATTGCTTGATATCAAGGATTTAAGTGTTACATATAAAACAGAAGACGGAATTGTATATGCTGTAAATAACCTGAACTTAACCCTGGAACCCAAAGAAACGCTGGGATTTGTGGGGGAGACAGGAGCGGGTAAGACAACCACGGCCATGACCATCATGGGACTTCTCCCCACACCGCCGGGAAAGGTGACTTCCGGAGAAATCATGTTTGACGGAAAAGACATGTTAAAAATCGGGGACAAGGAGAGAAGAGGGATTCTGGGAGAAAAAATCTCCATGATTTTCCAGGACCCCATGACCTCCTTAAATCCTTCCATGAAGGTGGGGGATCAGATCGTGGAGATGATCCGCCTTCACAAGGTAATCGGCAAAAAGGAAGCGTTTGAGGAGGCCTGCGGACTGCTGGAGATGGTAGGAATCAGAAGAGAGAGGGCCAATGATTATCCCCATCAGTTTTCCGGCGGCATGAAACAGAGGGTGGTGATCGCCATTGCATTGGCCTGCCGTCCTAAGATGATCATTGCAGATGAACCTACCACGGCCCTGGATGTGACAATCCAGGCCCAGGTCATGAATCTGATCAAGGGACTGAAAGAAAAGCTGGGAACATCCATGATCCTGATCACCCACGATCTGGGTATTGTTGCGGAGATCTGCGATAAGGTGGCCATCATGTATGCGGGCCAGGTGGTGGAGTATGCGGAGGTAAGCAAGATTTACCATAATCCCTGTCATCCATATACAAAGGGCCTGTTTAATTCCATTCCGAAACTGGATACGGAGGAGGACTGGCTGGAGGAGATCCACGGACTGCCTCCGGAACCTACAGAGAGGATTGACGGCTGTTCCTTCAATCCCAGATGCCCCAACTGCATGGAAATCTGCAAGCATAAAAAGCCGGAAATTACAGTTGTGAACGGTGAGCATTATACCAGGTGCTTTTTATACGAGAAGCAGGAGGAGGTAAATAAAGATGAGTAATCCGGAAGAGAGATTAGTTGAAATCAATCATCTGAAAAAATATTTCCATGTAAATAAGGGACTGCTCCATGCGGTGGATGATGTGAGCTTTTATATTAACAAGGGCGAGACACTGGGACTTGTTGGAGAATCCGGCTGCGGAAAGTCTACCACAGGGCGAACCATCATCCGTCTTCTGGAAGCAGACAGCGGAGAGGTGAATTTCCACGGGGAAAATGTACTGGGATTTAACAAAAGCCAGATGAAAACATTTAGGGAACATGTACAGATGGTATTCCAGGACCCGTATTCCTGTCTGAATCCCAGGCTTTCCGTGTTTGAGCTGATTGCGGAACCGCTTACAAATATGGAAGAGTACCGCAGAGACAAAAAAAAGCTGGATGCCAGGGTCCGTGAGCTGATGGATGTGGTAGGGCTTTCCAGAAGGCTGATCAATGCCTATCCCCATGAGCTGGATGGGGGAAGAAGGCAGAGAGTGGGAATTGCCCGTGCCTTATCCGTAAAACCGGAATTCATTGTGCTGGACGAGCCCGTATCAGCCCTTGACGTATGCATCCAGGCACAGATCATCAACCTGTTGAAACGGCTTCAGATGGACCTGGGGCTGACATACCTGTTTATTTCTCACGACTTAAGCGTTGTAAAGCATATAAGCAACCGGATCGGCGTTATGTATCTGGGAAAGATAGTGGAGCTCAGTGATTACAGGTCCATCTTCAGCGGCCCCCTCCATCCATATACAAAAGCGCTCTTATCTGCTATCCCCATTCCAAAGGTAGGGGTTGAGAGGGAACAGATCATACTGAAGGGGGATGTTCCCAGCCCTGTCAATCTTCCGGGGGGCTGCCGTTTTGCGGGCCGCTGTCCGTATGTGACAGAGCGGTGCAGACAGGAGGATCCGGAGCTCAAAAACGCAGGAGACAACCACTTTGTGGCCTGTCATCTGGCGGGGGAAATGTAATGGCAATAGCAGAACTATCTGCATGTATGAAAGAAAAGGAGAAAAAGATTATGAGAAAAGTGAAAAAGGCGGCCGGCATCCTGCTGGCACTCACACTGGCTGCATCCTTAGTGACAGGCTGCGGCGGCAGTTCTTCCAAGGCTCAGGAGGAAAAGGATAGCCTGACAGTGGCTATTACAGGAGATCCGCCAACATTGGACCCGCATGCGTCATCCACCTCAAGCAGTGTAAACAACTTAAATCCTGTTTACGAGACCCTGGTGAGATATGATGATGACGGGGAAATAAAGCCTCTTCTTGCCACAGAGTGGAAAAGATTGGATGATTTAAACTGGGAGTTTAAGCTGAGAGACGACGTGTATTTCCACAACGGGGAGAAGATGACGGCAAACGATGTGCTTTACAGCTTTAAGAGAGCCACGGGACCGGACGGCGCAAAGGTTTCCTACATCATGTCTGCTATTGATGCGGATAACTGCAAGGTGGTGGATGACAATACCATCATCATTGCCACCCATGAGCCATTTTCTCCTTTAGTTGGTTATCTTCCGTATATCGGAGCAGTGGTTGTCAGCGAGAAGGAATTCACGGAGGATCCGGAGAAGGCAGCACAGAATCCGGTTGGAACAGGACCCTTTAAATTTGTGTCATGGGCAAAAAATGACCGCTGTGTATATGAAAGAAATGACGAGTACTGGGGAGATAAGCCGGCTTATAAGAACCTGGTAATCCGCACAATTGTTGAGGCCAACAGCCGCGTAATTGAGCTGGAATCCGGAAATATTGATATTGCATTTGACATTCCTGCAAATGATGTTGAGAGGCTGGAGAACAACAAGGATACTGCGATTGTTAAACGTGCCAGCACAATTGTGGAATACATGGTTATGAATGTGACCAAGAAACCTCTTGATGATGTAAGAGTAAGGCAGGCCATTGACTGGGCCCTGGATGAAAACGCCATCCTTACAGCTGTCTGGAGAGGAAACGCCCAGTATTCTCCCACCACTGTGGCGCCAAGCATGAAGTATTTCGATGATTCTGATACGGACTGCAGGTATGATGTTGAGAAGGCAAAGGCGCTTCTGGCAGAGGCCGGGGTATCTGATCTTCACTTAAAACTGACCTGTGCGGAGAACACCAACAGACTGAACGAGGCTACCATCATCCAGGACATGCTGGCTCAGGTTGGAATAACCGTGGAGATCCAGAGTTATGAGGCGGGTACCTTCTATGACATGGTGGATGCCGGCGAGACAGAGATATTCCTGATCGGTTTTGGAGCCGTAGGATTCCCGGAGCCGGACAATAACATTTACGGACCGTTTAACAGCAAGCAGATTCCTACAAACAACATGGGCTTCTACTCTGACCCGGAGATGGACAAAATGCTTGAGGCGCAGAGAAATACCAGTGACGGACCGGAGAGGGAGCAGATCATCAAGGATATCCAGAAATACCTGCGCGTTAACCTTCCTGTTATTCCGGTTGCCAATACAGAGCAGGTTCTTGGTATCAGAAGCAATGTAAAGGGATTTGTGCCCACACCGGCAGGAAGCCATTTCTTCCAGAACGTACATTTTGAAAATGCTGAACAATAAATCTGCACTGAACCATAAGTCCGGGATTCAGGCATAAGAAAAAGGGCGCTGCAAAGGTTGGCTTTCTGTATGGATTATACAGGGCGGCTCACCCTGCAGCGCCTTGTGTCTTAGTGGGTTACGGCGTGCAAGAGCTCATAGCGAGGAGGAATAATATGATTACGAGAGTCAAAGGGTCCTATGTGATCGGCTATAACGGAGTGGATCATGAGATTATCCGGGACGGTGAGGTGGTTTACGAGAATGATACCATCATTTATGTGGGAAAGCATTATGAGGGGGAAGTCAGCAAGACAGAGGATGCAGGTAATGCCGTCATCATGCCTGGATTTATTGACTTAAATGCCCTTGGGGATATTGACCATGATATTCTCCACACGGAGGCTTTCAGCAATATCAGGAGCAGCCTCAATCCTTCAGAGGAGTATTTTGAGAAGGGCACTCATGAGGTGATGACAGCAGAGGAGGAGGCCTTCAAGTCCCTCTACGCGTACACACAGCTGATTATGCACGGCATTACCACAGCCATGCCCATCACATCTACATACTATAAAAAATGGGCGGATACTTATGAAGAGGAAGAGGCAGGTGTCCATCACGCAGGCAGACTGGGTCTGAGGCTGTACACTTCTCCCAGCTACCAGTGCGGTCTGAACGTAGTCCGTCCTGACGGTACCATGACAGTCCGTTACCTGGAGGGGCAGGGAGAGGAAGGGTTAGAGAGAGCGGTCCGATTTATCCGCAAATATGACGGGGCCTATGATGGCCTGATCCGTGGGGCCCTGCTGCCTGAGAGGATTGAGACACAGACAGAGGAGAACCTGATCCGCACAAAACAGTATGCAGAGGAACTAAAGTGTCCCATCAAGCTCCACGCGGCACAGGGACTGTTTGAATACCGCTTCATAAAGGAGCGGACAGGCAAAAGCCCGGTAGAATATCTGGAGAGCATTGGATTTCTCGGAAAGAACGTGGGAATTCCCCACTGCTATATCGTAAAAGGTACCAGGTGGGTGGAGGATGAAGGGGACGATCTGTCAATTCTTTCCAATACAGGTACCACTGCCATATTCTGCCCGGTTATAATAGGGAGAAGCGGGCATTACCAGGATTCCTTTGCAAAATACCGCGCCAGGAATATCAATGTGGCAGTGGGAACAGATACATTTCCACCTGATTTTTTCCAGAATATCCGCATTGCTTCCTGGTTCTCACAGATGGCGGAGAACAAGGTGGAAGGCTCTGCCATGGCTGACGTGTACAGGGCAGTAACCCTTGGAGGCTCCGCTCTTTTGGGGAGAGAGGACCTGGGCCGTCTGGCTCCCGGTGCAAAGGCTGACATGATAGCTGTGGATTTGGAGGATTTCCATATGGGAGCAGTGGATGATCCCATCCGCACGATTTTTATGTGCGGCTGCGGCCGTGACGTGAAGATGTCCGTTATTAACGGAAAGACCGTCATGAAGGACAGGACCATTGAAGGTGTGGACCTGGAGGAGATAAAGGCAAAGGGGCAGAAGTATTATGACAAGATGAGGATGGGATATATGGAGAGGGACTACCGCCATCTGTCTGAGGATGAGCTGTTTAGACCGTCATTTCCCATTCATAAATAAGAAGGACTGTTCTGTAAGAAAGGTCAGGATTAAGGAGGATACATATGTACGATTTGCTGCTCACCAATGCTGTAGTCATTACAATGGACGAGAAACGGCGTGTGATTGAGAATGGGGCTGTAGGAGTAAAAGATGGCAGGATAGCTTTTGTGGGGGATAGCATGGAAGCGGAGCAATTTGAAGCAAAGGAGGTGCTGGACTGTAAAGACCATGTGGTCATGCCGGGGTTTGTGGATGCCCATGGCCATGGGGGACACAGCGCCTTTAAGTCCATTGTGGATCTTACAAGCTACTGGATGCCTGTGATGACCCACACATATAAAAACTATATTACTGACGGCTTCTGGTACAATGAAGGCCGGCTTTCAGCCCTGGAACGCCTCCATGCCGGAGTCACCACCGGCGTATGCGTGCTGGGCTCCCAGCCGCGCTGTGACTCCCCTGTTCCCGCCTTTAACAATGCCAGGGCATACGCAGAGGTGGGGGTTAAGGATATTGTCTGCACAGGACCCTGCCATGTGCCGTGGCCTCACCGGTTCAGCCGCTATACGGAGGACGGAGAGAGGCATATGTCCCAGGTTAGCTATGAGACTGTGTTAGAGAGCCTGGAGACAGTTGTGTCGGAGCTGAATCATGCCAACAACGACCGGACCAGGGCTTACGTTGCACCCTTTGGGGCAGTCACCTCCGTGGATCCCTCTGCCCCCACTTCTGCGGACCGCTGCGTGAAGCTTACAGAGCATGACCTGAAACAGGCCAGGGATATGAGGAGAATTGCGGAAAAATACAATACCCGTATTCATACAGATGCCTTTGGGGGTATGGTCCATCTGGCTTACCAGGATAAAGAAAATGCCCTCCTGGGCCCGGATGTCCATCTGCAGCACTGTACGGGCCTCTCGTTTGATGAAGCGCTCATCATACAGAAGACAGATACCCATATCAGCGTGGCGCCGGGAATGCGCCAGTTGGTAAACAGGACACCGGTGATTGAGCTGCTGGAATTAGGAGTGACGGTGGCCCTGACAACGGACGGTTCCATGCTTACATCCGGTTTTGACATGTTCGACGCCATGAAACGGGCGCAGATGATCTTCCGCCGCGCCATGAATGATGATTACTATCTGCCGGCGGAGAAGGTGCTGGAGATGACCACCATTGACGCTGCAAGGTGTGTGGGACTGGATGAGGAGATTGGTTCCCTTGAAACAGGGAAAAGAGCGGATATTATAGCAATCGATCTGATGAATCCCCGCCTTATGCCGAGAATTAACCTGATAGAAACCCTGATTGGAAACGGACACCCCTCCGATGTGGACCTTGTGGTGGTGGATGGTGAGATCCGGCTGAGGGACGGCAAGGCCGTGGGAATCAATGAGAGGGAGATCCTTCTGAAGGCAGAAGAGGAAGCTCTGGAAACAGCAAAGCGGGCAAAACATCTGCACCCCTTTGCCTGGCCGGAGAAGGAACACTGGGGCCAGACAAAGATATACTTTGATGAGGTGCGCTTCGATCTGGATGAGAACAGAAAAGACGGCGGACATTATTAGGAAGGCCGGGAACAATGTATGGGGAATTCGTTCCCCATGCAGTTGATTTTCCCGCAGAATGGAGGATTATGGCAGGGCAGGTTCTTCGGAATCTGCTCTCACGGATGTGCATATTTTTACTATGTAAAAATTAAATTTATGGAAACAATTTATGGAAATGATAGAATAGATATTGTAATATAGCAAAAGTTGTGTTAGAATATTGAACTGAATAATGGGCTATCGCCAAATGGTAAGGCAACGGACTCTGACTCCGTCATTTCAAGGTTCGAATCCTTGTAGCCCAGCTACTAATCCCACAGATGAAAGTCTGTGGGATTTTGCTTGTATACCCAAGGGAATTTATGATACAATGAAGGGCGTAATACCGGGGCGGGACATGGAAGCGCCGGCAGTAAAAGCTGCGTCCTGGTCACGGAAGAATGAGGTAGATATGTATACATTTAGCAGCAGGGTCCGTTACAGCGAAACGGACGAAGGAGGGTGCCTGTCGGTTTCAGGTATCATCAATTATATGCAGGATTGCAGCACATTTCAGTCAGAGGACTGCGGTGTGGGAGTGGGGTATCTGGAAGCCAGCCATAAAGCTTGGCTTTTGTCATCCTGGCAGATTATGATAGACCGGTATCCCGGACTGGGGGAGAAGCTGGTGGTTGGAACTTGGCATTGTGCGTCAAAGGGGATATACGGCTACCGTAACTTCGTTCTGCGGGACGGGGAGGGGACGGATGTGGTCAGGGCTGAATCCATGTGGTTCCTCTACGATACGGATAAGAACATTCCGATCCGGGTGCAGCCCGGAGATACGGCTCCTTACGGCGAGCCGGAGCCAAGGCTGGTATTAAGCCCCTGCCCCAGAAAGATACCGGTGCCTGAAGACTGCAGGGCGGGTGAGCCTATTGTGGTTGCCAGACACCACATTGACACAAACCACCATGTGAATAACGCCCAGTATGTGGAGATGGCCAGGGAGGCCATACCGGAAGGGCTTGTGATAAAAGAGATACGGGCTGATTACAAAAAGGCGGCTGTATTGGGAGATGTCCTGACTCCGCGGGTAAGCGTGGCCCGGGATAGGGAGTGGACAGTGGTCCTTGAGGGCAGTACAGGAGAAATCTGCGCTGTGGTATGGCTGAGAACAAAAGGACAGGAGGAAGATTGAGATGATTGAATTAGGTAAAGTGCAGGAGCTTGTAATAATAAGAACAAAAGAATTCGGAGTATATCTGGCTGAGAAGGAGGGGGATGAGGCAGCTGTTCTTCTCCCAAAGAAGCAGGTGCCGGAGGGAGCCGGGATCGGGGACAAGGTAGAGGTGTTCATCTACAAAGATTCATCGGACCGCCTGATTGCCACCACGGGAAAGCCCAAACTTCAGGTGGGCGAGACAGCGAAGCTGGAGGTCAAGGATGTGGCTAAAATAGGGGCTTTTCTGGATATGGGACTGGAGAAGGACCTTCTTCTTCCGTTTAAAGAGCAGACCCACCCGGTGAGAAAAGGGGAGCAGTGCCTTGTCACCCTGTATGTGGATAAGAGCAGACGTCTGGCAGCTACCATGCGCGTCTATTCCCATATGAGCAACCAGTCGCCCTATAAGGCAGAGGACTGGGTTACGGGTACCATCTATGAAATCAATGAAACCATAGGCGCCTTTGTGGCGGTGGACCACAAATATTACGGACTCATTCCCAAAAAGGAGCTTTACGGCAGGTTCAGGGAGGGGGATACGGTCCAGGCCAGGGTTACCAGGGTGCGCGAGGACGGAAAGCTGGATTTGTGCGTCAGGGAAAAGTCCTATGTGCAGATGGGGACTGACGCAGAGAAGGTATTAAAGGTCATGGACGAATTCGACGGTGTGCTTCCCTTTAATGACAAGGCAAAGCCGGAGGTAATCATGCGTGAGTTCAGCATGAGCAAAAATGCCTTTAAGCGGGCCGTGGGCAGGCTTTTAAAGGAAGGCAGGATTCGTATTACGGACAAGACGATTGAGCGTGTATAAGCGTATGGAATGGGGAAGGAAGGCACATACTTTTTAGTACAGCATAAAATGTGCCGGAGGAACGGATTGTCTGTGCCTGCAGCCGGCGCAGGCCGGCTCCGGTACATGGAGGCATGGGTTGGGGAAAGGACGGGGAGACATGAAAAAGAGGAATCCGGCGGCGGATTATACCATGATTGTGGCAGGTACATTCCTGATTGGCTTTGCCATCAAGAATATTTATGACCCTGTGAGCATGGTTACGGGCGGTGTGTCGGGCGTGGCCATTATTGCCAAGGAACTGTGGTCTGTTCCTCTGTGGCTGACCAATACAGTGTTAAACATCCCGTTATTTGCAGCCGGATTCTTTTTCTGCGGCTGGCGGTTTATCAAGCGCACCCTGTTCGCCACGGTTATGCTCTCTGTTTCCCTGTATGTTCTGCCGGAGGCGTCCTATCTGGGAAGCGACCTGTTTCTGTCGGCCCTATTCGGGGGAATCATAAGCGGTGTGGGAACCGGCCTGGTGTTTCTGACCAGCTGCACCACCGGAGGCACGGATTTGTTGGCGGCCCTGATCCAGAAACGCCTTAAGCACTATACCCTGGCCCAAATCATGCAGGTTCTGGACGGGCTGATTGTGGTGGCCGGCGCCTCCGTGTTCGGCATCAGGAGCGCTCTTTACGCCCTTATCGCCATTTTCTGTGTGGCTAAGGTTACGGACGGCCTGATTGAGGGACTTAAGTTTTCCAAACAGGCTTATATTATCTCCCAGCATTACCGGGAGATTGCAGAGGCTATCATGGAACAGATGGGAAGGGGAGTGACCAGCCTGGAGGCCAGGGGGATGTACTCGGACCAGGAGAAGAAAATGCTGTTCTGTGTGGTTTCAAAAAAGGAAATTGTGCGGTTAAAGGAGATTGTGGCGGAGTTTGACAGCAGCGCATTTGTTATTGTAAGTGATGCCAGAGAGGTATTTGGTGAAGGATTTATCGAATATTAGGGCCTGAATTTTGTGGCTTTTGCCGATATTTTCGGGAAAAACGCAGTTGATTAACATAATTAACAAAAAGTTGGCGGCAAATATTGGAATACTTTGTGATTTAGGACATTTTTTTTTCCCCGTATACAAATTAGCTAAAACCCCAATTTTGATTTTGTGGATTTGCGATATGGATTCCCCAGGGGGTTTCATGTATTATAAGAGCAGTTACAAAAGAGGGTAAAACACATATGTGTTAAGCGTATTATTAGGAGGAAAAAACAGAATGGCTAGTTTATCACTGAAGAACGTAACAAAGAAATATCCAAATGGATTTGTAGCAGTTAAGGAATTTAATCTTGAAATCGCCGATAAGGAATTTATCATTTTCGTAGGTCCTTCAGGATGCGGTAAGTCCACAACCCTTCGTATGATTGCTGGTCTGGAAGACATCTCATCCGGTGAGCTTTACATCGACGATAAGCTGGTTAATGACGTTGAACCAAAGGACAGAGATATCGCTATGGTATTCCAGAACTATGCTCTGTATCCACATATGTCTGTATATGACAATATGGCTTTCGGTCTGAAACTGAGAAAGACGCCGAAGGATGAAATTGACAAGAAAGTGCATGACGCAGCCAAGATTCTCGACCTGGAGCATCTGCTGGACCGTAAGCCAAAGGCTCTTTCCGGCGGCCAGAGACAGCGTGTTGCCATGGGACGCGCCATTGTCCGCAGCCCCAAGGTATTCCTGATGGACGAGCCGCTGTCCAACCTGGATGCAAAGCTGAGAGGACAGATGCGTGTTGAGATTTCCAAGCTTCACCAGAGACTGGAGACCACCATTATCTACGTTACCCATGACCAGACAGAGGCCATGACACTGGGTACCAGAATCGTCGTTATGAAGGACGGCATCATCCAGCAGGTGGATAACCCACAGAATCTGTATGATAAGCCATGCAACAAGTTTGTGGCAGGATTCATCGGAGCTCCCCAGATGAACATGATAGATGCAACCGTCGGCAAGGACGGCGCTCTGACAACCTTAAGCTTCGGCGGACACACCGTAGCCCTTTCTGAGGCCAAGTCCAAGAAGTTAGAGGACGCCGGATACATAGGAAAGGTAGTTACCCTGGGTATCCGTCCCGAGGACCTTCACGACGAGGAATCCTACCTGGCCATGTCTCCAAAGAGCGTATTTGAGGCCACTGTCCGCGTATACGAGATGTTAGGCTCCGAGGTTCTGTTATACTTTGATATCGAGGACGCGAACTTTGTTGCCAAGGTAAATCCACGTACCACCGCAAGGCCTGGCGATACCATCAAGCTGGCCATGGATTTAGAGAAGATCCACATTTTCGACAAGGATACGGAACTGGTTGTTCTTAACTAATACAAACAAACCGTAAGTGAAAATTAAGGTAAAAAGAAGCAGGAGAGTATACAACTCTCTTGCTTTTTTTGTAATTTTGCATTAAAATATGAAAATAGGGATATTAGTTACTCCGAATACGTTTGAAAAGGAGAGTATAGAATGATTTCAAATCAGATACTTCAAACCACACTGGATGGATTAAAGGCAATTACAAGAATTGATTTGGGTATATGTGATACAGAGGGAAAAGTGCTGGCTTCTACATTTACCGATGCAGAAGACTCCGAGAGCTCGGTTCTGGTTTTCGTGGACTCACCGGCGGACAGCCAGGTTATCCAGGGATACCAGTTCTTCAAGGTGTTTGATGAGCACCAGCTGGAATACATCCTCTTAGCAAAGGGGGCCAGCGATGATGTATACATGGTTGGCAAACTGGCCGCATTCCAGATTCAGAACCTGCTGGTAGCTTATAAGGAGCGTTTTGATAAGGACAACTTTATCAAGAACCTGCTTCTGGACAACCTGCTGCTGGTAGACATCTACAACAGGGCAAAGAAGCTGCACATTGACACGGATGTAAAGCGTGTGGTCTATATCATCGAGACCCACAACGAGAAGGACGTCAACGCACTGGAGACAGTGAGAAGCCTTTTCGCGTCCAAGACAAAGGATTTCATCACCGCTGTGGATGAGAAGAACATTATTCTGGTGAAGGAAGTACGCCAGGGAGAAACCTACGGGGAGCTGGACAAAACAGCCAACACCGTACTTGATATGCTTAACACCGAGGCCATGACAAAGGTGCGGGTGGCATACGGCACCATTATCAATGACATCAAGGAAGTCTCACGTTCCTACAAGGAAGCCAAGATGGCGTTAGACGTAGGCAAGATCTTCTATGCCAATAAGAACGTTATCGCTTACAACAACCTGGGTATCGGACGTCTGATTTATCAGCTGCCCATTCCGCTGTGCAAAATGTTTATCCGCGAGGTGTTTGACGGCAAGTCTCCGGATGAGTTTGATGAGGAGACACTGGCCACTATCAACAAGTTCTTTGAGAACAGCCTGAATGTGTCCGAGACCTCCAGACAGCTTTATATCCACAGGAATACCCTTGTATACCGTCTGGATAAGCTTCAGAAGAGCACCGGATTAGATCTGCGCATTTTTGAGGACGCTATTACCTTTAAGATTGCCCTGATGGTTGCCAAGTATATGAAGTATATGGAAAGCCTGGATTATTAGGCCGGAGTCAGTGGATGATAGAGATAAGCAATGTGAGCAAAACCTACGAGACAGGGAACAAGGCCATTAAGGATGTATCCCTTACCATTGATGACGGTGAGTTCGTGTTCATCGTAGGAAGAAGCGGTTCCGGCAAGAGTACGCTGATGAAGCTGCTCCTCAAGGAGCTGGAACCCACAAAGGGACGTATTGTGGTGAACGATATGGACCTGGGAAGGATGCCGAGAAGGTATGTTCCCAAATACCGCAGAAGATTAGGCGTGGTCTTTCAGGATTTCAGACTCCTGAAGGACCGCACTGTGTTTGAGAATGTTGCATTTGCCCAGAGGGTAATCGGGGTGCCGCCCAGGATAATCCGGGAAACAGTGCCGGAGATGCTCAGGCTGGTCGGGCTGTCGTCCAAGTACAAGGCCTACCCCAGACAGCTGTCCGGAGGCGAGCAGCAGAGAGTGGCCATTGCCAGGGCCTTGATCAATGACCCTGAGGTGCTCCTTGCAGACGAGCCCACCGGTAACCTGGACAGCTTTAACACCCATGAAATCATGAGGCTTCTGGAGGAGATTAACCAGAGGGGGACTACTGTGATTGTGATTACACACAGTCAGGAAATGGTGGATGAGATGAACAAGCGGATCATTACCATGGAACGGGGGTCGGTTATCAGTGATGTGGGCGGATATTATTAGGGTGCTGCCGCAGCGGCTCTGGAGAGCTTACGGGTATGCTTATTCCGCCGGAAAGGCAAATGAACAGCAATGAGAATCAGTACATTTTGGTATTGCCTGAAACAGGGCATCATTAATATATGCAGAAATATTTTGTTTTCGCTGGCATCTATAGCGACTATTTCTGCATGTATTTTTTTATTCTGTCTTTTTTTCGCCCTGATAGCCAATGTGCAGAATGTGGCAAAGACAGCAGAGACAACAGTGGGAATCACTGTATTTTTTGATGAGGATATGCCGGAGGATCAGATTCTGGCTGCCGGCGATGTCATCCAGGGCTGGGAAGAGGTGCGGGAGGCGCAGTATATATCCGCTGCCCAGGCATGGGAGAACTTTAAGACAGATTATTTTGAGGGGATGGAGGAGCTGGCAGAGGGATTTGCAGACGACAATCCGCTGTCCGGTTCCGCCTCCTATGAGATATTTCTCAATAATATTGAGGAACAGGATAAAATCGTGGAGCGTCTGGAAGGCATGGAAGGCGTGAGAAAGGTGCGCTATTCCAGTACGGCTGTGGCCGGGCTGACCAGTGCGGGAAAGATGGTTGGGGCCATGTCGGCCGTTATTATCTGCGTACTGCTGGCCGTGGCGGTTTTCCTGATTAGCAATACCATTTCCGTGGCCGCGGCCTTCCGCAGGAGGGAAAATGAAATCATGCGCTTAATCGGCGCCACCAATTATATGATTCGTGCGCCTTTTGTGGTGGAGGGCGTGCTCCTTGGCGCTTTGGGAGCAGCGGTGCCTCTGGCAGGCATGTATGCGCTTTACCAGAGGGCGGTCATCTATATCGGTGAGCATTATCAGATGCTGACAGGCATGTTTGAACCCATACCTCTGGGAAATATATTTCCCTATATGGCGGCAACAGCCGGGTGCCTGGGTGTGGGCATTGGTTTTTTTGTCAGTTATTTTACCATCCACCGTCACTTGAAGGTATAGGGAAGGAGGATGTGAATGAGGATGAGACATTGGATTTGTGCGGCAGCGCTGTCAGGCGGTCTTTTGATGGGCGGTATGGCGGCATTTTCAGCCTACGCCACCAGTGTGGAGATAGAGGATGCCAAGAAACAGGTATCTGCTTTGGAAGAGGAAAAGAAGAAGGTGGAGAGTACCCTGAACCAGCTTGAGGGATTAAAGGCAGATACGGCAGCTTATGTAAAGAAGCTGGACGGCAGTCTGTCCTCCCTGGCAGAGGAGCTGGAACAGCTGGGAAACCGGATTACCCTTAAGGAAGAGGAGATAGACCAGGCCCAGATACAGTTAGAGGAGGCCAGACGCGAGGAGGAACACCAGTATGACAGCATGAAGCTGCGCATCAAGTACATGTATGAGAACGGCCAGAACAATCTGCTGGATATGGTTATGGAGTCCGGCAGCATATCGGAGCTGTTAAACCGCGCGGAATACGTGAGCCAGATTGCGGAATATGACAGGAAGATGCTGACTGCCTATGCTTCTGCAAAGGAGCAGGTGGCTGTCAGGGAACAGAACCTGGAGAAGGAACATGGAGAGCTTTTAGTGCTTCAGGAGTCCACCCAGGCCAAACAGGCTTCCATGCAGCAGCTGATGGATTCCAAGCAGAAGGAGCTGGATTCCTATAATTCCAAGATTGCCATGGCCCAGGATGAGCTGGACCAGTACAATGCAGACATCAAAGCCCAGGAAGATCAGATGAAGCGAATCGAGGCCGAGATGAAGCGGAGGGAAGAGGAAGCCAGAAAAAAGGCGGAAGCAGCCGGCAAGACGTATACCGTATCGAATTTGGGGAATATTAGTTTTAAGTGGCCCTGTCCGTCCAGCAGCAGGATTACCTCTAATTTTGGAGACAGGGAGTCTCCCACAGAAGGGGCATCCAGCAACCATAAGGGAATTGATATCAGTGCCAGTACAGGGGCGGATATCATTGCTGCGGCTGATGGCGAGGTGGTGATATCTACATACAGCTATTCGGCGGGCAATTATATTATGATTGACCACGGAGGCGGGGTGAGCACGGTCTACATGCACAGCTCCAAGCTGCTGGTGGGCGTGGGGGAAAAGGTGACAAAAGGCCAGGTGATTGCAAAGGTAGGTTCCACCGGTTATTCCACCGGTCCCCACCTGCATTTTGGAATCCGCTCAGGGGGCACCTATGTGAATCCCCGAAGTTATGTAAGTCCGTGACCTGTCATAGGATAGAGGGAACGGACAGATAGGAGACGTAAATTGGAAAATCGTGAATTTGACAGACAGGAACATAATATGGGCGGACAGCCGGATGGTCCCTTCAGGGACAACGGACCGGTACCCCAGGACGGGAGCCGGAACAGCTCAGGAAAGAACCGGTTCTGGGCCGGGGCTCTGGTGGGAGCCCTTGTAACCGCCTTTGTGGGATTGATTGTGGTGGGCATGTCGGCAGGTATCTATATCTTCGGCAAACGGGTTATGAGCCGTCAGCCCAGTGTGGCCATCGAGGGCAAGGGACCGGGAATCACAGACGGAAGCAGCCATGAAGGCGGAGTGGACTTTGACCGGGTTACGGCCAAGATGTCCATGATTCAGCAAATTATAGATCTTCACTTTCTGTACGACGAGGACGCCGGCAATGTGGAGGATTTTATTTACAGAGGAATGCTGGCTGGCCTGGATGACCCTTATTCCACGTATTATACAGAGGAGGATTTCCGTTCCATCAATGACAGCACAAAGGGAACCTACTCCGGTATTGGAGCCATGTTAAGCCAGAACAGAACCACGGGATTATGTACCATCGTGAAGGTGTTCGAGGGTTCCCCGGCCCTGGAGGCAGGGATGCAGCCCGGGGACATTATATATAAGGTGGGCGATACCCTGGTGGCTTCCGAAAGTCTGGATGTTCTGGTGAACAATTACATCAAGGGCGAAGAAGGCACGGATGTGGCTATCACGGTGTACAGGGCAGACAAAGACGAGTATGTGGATATGTCCGTTACGCGGCGCAAAATCGAAGTGCCCACTGTGGAATACAGCATGCTGGACGATAAAATCGGCCGGATTGCAGTCTCGGAATTTGATGTGATTACAGTGGAGCAGTTTGAGCAGGCAGTGGATGAGCTGCAGAAGGACGGTATGGAGGGGTTGATTATCGACCTGCGGAGCAATCCGGGCGGAGTCCTGGACAGCGCTGTTAAGATGGTGGATTATATTCTCCCCGATGATTTGGACCAGTATGAAAAGGGCAAGGGAAAAACCCTGATTGTTTACACGGCCGACAAGAATGAAAAGGGCGATGTATTTACCGCCTCAGACGGTCATGAGCTGAAAATACCCATTGCTATTCTGGTCAATGGGGACTCAGCCAGCGCTTCCGAGGTGTTTACAGGCGCCCTGAAGGATTATGACTGGGCCACCGTGGTGGGAACCACCAGCTACGGAAAGGGAATTGTACAGAACCTGATACCTCTGGGAGACGGTTCCGCCATCAAGATTACCACAGCCCATTACTACACGCCCAGCGGTTTTGACCTGCATGGAAAGGGAATAGAGCCGGATGTGGAAGTGGAACTGGAAGAGAAGCTTAAAACCCAGGCCGTGGTGAAGCCGGAGGAAGACAACCAGCTTCAGAAGGCAGTCCAGGTGTTGAAGGAAAATAAATAAGCAGTGTGAAAGAAGGCTCCGGTCATGGCATCCATGACCGGGGCTTTCGTACTGTCTGGGCCGCTGTCTTATCCGTATTTTCTGGACGGTCTGCAGCTGTCAGGTCTGTCTCTTTTCCTGGTGTTGGTATGCTCCACGATCATGCTGCCTGTCCACCCGATAAACGATCAAAGGGTATACCGCTGGGACAAATGTACCTGATATATCCACGATTCTATTCAAAGGCGCCCTTCTGCCGGAAGCAGTATGGTATAAGTATGGTATAAATATGACATAAGTATGGCATAAGTATGGTATACAGCAGCAGAATTTTACCGGGATTTTATCCGGGACTTTTGTCCTAAAAATTCAATTGATAAAAAGAACGGATGTTCTCGCTTGCGCCTATACTTTTCAAGACGTATATGTTATAATTTTTAATAACCGTTCCAACAAGTGTTTATCAACAAGATAAACTGGAATTGACTGAGCAATCCGGCGGAATAAAAAATATGAATTGGAGTGGAATAAGTTATGAAATATAGTAAGACAATAATTTTAAAGAATGGTGTGGAATGCTGTTTGAGAAACGGCATAGAAAGTGATGGACAGGCTGTATGGGATTGCTTTAATTTGACCCATGGACAAACCGATTATTTACTATCCTATCCAGATGAAAATAGTTTCGACGTGATGCAGGAAAGTCAATTTCTGAAAGAAAAATCCGAAAGTTCAAATGAGATTGAGATAGTTGCCGTAGTCGGGAATGTAGTTGTTGGAACTGCTGGAATTGAAGCAATAGGCACAAAATATAAGGTAAGGCATCGTGCCGAATTTGGTATTAGCGTCGCTAAAGATTTTTGGGGACTTGGGATTGGACAGGCGCTAATGGCAGCGTGTATTGAATGTGCAAGGGCGGCGGGGTATATTCAGCTGGAGCTGAACGTGGTTGCTGAAAATGAAAGGGCATTATCCATGTATGAGAAAGCAGGGTTTGTTAAATATGGCAGAAATCCGAAAGGCTTTAATTCCCGCGTGACAGGATTTCAAGAAGTTATTTATATGAGGTTGGAATTATAAGAAACCTACAAGTTCCGGTTTTTCGGACAGTTGAACGGATTGGCAGGTTTATTGGTATATATTTTAAACAAGTTAGAACATTATTTTAAGAAATAAAAGTTTTGATGAAGTTGATATTCACAGAAACACCAAAAGTATTACTATAATGCATTGATGTGCTAAAAGGAGATTTTCATGGATCATTTTGAATTAGTATCAGAATATGCACCTACCGGCGACCAGCCTCAGGCTATTGCCGAGCTGGTCAAAGGCTTTCAGGAAGGAAATCAGTTTGAAACATTGCTTGGCGTTACCGGCTCCGGTAAGACCTTCACCATGGCAAATGTCATACAGGCCCTGAACAAGCCAACACTGATTATCGCCCATAACAAGACGTTAGCCGCCCAGCTCTACAGCGAATTTAAAGAATTTTTCCCCAACAATGCGGTGGAGTACTTTGTGAGCTACTACGAAAAACAAAACAAACCACTACTGATTGATTATGATTGGTGATAAATATACTATATATTGTGTGCTGCGTGGAGCGTATGGACGAGATAATGCCATATGGGCAGTATGGATTGGTGACCTTCATTCGTAAAGGAGCGGTTCGAAGTTACTCAATACGTAGTGGAGAAGTAAGTTGAATATACCAGAAATTAAGTATTATCATAACAGAATAAATTGTTGATTTGAAAAAGATGTTTCCACATGTGGAGATGTCTTTTTATTTTATTCAAAGAAAAGGAGATGCACATACGATGCGGATATAAAGATAGGTTGTATTAAGTAGTGACATAATAAAGAAATATTTAGAAATGCCCTTGAATGGATGAAGACTCATATTTTAGAGTTATTATAGCAGATATTCTATTTCAGAAAGCGAGCAGAGAATTTGATACTTATGTTTTATTTTATTAAAGGAAAGGAGATATACCGATGAGAGAGGGTATGGCTAATGTGATTTTTAAGAGCGCGGCTCATAGGGACTTTTTTGAAAGATATTTGTCTCAATGCAGGTACCAAGATGCCTACCATGCCGCATTAATCTATTGTCTGGGAATCAGCGAGGATACAAGACGTAATGCAGCCAGGATTTATGATTTTAAATCTGGTTGCGTTAAAACAGAATGCCTGCATGAGGGGTGGCAGACTTCTGGCAGCCAGCACATTATAAGAATGGCATATAATCTCTACTGCAACGGTACTCCCAGCGTATCTGATTGTGAGAACTCAGACGATCAGTTATCTGAATGCAGAAAATATACGGTCGAAGATTTATTTTGTTGTGGCTATGCACCGTATTTTTGGCAGGCAGTGAAACTCAGATATCCGGAGTATTGTGGCTGTGCATGATGTGTTGCAGATTCTATAGAGAACAAAAGGAGAATATCATGAACAAAATAATAGCCATAGCAAATCAAAAAGGTGGAGTCGGCAAAACGACTACATGCGTAAATTTAGGCATTGGATTGGTGAGAAAGGGGAAAAAGGTTCTTTTAATCGATGCAGATGCACAGGGAAATTTGGCAGCCTGTTTAGGAATTGATGAGCCGGACAACCTGGAGGTAACACTGGTAAATATTTTGGCGAAGGTGGTGAATGATGAACCTCTGGATGTGACAGAGGGAATTCTTCACCACGAGGAGGGTGTGGATTTTCTTCCTGCAAATATAGAACTTGCCGGACTTGAAACAACGCTGGTGAACGTTATGAGCAGGGAGACGGTCCTTCGTCAGTATGTAGACGAGATAAAGGACCGATATGATTACATATTGATTGACTGCATGCCATCTTTAGGAATGATGACAATTAATTCTCTTGTTGCGGCCGGCAGTGTTCTGATACCGGTAGAAGCGGCCTATCTGCCTACAAAGGGGTTACAGCAGCTTATAAAAACGATTGGCCGAGTCCACCGGCAGCTGAATCCGGAACTTGGAATTGAAGGAATATTGCTGACAAAGGTAGACCGACGGACCAACTTTGCAAGAGATATTTCAGACAAGCTGAGAATGGCATATGGCGGTCAAATTCATATCTTTGAAAACTGTATTCCATTGTCGGTAAGAGCAGTAGAGACAAGTGCGGAAGGGAAAAGTATTTTTTTGCATGATCCAAAGGGGATTGTTGCTGATGGATATGCAGCTCTGACGGAGGAGGTGCTTGCTTATGGGAAGCCGCAGTGCGAATAAGGTGAAATTCACCTCTTATAATGACTTGTTTGGTAACGAATCAATAGAACAAAGCGCTGAAGGCCAGGTTATACATCTATCTCTTGATATCCTTCATTCCTTCAAAAATCATCCGTTTCGCGTCCTTGATGATGAAAAGATGATGGAAACCGTTGATAGTGTGAGAAAATACGGGGTTCTGATTCCTGGAGTTGTCCGAAAAGATAAGCAGGGAGGATATGAAATAGTTGCAGGCCATAGAAGAAAGCGGGCCTGTGAACTGGCTGGATATCAGGATATGCCTGTTATAGTCCGGGACTTGAATGATGATGAAGCCACTATCATTATGGTTGATTCCAATATTCAGAGAGAAGATCTCCTGCCATCAGAAAAAGCAAAGGCTTATCGGATGAAAATGGAGGCATTAAGCCATCAGGGAGTCAAAGGAGAAGAGTATACCGCTGATTTAATAGGTAAAGGCGCGAAGAAAACAGGAAGAACAGTGCAACGGTATGTGCGCTTGACTTATTTGTTGCCAGAACTTTTAGAATATGTGGACTTGAAAAAACTCTTGCTGATACCCGCAGAAAAGTTATCATTTATTACTGCTGAAGAACAGGGGTGGGTACTGGGAGTAATTTTAGATAAACGTCTTTTTCCTAATGAGATACAGGCAGAGGCCTTAAAGGATGAAAGCAAAGCAGGGACTTTAAATAAAAAAAGAGTGACAGAAATATTGATTTCGGACTCTAAGATGCCCAGTATGCCGAAGATTACATTATCCCCTAAGAAACTAAGGGATTATTTTCCGAAGGAATATACAAAAGGGCAGATTGAAGCTGTAATATATGACTTACTGGAGTCTTGGAGGGATAGTCACAAAGTCGATTAATCTAATACATGGAGACTTTGCGAAAGAATGTCATAAAGTCACTTATCTGCACTTTGCGAAATAATGTCGCAAAGTGGCCAGCCATTAAAATTATTCTCCAAAGCATATATTTACCAAAATGTAGAAGATATAAAGGAGGATAAATATAATGGGTAAAAGTGGAGTTATAACGATTGAAAGTAAAGATAATCAGGTATATCATGATGTTGCTGTATTATTTAAAATTTATCGTTCTGTTTCCTGGCGTATGCAAGTGCAGATTGGACAAGTGAAACATCGGTTTCAAAAAGAGTATGGGACGGATGTGGATCAATTTTTAGAGTCAATATATCAGGCTGGCATGGATATAAATGATGATGAAGCAAATATTAAATCCAGAGTGGAAGCAATCAACAGTTCCAACAAATTTTTAAAATTGATTGATGAGGCTGTAGAACTTATGAGAAAATACCATCCGCAGGGAGAACGATATTATTGGATTCTATATTATACTTATATGTCTGCCTATCAGCCAAACAATATAACAGAGATTATAAATAAGTTGGAACCGCATTTGTCTCAGAATGTGCGTATAAATCGAAGTACCTACTTTCGGTGGAGAGAAGGTGCTCTAAAAGCCGTGGAAGGTATTCTGTGGGGGTACGAGATGGAAAGTCGAATGCTATTAGAACATTATCGTGATACATGGGTAATAGACGTGTAATATCCTTTTTAATATGTTTATAAGAGAGGTGAGTTAAGTTGTTTGAGAATAGGGACACATGTAGAAAGATTATACAAGAGAAAAGTTTATTATCATTATTTGATATGATTGCGCAGGAAGAAGAGATGATGCTCAGTGAGAGAGCTAGAGGGACGATTATTTTGCAAAACAATGTTACAAAGCAGTTATCAAGTGGGGAGTTTTTAGATAAAAAACAAAAGCGCACCATATATTGCCATTGAATATTGACACATACAATATGTAGTGATAAAATAATGGTGTATTGATTTATGTAGTACTTGAATAAGTAACACATAAAAGTTTGTTCTTTCTGCATTGAAGGAAGCAATCAGAGCATCAGTTTGTTCTGGGTGTTTTAAATTTATTAAGCTATAGAATGACGCTCATTTTTTAGAAAAATGTAGCGTCTTTTTTTGTGCAGAAAAAAGCAACAATACAGAAGGAGGATAGCGATTAGGAATCAGAGCTTAATTCAAAGGAGGAATCAAATGAAACGTGACAAATTCAAGAAAATGAAACTTGATATCCAGACACTTGAACCAGTGAGCCATCCAGATAACTGTGTTTTACTGCTAAGCGGAGTTAAGATGGAAAATCCAGAACCAATGGAATTGTCAATCGGTCAGGCAATGCAGAAAAAAAGCTGGATGCCTGACGGAACAATATTAGTTGGACTGGAGGCCAAAGGAATTAGGACAGAAGATGAGAAACTGAGGGAGTTAGGCACCAGTAAGCAGGCGGAGATTCTGGATTATAATTTTTTCCGTTCCAGGTTGCCAAAAACAGTGATTACGGAAGTGAAAGCAGAACTAATAGACTTCCGCTTAAGAAAGACTATCCCCTTTTCAGTTAAAAAGCTGGAATTTGCTTTTGGCAACGGAAAAAAGGTGGATTATACTGACAAGGTGAGTGTATTATCGTTGAATCAGTTAGCCAGTTGAGAAGGAGGCTGCTATGATGAAGAATAATTTGCAGGCAAAAAGAATCGTGATAACTGCAGGAGAAGTACAGTTACCAATTAAAGTGGGTGAAGAAGTATGCTATCGATATGATGGTCATCTAATGTGGACGGATAGGGTACATCGCATTCTGGAGGTTGCGGCGGATTATGTACGGATTGAGACTACCTCCTACTACTATACAATCGAAAGAAATGGCAGAGAGTGTGGGCAGTTAAAAGGTGCGGCTTAAGCAAGATCAAAAAAGAGATAAGAAAGGGACTATATTGGGACCGAACATGCATTGACTTGAGATTTCAAAGTTTTTATAATGATATCATCAGTTTTTATGCATGGGAATATTTCCGTGGAGAGCCATAAAAATTGTAAAATATGCAGAGAAGGCAATCATCATTGTGATGGTTGCTTTTTTCGTACCAAAAAAGGAGTGATTAATTTGAGCATGGACAGACAGGCGGGTTTTCTGGTGTTTAATCAAAAGAAGCATATAAACATACCGGCGCTTACAGGACAGTTTTATGTAGTCAGCATGATGGTGCTTTTTAGGTGTCAGACTGCCTATGCAGATATTTTTGATACAGCTAAATCCGCCATGCAGCAAGTGTATACAGATGTTGCTGGAATTGCAACGGTAGGTGCAGTTGTGTGTGCGGCAGTATGTCTCTTTCTTATGAATTTTTCAAAGTCAGGAAAAACCGTGGATGAATCACGTGCCTGGCTAAAGCGTATTATTATCTGTTGGGCCGCCCTAATGACTCTTGGCGGTATTGTAACCTATATGGAAAGTATTATTCCAAAGAGTATGTTTTCTTCGTAACTATACGGAGTGTATAAAAAAGGCTGGTGCTCTCCCAGCAAGGAGGTGTGTAAAATCCTGTAACGGGATAATAAAATGGGCTGGCTGTTAGAATTATTATTTGAAAGTATTAAAGAAATGTGTTCCCAATTTATCATAGATATGATGGATGTCGCAAGCAGTATGTTTACGGAAATTTTATCCTGTAATTTAAATCTGTTTGAAGAATTGTTTGGCGTTGCCGGTAATTTGTACCGGGATGGCATTATGCCGATTGCGGTTATGATTCTTCTTATGATTTTGGTCTGGCAGTTATTTAAGGGAATATTCAGCAAGATAACAACCTCATCGGAGGATCCAATTGAACTCATACTTCGGTCGGCCATCAGCCTTTTCATGATTGTCTACGCAAAAGATATTGTCAATTATATTCTGAATATTGTAGGAACTCCTTACCAGTGGGTAGCGGGAAGCGCAATCACAGTTTATTCTTTTTCAGCATACGTGACAGCAGCGGAGGCAGTGGTATCTGTATTGGGCATCGATATAATCAGCATTCAGATGCTTTTGTTAATCATGCATTTTGTTGTAGCTTGGAACTATTTTAAAATGCTTTTTATTTTGGCGGAACGGTATGTCCTGCTGGGAATCTTTTCTTATACCGCACCATTGGCATTTGCAGCCGGCGGTTCAAAATCCACAAATAATATTACCACCACATGGGTGAGGATGTTTGGTGGACAGATATTGATTATCATACTGGACGCGTGGTGTCTGAAGATGTTCCTTTCGGGCTATGGTAACTTAATGTCCAGCAGTTATGGATTTACGAAGTATTTTGCGGCAACCATGTGTCTGATTGGGTTTTGTAAGATAACCGCGAAGCTTGATAGTTATATGGCTTCTCTGGGAGTGAATCTGGGCAGAATCGGAGGCGGCCTTAGTGGTATGGGCGCGCTTCTTATGGCAGGCCGGCTGCTTCATATGGGAGGCAGCGGTGGCAGAACAGGAGGTGGAAACCAGGAAAAGGGAGCCTCCCTCATGGGATTCGGCACAGGAAAACCAATTCCAATGGGAAGCGGTTCTCCGCACTTTGGGGTGGCTGGTATATCCGGTATGCGGAATGGCTCCAATATTGGCGGTATGAATGGTGGAGTGAATGCCGAGGAAAAACCAGAACCAGGGGAGGACTTTGGCTGGCATGGGGCTGAAAATGAATTTGACAGTGGAATGCCTGGTACTGAGAGTGCAAATGCCCCCTTTGGAATGCCGGATGAATCCGATTTTGATGCACAAGAAGGTTCCTTTGACGGGATGGAGAGTAGGGAAGGTATGGATTACCCTGGCTTTAATTATGATGAGGATATACCTATGGATAGCTCTTATGATGAGGCAGGGGAAATTCCCGGAATGGGATATGGAAAAGATGGGCCGTTTGGAGCCTCCCTTGATGAGCCTGAAGAAGCGTTTGGAACTGAAATCGGAATGGACGAAGGCAATATTTCTGGCTTTGTAGGAGCAGAACCGGGTGGCGGTATGGAGGTATCAGGAGAGACTGGTGGAATTACCGGAATGCAGGATGGCGGGCAGGAAGCAGAACCAGGTGCAGGAATGGCAGACACTGGTATTCTTTCATATGATAGTGAATCCGCACAGGCAAAAGAACATGCAGGAACATTGCCTGGTGGAGCAGAAGCCATGGCTGCAGATTATGCAGGTGGTTTGGATAGCCCGGCCTCTTCTGTACAATCTGGTCTGCCGGGAACCAGTACGGCAGGAGCCGGCATATCTGATACTGATACCGCAATAAACGAAATGGCAGGTGGTGGCGCCATGGACGAAGGTCAGCCCCATAGCATGGGAATGGGTGGCAGTGTTTCCAATGGTGCTGGTGCTGTCTCAGGCGCTGAAAGTATGCAAGAGGTCAAAGGTGTATCCCAGGGCGGAATGCAGAGCGGTACAGTTATGGAAACTGGTACCGGAACTTATGGTCAATCCGGAAAGGGCAGTTCTGATGAAAATTATGGTTCTTATCTTGCGGAGCGTGATGGAGAACGGTATATGCGTTATGATGCCAGTCGGTTTGAAAAACCACAGGGAGCCTATCAGACGATACATGAAGATGGAAAAACCTATTACGAACTTCCGGAAAAGGAACAAGCTCCAGCGGTTTTACCGGAAACAAAAGCGGTTTTGGAAAAGAACGGCATGATACGTCTGGAGAAAGTATACAAGGAAACTTCTCAAGAGAGAGGCGTACCGAAGCAAACGCCGAAAAAGAAACCGGAGAACAAAAAGAATACCGGAAAGAGGTATGCGGACGGAAAAGGGGAAAAAAGATAACAAACAGCCGGTCTAAATGGGACCGGCTGTTTTATAGGAGAGAGAATGAACGAAGACCGGAGCAATGAGCCGCTTGACAAAGCGGCAGAAACGGCTGCCCGAATCGTTCGGGCAGCGGGGCAGACAGAAAAAATTGCCCATTCGATACAGGCGGTACATGCCGCCACTGGGGCTGTCAGGGTTGGAGGTGCGGCCAGCGGTGCCACGGTGGGAACCGCGTTGGGGGGACCGCTTGGAACATTAGTCGGCGCTTTGCTTACAAGTAAAACCGTTTGGAAAGTAATCGGTTCTATCCTGCTTGCAATCCTGCTTTTTGTATATCTGCTTGTAAATTCTGTCAGCCTTATTTTTATGTATCTCGGCTTTGCAGATGCGGATGCATATGTGTCCCAGGCTCGCACCGCAGAATGCAATAACATAAAAATACAGATAGAGGCTCTTTTTGCCGCTGATCCGGCTTTTGAGTCAGAAATATATGGTTTGGTCGAGGCCCTAAGAGATAAAGCAGTAGAGGAAATCCGGGCTGACTATGATAATAACCAGAGTGGATATGATGGATATGAGGTGGACGATGAATATGAAACAGTCCTAAAAACCAGATTGAGCCAGTATCTGGCTGTCCTGATGGAAGAATCCTGGAGCGGGAAACAGATAGAAGGATTTAATGGGTACGGTACAGGGGGAGGGACAAGCAGTCTTACCAGTGCGTACGATGAATATTTTACGCTTGCGTCCGCCACTTATCAGGTGTCGGAAGTGTTGTTAAAGGCTATGGCAAAAGCAGAATCCGATTTTAATCCAAATTGTGTATCCAGTGCAGGTGCTATCGGAATCATGCAGCTTATGCCTGAAACGGCAGCGAACCTGGGCGTTACTAATCCCTACGATCCTAAGCAGAATATTATGGGAGGAGCTAACTATATCTCACAGCAGCTCGCAGCTTTTTCTGTTTATCCGAATGGGCTGGAATTGGCGATTGCTGCATATAACGCGGGGCCAGGCGCTGTGAAGAGAGCAGGGTATCAAATTCCCCAAAATGGAGAAACACCAGCCTATGTGCAAAAGGTTCTGGGATATATGGGAGAGGGGGGAGGAAACACGATACCGGGAATCACACAGACCGATTCGTCCATATCGAAAGTGCTCTTAAAATCCTTTATTGATGAAAAAGAGAGCGCCTTTTTTGATTGGGCAAAGACAGGAACACATACAGAAACCATTGGTTCCGGCGATGAGGAAGAAGAAATTGAAATTGTGGACTATTCTATTGTGGTAAAGTTGAATCCACATTTGTCTTCAACAGGAACCGGATATAGTTTCCGTTATGTGACGGACCCAAATAGCTTTAATAACGTGCTGAAGCTGTTCCAGTTAGTTCAAAATGGGAAGGACGGGGCACTGGATATACTGTTTAAGGCCGCAAGCTGGAAAAATTATATATTAGGTGCGGGAGCGTCTGGCGGTATTTATACCAGTACCATTGCTACTGGAGGAGATAAAATCATCTATGAGACAGTGCCCGGATGTGTGAGGGAAATAGTGTATTACAACCAGGGGGAGGAACCCTGGGCCTCTCTTTCCTATGGGGGAAGCACAATACGCACTTCTGGCTGCGGTCCCACAGCGCTTGCTATTGTGATTTCGACACTGACAGGTGAACAGATAACGCCTGAGCTGACAGCGCAATATGCGATGGACACCGGAGGATATGTTTCGGGACGTGGAACCAGCCATGCATATCCGGCAAATGCAGCCCGGAACTGGGGACTGTCGGTTGAACGTGTGAGACGCGAACAGATGAATTATGTGGTTGCGGAATTGAAGAATGGAAAGCTTGCGGTGGTAATCTGCGCGGAGAATACGATATCAGGAAACAGCGGACACTTTATCGTATTAACCGGAGTGACCAGTGACGGAAACATAACAATTGCCGACCCTGGAAGCCGGGGGAGGACCGGAAACCTGTACAGCCCTTCCACAATTCGGTCATACGCCAGGGATTTAAGCGATGGCGGCATATGGATTATAGGAGAGTGAAGGAATGAAGCATAGATCAAAATGGAGTTTCGTTCCCAGCCTTGCACTCAGCCTGGTTCTTGGCATTTCTGGAGTTTGCTATGCCGATGGTCTGGCGGGTGCAAAAGGAGAAACAATGTGGGATGAAGAGTATACCGATACAGATACAGGGAAGGGGATGCTGGCTGTCCGGTGCCAGGTGTTTCAAGGGTTTCAGGGAGCAGTCACCATTTATTTTACCGGACTGACAGGAGGAAGGGCATTTACTGTGTCACTTGATAAAGATGTTGGTTATATAGCGAACTTGTCGCTAGCGGGAGAGCGGTACAAAGTAACTGGAGTCACGGCCATATCAGAACTACGGGAATATGACTGCCATGTAGAGCCAGATACTGTTTGCGTGGAGGCTGGCAGGATTTCTATCTGCAAGGTGTTTGTGAATCCAGGTAGTATCCAGAAATTTCCAGAAAAAACAGAAACGCTGATGACAGAGCAAGCTGAAAAACAAGAAATAATAGAGAGGAAAAAACAGGAAGAACAGATAAAACCAGCCGTGGAGGAAGAGATGCTTAAAACAGAGTCGGATCGGAGGCAGATACCAGTTTTGGGTATTCTTGGCATGGCATTAATCCTAATCTGTGCCGGCAGCCTGTTTTATTTAAGAAAACAGGATAAATAGGAGGGGAACGGGTAATGAATGAGAATAACCGGATTGATATTTATACAATCCCGCCCAATTTTGCTGAGGAGGGGACAATTCTTTCCGGGCGGATAAAAACTAGAAATGCATTTGAAACGGCACTGATTCTCGCGGGATTGGTGCCGCTTATTATGTCACTGAGTGTTACGGGAAAGACAAAACTATACATCGGCATGATAGTCCTGGTGCCGGTTATAATCCTGGCTATCCTGGGAGTTCAGGGAGAAAGTCTATTTGCATTTATCGCAAGCTTTTTCAAATTTTTAAAGCGCCGCCGTAGCCTGTCTGTGCCGGATGAGAGATACCGCTTAGAACAGAGCAGGAAAAAAGAAAGGTCAGAGAGAGGAGGGAAGATAAAGCGTGAAAGAGGGAAAAAGCACAGAAAACCAAAGAAAAGCCTGGAGGCGGGAACTCCGGAGAGTCAGAAAGAAACTGATACAGGAGCAAAAAAGAAGAAAACCAAAGCAAAATGGAGAAAATGCTCCCCAAAAACAGAAGAGGGAGAAAGTCACAGCAGCGAAGCAGGAGGAGTTCTATGACCTGCCTTATACAAGAGCCTCTAAAGAAATTCCAATTGAATCAATCCGTGACGGAGTCATTTACACATCGGATGGCCGTTATGTAAAAATCGTTGAGGTCTTGCCAATTAACTTCCTGCACCGGAGCGCCAGCGAACAGCGTAACATCATTTATTCTTACATAGGTTATTTAAAGATAGCTCCCCCGGAACTACAGATAAAATCCATCTCAAAAAAGGCAGATATCGGCCTCTATGTTGAGGCGGTGAAGCAGGACATTGAGGCAGAGCCAGATGGACGGTGCCGGATGCTTCAAAAAGATTATATTAAGCTTCTGCGTTCGGTCGGCTACCGGGAAGCGGTAACCCGGAGGTTTTTTCTGGTGTTTTCTGTGGACAGCAGGCGGGGAACAGAGTCTGAAATCGCAGCAACATTAAACTCTTATGCACAGACAGCAAAGAAATATTTATATCAGTGTGGTAATGAAGTTGTAATATCAGATAATCCGACACAAGATACGGTGGAAATGCTGTACCTGCTGTTAAACAGGAAAACCAGCACCACAGTCTCTCTTTCCCAGCGGTTAAATCAGGTGGCCGAGTGGTATATCCGCGAGAATGGGGAGGAAAGTACCGGCCGGATTCCAGTTGCGGAATACTTTGCGCCCGAAAGTCTGGATTTCAGGCATGGGAATTATGTAATCATGGACGGAGTATACCATACATATCTCTTTGTCCCATCGGCCAGGTACCGGAACCGGGTGCCGGCCGGCTGGCTGTCCCTTCTTGTCAACGCGGGGGAGGGGATTGACGTGGACCTTTTTTTATATAAACAGGATAAGGTTAAAACTATTGAGCGCATTGGAAGGAGAATACGGCTGAACCGCTCAAAAATCAAGGATGCCTCCGATACCAATACTGATTTTGATGATCTCGCAGAGTCAATCCAATCCGGATATTATCTGAAAAATGGACTCGCGGCAAATGAGGAATTTTATTATATTGCTATCCTGATAACCGTAACTGGATACAGCGCAAAGGAAGTGGAGTGGAGGGCTAAGGAAATGAGGAAGCTCTTAAATGCCCAGGATCTGGATACAGTTTCCTGCCTGTTTCAGGAGGAGCAGGCATTCTTGTCCGCCCTGCCACTGTTGAAGCTTGAGAAAAGCATTTATGAGCGCTCTAAGCGGAATGTTTTAACGTCTGGAGTTGCGAGCTGCTATCCCTTTACCTCGTTTGAGATGTCTGACAAGGACGGCATATTGATGGGGGTGAATATTGCAAACAGTTCATTGGTAATTGTGGATATTTTTAATTCATCCTTATATAAAAATGCGAATATTTCTATCATGGGAACAACCGGAGCGGGGAAAACTTTCCTGCTCCAGTTAATGGCCTTGCGGATGAGAAGAAAAAACATACAGGTTTTTATTATAGCGCCGGACAAGGGACATGAATTTGCCAGAGCATGTACCAATATCGGAGGCGAATTTATTAAGATATCGTCATCTTCAAAAAGCTGTATCAATGTAATGGAAATCAGGAAAAAAAATAAGGAAACAAATGCAATCCTGGACGGGGCGGTCATGGAATATTCTGAACTGGCGGCGAAAATCCAGGACTTACATATTTTCTTTTCTCTTCTGATTCCCGATATGTCTCATGAGGAAAAACAGCTCCTGGATGAAGCTTTGGTACTGACTTATCAGCAAAAGGGGATTACCCATGAGAATGAAAGCCTGATTGACCCTGAAAACCCGGAACAATATAAAGAAATGCCGGTTTTGGGGGATGTTTACAATGAACTAATTAGGAGGCAAGAAACCAAGAGACTGGCAAATATTCTGAACCGTCTGGTGCATGGCTCCGCCTCCAGTTTCAACCAGCAGACCAATGTGGATTTGAAGAACAAATATATTGTATTAGATATATCAGAGCTTACCGGGGACTTGTTGCCAGTGGGAATGTTCGTGGCGGTGGACTATGTATGGTCTAAGGTAAAGGAGGACCGGACAGAAAAAAAGATGGTATTTCTGGATGAGGTCTGGCAGCTGATTGGTGCTTCCTCCAATGAACTGGCGGCGGAATATGTTCTAGAGATTTTTAAGATAATCAGAGGTTACGCAGGCGGAGCAGTGTGTGCGACACAGGATTTGTCGGATTTTATGGCGCTTAAGGAGGGAAAATATGGTCGTGGCATTATCAACGCTACAAAAACTAAAATAGTCCTGAATCTGGAAAATGACGAAGCAAAAAAAGTACAAGAACTACTTCATTTGTCTGACGCGGAGCGGATGGAAATTGTTCATTTTGAGCGAGGGAAGGGGATGATTTCTACGAACAGTAATAATCTTACATTGGAATTTCGGGCAAGCCAGCTTGAAAATGATTTGATTACCACGGATCGGAAAGATTTGCAGAACCTAAAGGAACGGCTTGAAAAATTCGGTAACCATGCATATGGAAGGATGGGAGGATAACTGGATGGCGGTATATGTTAGCCCTGAGGCCATGGAGGAGAGGACATTAATGGTAATACGCAAGTATAATGTTCTTTATATGGAACAGCTTTTGCATTTTTTTGAGGGGGAAGAAAAGGCTGCGGGAAAAGCAGTGTCGAGGCTTTTAAAGAACAGGCAGATTTACAGAAATCCTCATACCGGTCTTCTTGCCTCCAATGAATTTGCGTATTCGCTGAAGGACGAGGGAACAATACAAAGTCTTTGGGTATTAATCGATATGATGCATAAACGGGAAGTGGACGGCCATTATCTGGCGGTAAAAGAGGATTTTCCAGTAAGAATCTTGTTTTTCTGTGGGCAGGATATCTACGATATTATTTATATTGGAATTGGTGATTTAAAGCTGGTTAATGGTATGTTTGCTAAAAGCAGGCGCTCAGAGGAAAATCACATTATTGTTTTGGAGGATAAAGTGATGATTAGCCAGATAGAGGTACCTGGAATCATTGGTTTTTGTGTTGTGAAAGAGGGTGGAGAGGTCGAATATTATAGAAAAAGGACATGAATTTGAGATTATGGAGCTATTGGAACATCAGCTTTTGGAGGTTCAGAGAGTTGCAGGAGTGGTACAGGATAAACTGGCTGAGGCACAGAGTGTAAAAACACTTTATGATCGTAGCGCTTCCAGTTTTCAGTATGGACGATTGTTAGATTGTATGATGGAAGCTTCTGAACATGCTGAATGTCTGACAGACCGGCTGCGGGGATTTGTATTAAGAAATACATTTAACAGTCCTCTCAAAGAGGATTATTGTCTGAAACTAGTACAAATCCATGAAATTCGTGTGGAATATGAGGATTGCATATTGAAAGCAGAACTTCCAATGTTACTGCCCCACCGTAAAAAAAAAATATACAGACTATATCTATAAACCTTTTTTTCTGGCACTGCAGAATTGGTGTGAAGAGCGTCAGCAGCAGGGGAAGGAAATTCCTGTATACGAGAAGGCAACGGTCTGTTTTATTCATGAGTATGATAAAAAAATGCCGGAAACCAGGATTCGGGACCATGACAATATAGAGGAAAAGCAGGTCGTGGATGCTTTGGGTATGTACTTCCTTGTATCAGACAGCGGTCTGTATCTGGACACTTATCATACTACCACATTGGGGGAACGGGATTGCACGTTCCTTTTTTTGATGGAACGTAACCGGTTTCCTAAGTGGATTTGTAAAAGAAACCACCTGGACATCATATCGAAAAATCATCTGAATCCCACCACAGGTTTTTCGATAGGGTAAGATTTTGGTGAGAGCCATTAAAAACGTACCTAAAGACAAAAAAGGGGAGATTCATTCTACCCAGGGATGGAGAGGACAGGGTATGAAAAGGAACAAAACGGAATAAGAAGAAGGGGACAGATATGAAAATAGATAGAAAAGATGAACTTCTGTTACTTATAGCAGTCAGCGGAGAAATACCGTCAGATTGGGTTGGCCGTGCAGTCGGTTCCGAATCTTATGCCGCTGCGCTTTTGACCCGATTGAAGCGGGAGGGAGAAGTTAAACTTCGGAGTAAAGACGGTGTCAGAGGTTATCTGCTCCGAAATAAAGCTAAACAGTATCTACTGGTTCATTATGGGGATGATGTGCGGCTCTATTTGTCCGGAGCCAACTCCACCAATCATGTGAAGAGTGAACCAGAGAAGCGGTTGAGGCTTCATCGCATGAGCATGGTATGGATTTACTTTCATCATGCTGGGATACGGATTTTTCAGAGTGAAAAAACGGAACTGTTCCCTGTTTTCCATCAAGCTCCGTTCAGCACACCTGATATCAAAGGCAGTGCTCCGGTATCTTATTATGGGACAATGGAATGGAAACAGGCAACCGATATGGAAATCAAGGGGTCTAGGGCCTGCGGAGTACTGGCCGCAGAACGATTTTACGTAATATACAATATGTTGGACAGTCTGATGAAATGGGTTCCAAAGACAGAGCGGAATGTAAGGAGCCGGCTGGAGGTGCGTCTGCGCAAAAACAGGGGATGCATAACAATCAGTGCTATTATGATGGGAACCGATATGGCAATAGTAAGGCGTATCTTAACCAGCATGGGTGGCTTGAAGGGGAACCTGTTTTCTTTAGATGATGTATATGAATGTTATTACTATATTCCTTTTCTAGAAGAGGCAGTAATCCAGCTAAGGTTATTATGCAGTGAAGCCGGTCAAGTAAGGCTATACCAGTTTTTATGCAGGGCGCTAAAACAGGTGAATGATAATTGCTTTACACCGGAGGCTGGTGCGGATGAGAATGGGAATCTGGTATATTTTTGTTATATGATGGATTTATGGCAGGTAAAACGGATTATGAGTCTGCCGTTAAGAAGAGGCGGCAGGGTATTCTGCTTTACGTATCAGGCAGGTGTCCTGCGCTCCATATTGCCTGAGTGTTTTAAGGTTGAGGCTATTCGTCCTGAGAAGGTGTATCGATATCTGGGCTGGAAGGAATAGGGAAGGAGAGAGCGCTATGGAACCAATCTATCAAACAGGGAATCCGACAGTTGACCGGTTGAGCCGAATTAGGCTTACCGGCAACGTGATTCCTCCGGCTTGGTACCATACCATTCTGAGAGAAACGGGAAAACCATACTTAATTGCCATTGTGATTTTATCTGATATTGTATACTGGTACCGCGCAGCGGAAGTGAGAGATGAAGGGAGTGGGCAGCTTCTGGGATACCGGAAGCGCTTTAAGGCGGACTTATTACAGCGAAGCTACCAACAAATGGCAGATCAGTTTGGAATAACAAAACGGGATGCTACTAATGCGATTGTAGAATTAGAAAAGCTGGGAGTCATCCGCCGTGTTTTCCGTACTTTGACAATCAATGGGCAGTCCATACCCAATGTTCTTTTTATAGAACTTGACGTAGATATACTTGAAAGGCTTACCTTTCCCGAAGATTATGCTGAAGAGGTTGAGAGCGTAAAGCGGGTACAGAAAAAGAGTCAAAAGAAAGCCCAAGGAACACTTACTATAGGGTATCCCCAATTTAAGGGAGACGTGTCTCCGAAATCAGAGGAAGGTCTCTCCGATTGGAATGGGGCGTCTATATCCAAAAAAGCGAGATCTGTCTCTGAATTGGGAGAGACAAATACAGAGATTACATACAAAGATTACAACAATGAATATCCTATCTATTCATATCTGAAGGTGAAGGAGGAATTTAAAAATCAGATTGAATATGAAATTTTAAGACGGGATCTAAAGGAGTTAGAGGAATTAGAGGAATTGGTGGAGGTGGCAGTAGAGGTTCTGGTCTCTTCAGCAGATACAATCCGGGTAAATCGGGAAGACAAGCCGGCAGAACTGGTGAAGGAGCAGTACAGGCGTTTAAATATGTTCCACATCCAGTATGTGTTGACCTGTTTGCGGGAGACAGAAACAAAAGCCAGGAATATCCGGGCAGTTATGGTAACGGCGTTGTATAATTCTGTCAATACAATAGGGACGTATTACGGGAACCTGGTTAAGTATCATCAAAAAATAAAGTATAAGGAAGGGACAGAATGAATGAAGAACAAAGAAATAGGAAGAAACTCATCGCAGGGCTGTTGTGTCTGCTTATATTGGCACTTTATGCCGGAGGGGTTCTGCGCCAGTTCATGGTGGACGCCGGGCATATAAGTTTGAATCCTATCCGGTGTCTATACTTTGCGGTATCCTCTATCCATGGGATAAAAACAACGGTATTTACAATCCTTTTATTCTTTGCTTTTGCCGGGATAGTAGTATTTCAAGGAAGTATAAGCGATACCAGTGGAGAGGATAAGGAACGTAATTTCACTTACTCAAAGCTGGGAACTTATGGGACAGCTGGATATATGGAGGACGCTGAACGGAGGCGTGTTTTAAAGGAGGATAAGGATATCAGGAAGGTGGAGGGCATTATTTTCGGTTTGGAGATGATGAGTGGTAATGTTCTAAGTCTGCCAGTGGATTCCAAGCTGAACCGCAATATTGCCGTGTGTGGTTCCCAGGGGTCGATGAAGTCCAGGGCATTTGCCAGAAACATGATTCTTCAGTGTGCCAGGCGGGGAGAGAGTATGTTTATCACTGATCCGAAGTCTGAACTATATGAGGATATGGTTGCATATTTAAAGGCACAGAGGTATACTGTCCGTCAATGGAACTTAATTGACCTTGAAAATTCCGATGCATGGGATTGCCTGGCAGAAATTGATGAGGGCGGGCTGATTGATATCTTTGTTGACGTAGTTATCCGCAACACGACAGACAAATTCGATCATTTCTATGACAATGTTGAAATGGATTTATTAAAGGCGCTCTGTCTTTATGTATACCATGAGTACAAAGATAAAGATAGAACCTTTGCAGAGAGTTATAAGATTTTAATTAACCAAAGTTTGGAAGCGATAGATGGGATTTTTGACCGGCTCCCTACTTCTCACCCAGCCAAGGGTCCATACAGACTCTTTGCCAAAGCTGAAAAGGTGAAGGGAAATGCAGTACTAGGCCTGGGAACCCGGCTTCAGATTATGCAGAATGAAAAGGTGCAGAAAATCACCAGCCATAAGGAAATTGATTTAACGCTGCCTGGACGGGAAAAGTGTGCATATTTCTGTATTACCTCTGACCAGGATTCAACCTATGATGTTTTGGCTACGCTGTTTGTGTCTTTTCTCTGCATTAAGCTGATACGGTATGCTGACCGCCAGAAGAACCGGAAATTGCCGGTGCCAGTGCATTTTATTTTGGACGAGTTTCCAAATATCGGTATAGTGCCTGATTTCAAAAAAAAGCTGGCAACGGCCAGGGGCCGCAATATTGGTATGAGTATCATATATCAAAATATACCACAACTCCAAAACCGGTATCCGGATGGACAATGGGAGGAGATATTAGGAGGCTGTGACATGTCCCTGTTTTTAGGCTGTAATGATATGACTACAGCCATGTATTTCAGTAATCGTTCCGGTGAAGTAACCGTGAGCGTGTCCTCGGTTCGAAAAAATTTAAATACGGTGAGAATGAGCAATTATGTGCCGGACTATTCAGAAACCAGTTCTGTGGGAAAGAGGATGCTGCTTTTGCCAGATGAGATACTGCGCTTTCCTCTTGATCAGGCACTTGTGATTATTCGTGGACAGAGGATACTGCGTGTCAGGAAGATGGATTATACTATGCATCCAGATGCAAAAAAGCTTATTCAGGAAAAAACGGATTGCCATGTACCGGAATGGAGACGGGAAGAGGAACTGAGAGCTGAACAGGATAGTAAGGTCCGCCAGGAGGATATCGGGGAGCAGGAATCCGGATTTGAACAGGGAATCTGGTCTGGGAAGGATTTGAAAAAGGAAGATGAATCCCAAGAAGTTGGAAAAAGCAAGGCTAATGAAAAAAACATTCAGGAGGAACCGACAGAGCGGAAACTGGGAATAATAGAGAAAGTGGAGGATTTATTTACAGATGAATGATAGCTTAACTTTTGAAAAGAAAGAGTTGAAATTTCTTTTGGAACGGGAGTTTTTCATACATATAGACTCATTTGAGGATGAAGATTATGCAAAAGCCCGGAGGGCGATTTTTGTTTATGAAAATGCGGACGAGTTTTTTGAGGCTACGGGATGGGAGAGGGATAATCCAGAACTTCGGACTGAGGACTATCTCACCAGAAACCGAATCTGCCGCTGGTGGAATGGCCGGTTTATTTATTTTTCCAGGATTTTGTGGGAAGATGATTTGGGGACGGGGCTGGAGTGATGAAAAAGATTGTTATGGTCACACTGTGTCTCTTTGTTGTATTTTTGACTGTTCTATTGGACTGCAAATGGCAGGAGTTATATTTGGAGCAGCAGGCATTTGTAGAATTAGCGGCTTATATTGAAGAAAAAAAGAAGAATGTATTGGAGGAGGGAATAGATAATAAAACCATCAAAACTATGGCTAACAATGAAAAAATAGAAGATAAAGAGGCGAAAATCCTACCGGAATATCAGGAACTGGTGTTGGAAAATCCTGATTTTGCTGGCTGGATTGTAATTGATGATACTGCGATTAACTATCCAATCATGCAAACACTAGGAGAACCGGAATGTTATTTACACCGGGATTTTAAAGGCCATGATTCCTATGCAGGAACTCCTTTTGTGGGAAGGGGGAACCTGCAGGAGAAAGGGGACCTTTTTGTATATGGTCATAATATGAGAAATGGGACAATGTTTGCCGATTTACTAAAGTACCAGAGGAAGCCGTTTTGGAACGCCCATCGGGTCATTCAATTAGATAACCTATATGAGCATCGGGAATACCGGGTGTTTTCCGTATTCTATGCAGAAGAAATAGAATGGAGCGAAGAGGGGGGCCTGTTTTCTGATGCTGAATTTGGAAGCATGAAAAGAGAGGAATTGATTGATGTACTAATAAAGAGAGGATTGCATGAAAATCACATAATTTCAGACAATAGTGCTCCATTATTATTCCTAATTACATGTAGCTACTGGAAAGAAGATGGCCGCCTGGTTGTTGCAGCTATCCGGGAAAAATGATTGGATAATTAGAGTTTTTGAACTGCTGATAGCACTTGAATGTATAGTAGGGAGTATTGTATGGGTAACAAATGGGATTGTAGTGGCTGATAAGTGTGAGGTGATACATAACTTCAGCCAGTTACCAAGGAAAATTCCAGTGAAAAGCATTCTAACCGGCAGAAGATAATCGGTATTCCCAGAATGGCATTGCTATAATTCTGAGCAGATAGCAATACAGGCCGCAGAAAAATACAAAGAAGGGTATGTTGATATGATTTACTAATGATATTTCTGTTGCAATAAAATATGAAAAAATATGATAGTAACACGTTGTCTACCTTCCTCATATTATATAGTACAAACTATTAAGGAGGTAAAAAAATGTTCTGCTGCAGATGTTGTTGTAGATGTTGCTGCCATAGATGTTGCTGTCATAGATGTTGCTGCCCGTGGTGTTGTAATTGGGGGTGGGAAAATAACTGGGGAAACAATTGGGACCCCTGTGTGAATGAAAGACGTCAAGCATATAGAGCAGGATTTAATGACGGATATAGAGTAGGATTCGAAGATGGGAGATGGAATCAGCGTCCATGCCCACGGGAAAAATGAGGATAATATAATCATGGCGGGTGCCGGAAAAACGACCCGCCTTTTATAAAATAATCGTAGAAAGGGGAGAGCCTTTTTATACCACTTTCTACGCCATAGTGGTTTAGTGTTATTACTTTGCCCTGACCAGTTCTATTGCCTCTTTACCTGTCATGTGCTCAATCTCTAAAACAAACATACATAATGGCTTCCATTCCCGTTCAATCGTCTTTTCCCGGTTTTCGTTTGAATCGTGCGGATGAAATTTTGCAGCTAATGCATGGATTGCATACCGCAAATCACTTTCTTCTGAGATAATATGAACTTTTCCAAAGGCAATTACACTTCTAAAGTAGGTTGTGTATTCCTCTGGCACGACAGAATCTTGATCGATTACACAAAAAGAAGCCTTGGGCTGTTTCCTGATTGCGTCCAGCTTATGACCGACTTTGGCCCCATGGAAATAGATCTTATTATCATAGTATATATAGCTTAACGGAACAGCATATGGATAATCGTCATCGCCTTGTACTGCTAACACCCCAGAGGTTCCTTTAGTGAGAATATCAATGGTTTCTTCTGCAGATAAAAGTTGCTTATTTCTTCTCATTTTTCTAAACATATCCTAGATTCTCCTTGATAAAATCTTATTTAAGCATTGGAACAAAAGGAAGCACCAACCCTTTCTATCTTCTTAGACCTAATGATAAAAAGTCTGGTGCTTACATTCTTTACCCGGTGGCAAAGAATAGCGTATGCATTTTTATATTATACAACGAGAAATCATGATTTTCAAGTTACTATTTTGTCGATAATTTTAACGATTTTATTACCTAGTTTGTATCAAGGCTTTTACTTTTAATAAAAAAAGAAGTAATTCCACAATGAGGTTTACGACACTGCTCCCAATTTTTCTTTATATCGTTCGTAGCACCATGACCTTGGTGAACTCCCCACCGTCTAAAGCCAGAGGGATTGCGGTCGCCTTATTTCAAAAGATTATAAGCCATCGTATTTAATGTCTGCTATTGAAAGAAGCAAAAGATTCTGGAACTCGAATATTAGCTACATTATAGAACTTATATTTTTCTACCATGTGTTTTTTCATACTAATCAAAATATAACGGTAGCAATCAGCCATACCATCTGCAAAGGAACTTACATTTCCCTCATATAATTGCCGAAGTGCGGTAATGGCTTTTTTGTTCAGATTGGAGAGAGTATGTCTCTTGGATGGATAGTAAGCAAAATGATGTCCCCATTCAAGAAGGTGATTGGTTTCGGATAGTATAACATATAAAGGTTCTAACGTGATATGTTTCAATATGGCATCTAGAATATCTGCTAAATGAATAGAACCTGGTGAAGCAAATCTGTCTGTTAACTCGTCCAATTCTTCTCTGGTAAACCGTACTGCTGCAGCTAACGCCGCCGGACGAATAATTAATATCATTAGCTGCAAGGCGTGAAGATAACGTAATGCTTTTTCTACGTATCCAGAATTAAGAGCCAGCTGATGAAGTTTTGTATCATCATGTTCTATGACTATAGTACCTTTACCATTTAATTTCTTTACGAATCCCCGTTGTTCGAGCTCTGACAATGCCTTTCTGACTGTCGATAAAGAGACATCGTACTGGTTAGCCAGTTGCTTTTCATATGGAAGATATACTCCAACAGAATATACTCCAAGGCCGATTTTCAGATTCAGATCATCAATAATCTTTGAGTAATAATAATCCTGACCACGCATGGGATTCCACGAAAACTTCAAACCCGTTTGTGCAGGACATTTGGGATTGGTCTCTGACAGGTAATTTAACGTATTTTGAATGGCATCCGTAAGTCTTTGATACATATTTGAGAGCTGGTTGTACCTTGTGAGTGGTTCATTGACCTTTAATATATCCATAATGTCATTGGTTGCAGATACAGATTCCTGTAAAAAGTGTGTAGAGAAATAGGGGCACACCTCTGCAAAAAATGTAAGCTTATTATAGAGACCAAACGTAGAATAGAGTTCGCTGAATAGGGAATTACCTCCTATTCTTAATATATCATATCCTAATTTAGAAGGAGGACGCCATCCACCAGCGGCATATCCTAAACGCAATGCTTTCATAGCCTGTTTATAGTGAGGTAGTACCTCCACATCACAGCCTTGCAAAGAAAAAACCATAAGGGAAGGCAGTATTAAGGCAAAAGTCTGATATACCTGTAAAATACCTTCCTTTTGTTTTAAAATCTCGAAAACAGCATTTGATGAATCATAAGCATCAATAGTTGAAACAACAATCGGTGCAAGGCGAGGCTGAATATCAACCAACCCTTCCTTCCTCAATGCGTTAAAAACGCGGTTAATCGTATATCTGCTCACATGGAATTGTTCACAATACAGCCGTGAAGATGGCAAGGCATTTCCAGGAAGTATTTTACCCTCTAAAATACACTGCTTAATTTCGTTATATACAAATGTAAATTTTGTTTCTTGTGGGTTCATAATTTGCCTCCTATCTATCTGAATTATATCATGATGGAATAATTTTGTCAGTAAGTAATAAGAAAGCGGGAGACCTATTTGCACACCTAACCAATACGAATGTTGCCAAAATGTAAGGATAACATTTATAATAAAACCGTAAATTTATTAGGAAAGAGTTTCAGTATTATGGAAAAACAAAAAATTTTAATCGCAGACGATTCAGAAATGAACCGCGCTCTTTTAGCAGATATCCTGGAAGAGCAATATGATGTGGTAGAGGCTGAGAATGGTGTGGAAGCAATTTCTCTTCTCTCGAGGCAAAGAGCCGATTTTTCCCTTCTGCTTCTGGACATTATGATGCCTGAAATGGATGGATTTGAAGTATTAGCCTACATAAACAAATACCACTGGAATGACACCTTTGCCGTTATTATGATTTCTGCCGATGATTCCCCCGCAAATATAAAGCGGGCTTACGACTTGGGCGCTTTTGACTATATCAGCCGTCCTTTTGATTCGACCATTGTACAGCGCCGAATTTCCAATACGATGTCTTTATATGCAAGGCAGCAGCGTCTTGAGAAAATTATCGCAGAACAATTCCATGAGCAGGAGAAAAATAATAAGCTGATGATTTCAATCCTGTCTCATATTGTGGAATTTCGGAATGGAGAGAGCGGCTTACATATCCTGCATGTCAATACGATTACTAAGTATCTGCTAAAGCAGCTGGTCAGGTGTACTGATCAATATCCTTTGTCCAAAGCTGATATTTCTTTAATCAGTACGGCTTCAGCGCTGCATGATATTGGAAAAATCGCAATTTCCGATACAATATTGAATAAACCTGGACGTCTTACGGCAGAAGAGTTTGAAGTGATGAAAACCCATTCGATGGTCGGAGCCAGAATGCTGTCGGACCTGCCCTTTGAGCAGCAGGAGGCTCCGCTTGTCAAAGTAGCTTCTGAGATTTGCCGGTGGCACCACGAACGGTATGATGGAAATGGTTATCCGGACGGGCTTAAGGGAGACGAAATTCCCATAGCCGCCCAGGTGGTCGCGCTGGCCGACGTATATGATGCCCTGACCAGTGAGCGGTGTTATAAGAAAGCTTATTCACATAAAGAAGCTTTGAACATGATTTTGGAAGGACAATGCGGAGCATTTAATCCGACTCTTTTACTGTGTCTGCAAGAAATTGCGGATACGCTGGAAAGTGAGCTGACTGATAATTCCCCTGAACAGAAGACTAAAAATATTCAGGATATAAGAAATAAAATAGACTACGACAGGTTGTTTTCCTATGAAAAATATACCTTCCTGTCCCGCAAACAGCGGCACCTGCAATTATTATATATTGATTCATTAACCAGTGTCTATAACCGTCGTTATTATGACGAGCATTTTCAAGGCTCAGATAATATTCAGGCGATGGTCGTAATAGATGTGGATAACTTTAAGCATATCAATGATAATTACGGCCATGACGTAGGCGATATTGTACTGCAGAACATTGCACAAACTGTCTTATCCTGTGTGCGAAAGACAGATTCCGTGATCCGATATGGCGGCGATGAATTTGTAATTATCTTTTTTAGTATTCCTGCCAATATATTTGAGAAAAAACTGGAGAGGATTCGGTATTCTGTCGATAGTCTGATCATTGACGGCCATCCCGAATTACATATGACAGTAAGTATAGGCGGGGTATATGGAACAGGAACTGCAAAAGGACTTTTCAAGGCTGCAGACAGTATGATGTATCAATCAAAAAACACGAAAAACAAAGTGACTATATGTTATCTTGATGAGAATAAAGACATCGCGGACAATATCTAAAACGGAGGAAAAGTGATTATGAACCTGAAAGATTGCTATTTAAAATTTGGCGGCGATTTTGATGAGGTACTGGGCAGACTGCGTCGGGAACAGACCGTCCGGAAATTTGTATTTAAATTCCTGGACGATAAAAGCTTCAGCTTATTTGAAGCGTCTATGGTGAAAAAGGACTATTCCGAGGCCCTCAGAGCCGTTCATACACTCAAAGGTATTTGCCAAAATCTTTCATTTACCAGATTGTTTGAAAGTAGTAGTTTGGTAACAAACGCATTAAAAGAAAACGATTGGAATAGGGCTGTCAATATGATGCCGAAATTATCAAAGGATTACTATGAAACCATCAATGTTATTAAAGATTTTAAGAATTCCAGGGAGGAATAACATCAATGAGAAATAGTAAAACTAAGGATTCTACAACACGTTTTCTGATATACAGTTTTATTGGACTTTTAATCTTTAGTATTATTATTTTCAGTCTGCTCGGAATCTACATGAGTCGAAAGAGCGAAAAGACCGTTTACGAAATTGGTCAAATTTATATGTCTGGAATGAATAAACAAATGTCCAACCACTTTGAAACTGTTATTAAGTTGCGTTTTGGTCAGGTCAGCGGCATTGTATCTGTTGTCTCAGCAGATAATAACAATAAAGAAAAGTTATATGAGGAACTTGTTTACAGGGCACAGGTCAGGAACTTTGACCATTTAGCACTTTGTTCTACTGAGGGAAATTTTCAGACTCTTTATGGACAATCAATACAGCCACTGAACCCGGAGCCCTTTGTAGAAGCATTAGTACGAGGAGAACAAAGAGTCGCTTTAGGTAGTGATCCTGCTGGAAATCTAGTGGTATTGTTTGGCGTTGATGCTACTGCTTACCCTATGCAGAATGGCAGTATGAGCACTGGACTGGTAGCAGCCGTCCCACTGGAGTACATCACCGATTTCCTTTCCTTAGAAGATGAAGGGCAGCTGATGTATTATCATATTATCAGGCCGGATGGTAGTTTTGTAATACAAAATCCCAACACGGAGCTGTGGAATTTCTTTGAACAGCTGCAAAAACAGTCTGATTCTGCAGTGAATGAATCATCAGCTGAAAGTCCTGTTGAAAAATTTAACGCTGCTCTTAAAAAACATGAAGAATATGCTGCAACATTGGAAGTAAATGGTGAAGAATGTCAAATCTATGGTATTTCATTGCCTTATTCCGAGTGGTATTTAGTATCGGTGATGCCGTATAGCATATTAGACGATGCCATAAATAATCTGAGCAGCCAGCGCATGTTCATGACATTGTTGTCATGTGCTTCTGTTCTAATTATTTTGACACTGATTTTCCTCCGGTATTTCTCTATAACACGTTCACAGCTGAATGAATTGGAGAAGGCCCGGCAGACGGCTCTTGAAGCGAACAAAGCCAAAAGTGAATTTTTAGCGAATATGAGCCATGATATCCGTACACCTATGAACGCGATTGTAGGCATGACAGCGATTGCCACAGCCCACATGGATGACAGGAAACAAGTAGAGAATTGCCTCAGAAAGATTACATTATCAAGCAAACATCTCTTAGGGCTGATCAATGACGTTTTAGATATGTCAAAAATTGAAAGTGGCAAATTAACGTTGACAACCGAACAAATTTCATTAAAGGAAGTCGTTGAAGGCATTGTTAACATCATGCAGCCACAGGTTAAGACTAAAAAGCAGACCTTTGACATACACGTTGAAAATATATTAACAGAAAATGTGTGGTGTGACGGCATACGCTTAAATCAGGTTTTACTTAATCTCTTATCGAATGCAACGAAGTATACACCGGAGGGAGGCTCAATACAGTTATCCCTCTCTGAAGAAAAATCTCCGAAAGGGGAAAACTATGTACGGATTTATATCAAAGTTAAGGATAATGGAATTGGCATGTCGCCCGAATTCCTGAAAAGAATATATGAATCCTATAGCCGTGCGGATGGAGCCCGGATACATAAAACGGAGGGGGCCGGTTTGGGCATGGCGATTACAAAGTATATTGTGGATGCAATGGAAGGAACCATCGATATACAAAGTGAGCCAGATAAAGGTACCGAATTTCTACTCATGTTTGATTTTGAAAAAGCCGCCGCAGTGGAAATGGATATGGTTCTTCCCGCCTGGAATATGCTGGTGGTTGATGATGACGAATTATTATGCGAGACAGCCATGGACGCGCTGAAATCCATCGGAATAAGAGCAGAATGGACATTAAGCGGAGAAAAGGCAATAGAATTAGTAAATGAACACCACAAAAAGAGAGAAGATTATCAAATTATTCTGCTGGATTGGAAACTGCCGGGTATGAATGGAATTCAGGTTGCGAAAGAAATCCGGAGTAATCTGGGAGATGAAGTGCCGATTTTGTTGATTTCTGCATATGACTGGAGTGAATTTGAAGCAGAGGCCCGTGAAGCAGGTATCAGCGGTTTTATTTCCAAGCCGCTTTTTAAATCTACGCTGTATCATGCTTTATGTCAGTATATGGACGTTGGAACAGAGCATGAGCATACATTGAATCAAAATATTGATCTATCCGGACGCCGCATCCTGCTTGCCGAGGATAATGAGCTGAACTGGGAGGTTGCAAAAGAACTTCTGACAGACTTGGGCGTGGAACTGGATTGGGCGGAGGATGGCCGGATATGTCTGGACAAGTTCCAAAAATCATCGGAGGGTTATTACGATATCATTCTTATGGACATACGAATGCCGCATATGACAGGATATGAAGCCACAAAAGCGATTCGGGGACTGAATCACCCTGATGCCCTGTCGATTCCAATTATAGCGATGAGTGCAGATGCTTTTTCTGATGACATACAACGTTGCTTGGAGTTCGGTATGAATGCTCATATAGCAAAACCTATTGATATCGTGGAAGTGTCCCGTTTACTGAAAAGGTTTCTGACTTAAGGTGCCTTAGAGGATATTTAGAGGAAAATATGGTAAAATTTAACTATAATCTGCAGCGATTTTACAAATGAGAGGAGAATCAAATGAAAAAGAGAGTAAGAAAGCTGTTTCTTATGGCAAGTATTCTGTGTGTCGTGAGCCTTGTGGTGTGTGCCTGTGGAGGTAAAAAACTCGAACAGATAGATGCAGTTGAAACTGCTCCGACACAGCAACCAGAGGAGTCAGGTGAAACACCTTCGGAAGAGAAGGCTTCCACTCTAGAGTCATTTACAGAAAACACTTTCGAGAAATGGGAAGACAGCAATCCGAATCTGGAAGGAAGTATTAAGGAACTCCAGGAAGGACAGTTCACAGTTGTAGAGGCTATTACAGAAAAAGCAGACAATGGCGGCGATATCGTGGTATCCCCAGGAAATGGTGATGATTCGGAATTTAACAAAGTCACGGTTACATATGATGAGAATACCATAGTCGCAATACAGACTATTAAGAATGGAGGGGACAGTTATGAAATGTCAGAAGCAACTGCCGATTTTCTGTCAGAAGGTCATATGGTGAAAGTATGGGGAACACCGTCCAGCAATGGACTGAAAGCAACCTGGATTTGTATCGTGATGGTTGTATAAATATCTGAAAAAAGTAATTAGCCTGCAAATGAAAAGTCAATAGAGAATTGAGGATGTTTGCAAAAAAGTTTTATGCAGCGTTTAGGCACTACAAAAAGACCACCGTAAAACG
>SKEV01000128.1_pt1 | contig 62122 bp, 48 predicted proteins | sample 4819531 | NCBI WGS metagenome assembly SKEV01 (sample SAMN11008800, study PRJNA524170) | human gut metagenome | biome: Human fecal sample; material: Feces; isolation source: fecal sample from pouch patient p9, p28 | host: Homo sapiens | place: Israel: Tel-Aviv | collected 2016-08-01 | reverse complement strand
TGTTCTCATAAGTTTATTTTTCGGAACACCATCATATACAAAGATACTCAATCCTATTTTTAGTTCTTCTTTTTCTCGATATTGTCCTGATAACATTCTAGATTTACCATAAACAATTTGAGGTATATATCCATTAAAATTATTATCTGTCTCTGCGGCCAGCAAATAACAGTCTTCTGAAATCATTTTTCCTTTTTTATGTAAATCAACCAACTTTTCATAATCAGGTCTGGACATACTTACATCAATATCATCATCCCAAGGAATAAAACCTTTATGCCTAACCGCCCCAATTAAAGTACCTCCAATAGCATTTACTTTTAGATCATGTGCTTGACAAAATATAAGAAATGTCTTATAAATATTTGTCTCTATTATCTGTAGTTCCCTCAATTCTGTAATTTTATGCATTTAAGTCCTCATTTCTTTTTGTAAAAAATTCTTGCCACAAATGATCTTGCAAACTCTTCTCATCAAATCCCCCCCACTTTTGTGACCAAGTGGTTCGATCTGATACCAATTTTTCAAAATCTCCTATTCTTCTTGCGGGATTTCCAGCATATACGCCGCCTGACTGCAAATCTTTTGTCACGATACTACCAGCAGCTACAATCACATTAGAACCAATCCGAACATTAGGCATAATTATACTTTTTGCTCCAATGAATACATTATCCATTACTTCAATACAGCCATAAAATTTCACATATCCGTTTTTCCTTTTTTCTCCTAAATTATTAAATACTCTATACATAACATCATGGTTGCAAAATACAACGTCTGCAGCAATACTCACATTGTTGTGAAAAATAATATATTTAGGATCTGCAGGGATCTTTCTTGGACAAAAATAAAAGTTTTCACCAACTGACTGAAATATCTTCTTTTTGACAAGCCATTTAGTGCGCATTGCTCCCCATGGCAACAATGATACAAACATTCTAAAAAACTGATAATATAAATCTTTAAACATTAATTTATCCTCACAATCTATAAGTGCTATTTACATCAGATAATAATTGATTTATCGATGTTACTGTGCTATCAGACAATAGGATGCCTTCTTTTTGATTTATACTATAAGAATTCAATTTTCGTTCTCCTGGAAACAAAATGGAATTGTCTCTTTTTTTCTTTGAACGTTGAATCCTCTCAATATATTGGTCTATCATTTCGTAGAAATCCACCGATAATACTAACGCAGGATTGATAGCAATAAAAACTTGCCCTACGTTCATAGAACTATTATCTTCTGAATAAAAACGTCCCACTTTATTTTGATATGCTGCACCTGATAACAGACCTGCAATAATATCTATCGTCATGGCCAAACCATATCCTTTTGCTCCAGCCATTGGCATTATCAAGCCCTTGATTGCTTCAATTGGATCAGAAGTCGGATTTCCCTTGCTGTCTAACGCCCAATTCTCCGGAATTTTTTCGCCTTTTTTTCTAGCTTCGTTAATTTTAGACTTTGCAACTATACTTGTAGACATATCAAAGAGTATTGGTCCTTTTTTTTCACCCGGTATTCCTACTGCAAATGGATTGGTTCCAAACATTTTTTCACATCCGCCCCATGGAGCCATTGCCGATGGGCTGTTACAAAAAGTTATACCTATAAGACCTTTATCTGTCGCCATTTTTGTATAATAAAATGCTGCACCATAGGTATTACAATTCTTACAAAAAACTGAATAAATCCCTGCTTTTTGAGCTCGACTTATTGCTTGTTTCATACAAAAAGTTGCAGAATACATTCCTATTGTGTTATTGGCATCTATCGTCATAAATGCTGGAAATTCTTTATCAATTATCGGTTCAATTCCAAGTTGATATCCGCCTCGCTTTATACGATTCACATGAGAAGAAAACACAGTAAATCCATGTGTATAAACGCCATATAAGTCAGACGCTAGCATAACATCTACTAATGCTGACATCTCATCTTTATTTATATTTGTACTAGCCAATATTATTGAAGTTGCTTTTTTCACTCTGTCTATACTATATCTTTTCATTTCCATCATGCTATATTCCAATCATTACATCATCATTTTTATCTTTTATAGAAACTATCCTTCATTATTTACTTATTTTTTAATGGTGATCTCTGTATTTTCATTGTTTGCATTTGTTAGGACTTTAATAAAAGTTTTAAAGAAAATTTTTAAATCTAGGAAAAAAGAAAGATTATTCGCATACCAGATTCCCATTTTTATTCTATCTTCCCATTGAACTTGTTTTCTTCCATTTATCTGTGCCCATCCTGTTACACCTGGTCGCACAGAAAACATTTGCAGTTGCTCTTTTGTATATTTTTCCAGAGGCCATGGATGATATGTAAGTGGAGGACGAAAGCCTATCAAAGACATATCTCCTTTGATAATGTTAATAAATTGTGGAAGTTCATCGATACTGGTTGCTCTAATAATTTTACCAACACGAGTTACCCGTGGATCACCTTTAAAAGAATATTGACCAGATCCTGTTTTTTCTGCGTTCATATACATCGAACGAAACTTATATATTGTAAATTCTTTTCCATTTTTCCCTAGTCTTTTTTGACGAAACAATATATCACCCTTTGAATCCAGTTTGATAGCAATTGCCGTAATGAATAAAATAGGTGAAGTTATGATTATACCTAATATCGACACTGTCACATCGATATATCTTTTTATGTAATTCCGATAAAGTTTATTTTTCATTGTATTCCCTCATTTTGTCTACTGTTTTGCAATAATCAGATTAACAATTTCTCTAACTTCTCTTTTATTGTTGGCAAAAAAATCTCTATGTGTGGCAACAATATTTTCAAAAGAGCGTATTTCTTCAATACCTTCTAAAAAAATGTTTTCATAAATTTCCACACTTTCCATTTCTTTAATATTACAAAAACTTCTGGATAAAATTACTCTAGTTGATTCAAGGCGATAATGTTCTGTAATAATTTTTTCTGCTGGAAGCGAACCTTTTCCAATAGAAGCGATTCCCCCAAATCCATACGGAATTTTTGCTTTTTTAAATTTATAACATAAATTTTCTACTGTACCATCGGTAAGAAGTTCAAACATAAATTTTTTCTTATAACCAAGACTTAAATCATTCAGTCCTATGAACAGTTCATCTATACCTTGTATTTGTAGAATATCATCAATCACATTTACGGATTCTGGTGTCTCAACTAAAAGCATGGTTTTTGCTCTTCCATCTACATACTTAATAAATTTGTTAACTTCTTCTACCGTTTTAAAATATGGAAGCATTATTATATCTGCCCCATTTTTAATTGTTTTATCGATTTCTTCCTCTGAAGCAATGTATTCTTGAGTTGACTCGTGAATAGGATTTATTCTTACAAGAAGCTCTGCTTTTTCCAATGATTGTGAAATTTTTTTAATATCTTCTAATGTGTGATGATTTTGTACTGTGTTCATACCACCTTGCCGATTAGATTTTCCGATATATTCCATATCAATAAAGATTCTATCAACACCAGCCCTTTCTGCCATTTTGGCTATGTCTACTCTATTGGTAATGTACATTAATTTTAATGGCATAAAATAACATCTCCCCAATTTATATTTAATACTGTGATTAAGTTTCTGGAATTTCACAAAATTAACGAAAGAAACAAAAATATTTTCTGAATTGATTGTGATCATATTTCCCGAATTTAGTTTCCGTTTTTCCATCAGATTCCCGAAGGGCAGTCTCTACTGTCCTTCGGAAACGATCTGATTTCTTTTTTGCTGTCTCAGCTCCTGTGCTTCCGCTGATTGATCCAGCAGCCGTTCATAAACTTCGCCTTTTTCCTCGCTGCCGTTTTTCCCTGCCGGATGATACGTTGTCACGATCTCGGCCACTTTTTCTCTAATATGCTCATCATTGGTATACGCAGCCTCCATCAACGACTGCATCTGCTCCAGAAATACTTCTGTTTCAAAAGGAATCGGACATCCCACATGAATCAGACTGTTCGGTGTCTTCTTCAGCCCTTCCTCCGCCATGAGCTTCTCTTCATAGAGCTTCTCACCAGGTCGGAGTCCAGTATATTCCACCTGGATGTCAACATCTGGCTTCAAGCCCGACAATTTGATTAAATTTCTTGCCAGTGTATCGATCTTAACCGGACTGCCCATGTCCAGGACGAAGATTTCTCCCCCCTTTGCATAGGTGCCCGCCTGCAGCACCAGACTGACTGCCTCCGGAATCGTCATAAAATACCGGATGATATCCGGGTGTGTAACCGTCACCGGACCACCCGCTGCGATCTGTTTCTTAAACAGAGGAATCACGGAGCCGTTGCTTCCAAGTACGTTTCCAAAACGTACGGCAACAAATTCTGTATGGATATCTCCGGAGAGGATCTGTTTTTTGACCATTGCGCCATCTTCATCGTCTGCATGAGCATAGAGAATCGGAAGCTTTTCGGGTGTCTTCTCCTTGACCATGCGGTCAAAGGACTGGACAATCATCTCACAGAGCCGTTTGCTTGCCCCCATGATATTGGTCGGATTTACTGCTTTGTCCGTACTGATCAGAACGAATCTCTGACAGCCGTTCATCATTGCCGCATAAGCAGTCTTGTAAGTACCGATGACATTGTTTTTGATCGATTCACATGGACTGTCTTCCATGAGCGGCACATGCTTGTGCGCTGCCGCATGGTAGACCACGTCCGGCCGGTAGGATTCAAATACTGTATTGATTCTTCGGGAATCCCGAACCGAACCGATCAATACAACCAGATCAAGCTCCGGATAGTTTTTCTTTAATTCCTGCTGGATATCGTAAACATTGTTCTCATAGATATCCAGAATGATTAGCTGTTTTGGATGGTGGGAAGCGATCTGCCTGCAGAGTCCGGAACCGATGCTTCCACCGCCGCCTGTTACCAGGACTTTCTTGCCCTGGATAAAGCTGTAGATCTCTTCCATATTGACGCGGATCGGATCTCGGCCCAGGAGATCCTCTACTGCAACGTCTTTTAATGCACTTACCCGAACTTCACCCGTCAGGAACTGGTAGATTCCCGGTAAGTTTTTCAGTTCACAGCCTGTTTCTTTACAGATATTAAGAATATCCCGCTTTTCCTGTGCAGATGCACTTGGAACCGCCAGAACGATCTTTTCAATCTTAAAACGCTCCACTGCCGAGAGGATATCATCCCGTCCTCCAATGACCGGGACCCCCTCCACATATCTGCCCCATTTATTGGGATTGTCATCGATAATACAGCAGACAATATCTTTCAGTTCTTTGGCAGTCTTAATATCCCGCAGGATCATCTGTCCCGCCTTGCCTGCGCCAATTAAAAGCACTCGTTTCGCCTTGGCGATCTCCTCGCTCTTTCGCTGCCGGCTTCTCTCAAGCAGCACAAATCGGTAAGAAAAACGCACGCCAAGGGTGAGGGCAAATTGGATCATAATTCCAAATACATAATAAGAAAGCGGCATTCGTCCAAACAGTACCGTAATTCCGATACAATGGAACACAAACGTAATCCCTGTCGCCACAATCGTCCTCAGCAGCTCACTGTAGCTTGCAAATCTCCAGATACTGTTGTAAAGCCGCATCCTCCAGAACACAAAAATCGAAAATACAACATAAATCAGAAGAAACTTATAATATGCTGACAAATACTCACTCGGTATCATCGTATAACGACAATCAAACCGAAACCATAATGCCAGAAAAAAAGCAAGTGTCACAGCAATAGTGTCATAGACCACCAACCCTATTGATACAACTTGCCAATGCTCCACTTTATTTTTCATATAGTACACCTTACTATCCTTCATCTTCTCAAAAGTCCTCTTCAAAATCTACTACTTGTCTTATCCTACTACAAATTGCGGCATATTTCAACAAAATAACCTATTTATGTAATATTTTCCGTAAAATACGTTGCTGTTTACAGCAGTAATTAGTATAACAACTATTTATTTCACCCTCCCCCCAGCCCGTCTGAAAACTTGATTCTCTACCATAAAAATACCCCTTTTCTTCCAATGTGCCATTGAAAACTGAATAAAACACACATTGCGAAGAAAAGGAGCTTATACTCCTGCTATTATCTCCATCATCTTTTCAAATCCAAGGAGATTTTTAGCTCTTTCTATATTATAGCCCAGACATAAGAGCGCGAACTCTCCAGTCACCTTACGCAATCCTCTTAACAGAAAGTAGGTGGCTCCCATCGCTCTTTTTATTGTTCCAAATGGATGCTCTGACAAGCACATCCTCATAGCCATTTTTTCTCGGTTGGGTTTTAGAGAGAATCTTACTATTTTCACTTTTTCATAATGCCCTTCTGCACTATGTTTTGAAGCATTACATTCTTTTCCTTCTGCCTTAAGCCATTCCTTACAAGGCTTCTCCAGATTATCTTTTGTAAAATCAATCTCTTTCCATTCACCTTTTCCCTTATAGCACTTGTTTCTGTTTTTACAATGCTTACATGCATTTTTATTGGCATAACGGATGTTTCCATTTTTCTTAATACACTTTTGCCGCAGGATTTCACCTGCCGGACAATACACCAGATTTCTTTCCGGATCCCTGACAAAATAGCCCTACTTTGCCCGTTCCATCATCCCTTCCGGTGTCCCGTAAATGGATTTTACATTTTCTGATTTTTCTTCTTCATCTCTCACTTTCCGACGGACTTCCTCGACTCTGATATCTGAAATAACATCTGCATATGCTTCTGGAATCAGACCAGCATGAAGACTTTTTCTCAGTTCATCTGGTTTTATACTGTGAATATCTGCCTCAGCTTCTTCATAAGAGATATTCAATTCATATCCATCTTTTCCATCTTCCATTATGACATGAGGGATAATACCATTCTCAAGACATTGGAGCATATCTTCCGCATTTTCATAACCTTTGTCTGCCACCGTTTCCAGAATCTTATCCGGTTCTTCTTCTCGCATTCTGCTCATGGTCGGACTAAGCAGACCGTGATCAGTCACCTGATTCGTCATTTCAAAATCCCTGATCAGATGGGTTGCGGAATCTACTGCCGTCTGTGGATTATACGCAACTGCGAAACCATTCTTATTCTTCATAAGTCTGGCATCTGCATCTGTCAATGATAATTGTGACACACCTGTATCCTCCATCAGCTTTTGATATGCTTCATATCTGGCAAGACTCTCCTGCGGTTCTTTCAGTTTGGCTTCAAGAGTTTCTTTTGTTAAATTTTCAGGTACTTCTTCCAGCTCTTCCTGTTCATCCATTTCTTTTAGTATCCGTAAATACTCATCCGTGTGCGCATTCAGCCATTTGATCCTGTCGTCCAGTTTATTTTTCGTAAAGTTGTTATCTTTAGAATTATTTGCCAGAAATTTGCTTCCATTAATAGAAGTAAATCCCCATTCAACAGCTCCTGAGATTCTCCTGTTGAACTCTTGAAATATTTTTTTCAAACTGCCAATGTTATCTTTTCTGAAATCAGAAATTGTACGAAAATCAGGTTCCACTCCGCCCATCATCCATTTCACTTCAAGATTTACTTTACAGCTCTCAGATAGTTTTCACGAGGAACGGATTCCCTTACGGCTTCCGTAAATATATAGCTTATACCTTCCTTTTGGATCATATGAGGGACGACCTTCCACCGCTGCTTCTTTTACTCCATATTTAGTAAGATCAAGACTGTTTACGAAAGCATCCATCAATCTTGCGATACTCTTTGGATCTACAAAGGAATCCCACGAGCACATCATCATTTGAGTACGGTCAAAAGTGGAAACATACGGCATAATCATTCACCTCAGATATCACTTTTCTTGTTTCCATTATACGCTTTTTCTAATAGAAAGTCTTGTTTTCTGTGCGCTTTATTCAGTTTTCAATGTACAACTGTATCTATATGAAACATCCCCTTAGGGGGTGATTCAATCTTATGTTTGCGGATGACTGCCTAACTTAGTTTTCGGACAGTCTGCCCACCTGCTTTCATTTTCCAGTCTTTTCGTCGAAAAAAGGCAGCTATCTTTCGATAACTGCCTTTCTAAACTATTTTCATCCTAAAGATTAAAATCTTTTTCTGTCAGAATAATTCTGTCTGCATCATCTGTATTCTTTCCAAGAACTCGCTTTACAAGCTTCTTGGCAGATACCTTCTGCGAATGTGCCATCGCCTCGTCCATAATGTCTTTTACTTCCGCAACTGTCACTGCGTGATCTTCTCTCTGCATCGCATCGATCCGGCTGTACAGCGCCAGGATTCCCATCTCGTCGATCCGGTATCCATTCTCCTGTGCATATGTCTGACCAAATGTAACCAGCTCATCATTTACAAAGATCGGCACTTCCAGTCTGCTTGTAAATTTCTTTCTGAATTCTCTATTGGAAGAAAGAACCCGATCCAGCGGCTTTCTCTGCTCTTCCAATACGATCAGCATCTCTCCGGTATCTTTTTCCATTGCCTTGTTCAGCTTCGCAACCGTTCTTTCACTTAATTTTCCTGCTTTTTCAATGATCAGCGCTCCGCCGTACAGCTTGGCAATGATATCACTGATCTTCTTCTTATTCAGCGCTTCTCCGGTGATGATCGCAACTCTTCCCTGACGGATCTTTCTCTGCTTCTGGATTGCTTTGACCACATCAACCGCAAGAACCGTCTTTCCATTTCCTTTGTTTCCGATGATCAGCAGGTTACCTGTATTGGATGTACCTCTTCTGTTCGTACAGTTGCGGTCCTGCTCCAAAACATCCACAAGCTGTTCGCTCATGCCGCGCACCGGAACAAAGTAGGAGAACAGCTTCTTCTGCTCTTCTGTCAGCCCTGCTCTTTTTGCGCCCTGTCCGGACAGGTCATAGCGGCTGTGTACCAAAAATCCTGTATCGGAAATCGATAATGCATCTGCAATCTCATCCATCGGAAGCGGTGCAGTCTTTCCTGTCGCGATCAGCTTCGCAGTCTCTTTTCTGCTCAGCGGTGTCGTAGAACTCAGAATATCCGACTCAACAGGCTCTTCATCCGGGATCTCACGATCGTCCGGTTCATCACTCAGCGTCGGCTTGAACTCTTCCTGCAGTCCTGCTGCAATCGATTCGTAATCGTCCTCATAATCCAGTTCTTCTTCGAATTCCTCTTCCAACTCCTCTGCTGCATCTTCTGTCAGAAGATCCTCATAATCTTCTGCGCTGTCAACCTCCAGAATCAGCTCTTCTGATTCCATTCCAAACTCTTCAGCCGCTTCCTTCTTATTCTCAAGAGGTTCGACAGAGGTACTCGTGTGTACCGGAATCTCCTCACTCTCTTCTTCCGGAATCACACCTTCGATCTCATCGATCATCCTCTGGATATCCGGGGATAAGATCGGGCTCTTTGGCTTGCGCTCGATCTGCTCTACATCCTCTTCATTCACTTCCGGAACTTCCTCCGGTTCAACACCGCCCTCTGCGGCTTCCCACTCAGCAAGAATATCATCAATATCAAGTATATCGTCAACCGGCTCGTCTATTCTCTCATCCTCTTTGATTTCTGTTTCTTCTAATTTAATAGATTCTTTTTCCATATCTTCCTTCTCAGCCTCTTCTGCTACTTCAGGTTCCTCGATTACTTCCACATCTGCTGCATCTGCCGTTTCCGGTTCTGCCAGCTCTTCTAATTCTTTCAGGTCAACTTCCTTAACTTTCGTCTCGATCGTCTCCTCAATGATCTCTTCTACAGGTTCTTCGATCACTTCTTCCTCTGCCACTTGATCCAGCAATTCCAGATCTGATAATGACTCAATCTCTTCCAATGCTTCTGCCAGATCTGAGCAATCATCTTCCCCTGTACTCTCCTCGTCATCACCTTCCACCGGTCCTGCGTCCTCTTCTGCCAATTCTTCGATGTCTTCTTCGTACTCTTCCGCATCCTCTTCTGAAAGTTCAATCTCTTCCTGCTCCTGCGCTTCTTCTGTTTCTGTATGGAACAGATTCTGAAGCGCCTCGCCAAGCTTCATCGTATCACCCAGCTTCTTCTTCGACGGCTCCGCTTTTTTCAGCTGCTCTGACACTTCCTCCTCACTGAGTTCGGCATTCTCCGACTCTGCGATCTGCTCTGAACGCTCCAGCATATCCTCTGTATAGCGGGCAGCTTCTTCCTGCTCTCTTCTCCGCTTTTCTTCTTTCTCAGCTTTTATTCTGCCCAGATCGATCAGTTTTTCCGCTTCTCTTTCTGAAGATTTTTCTGCTTCTTCCAGCCTTCTGTCATACTTTTCCTGCTGCAGTGGAGTCAATGGCTTGTATCGCATCTTCAGTTCCATGGCCTTGTATACATACTTGCCTTCGCTGAACCACAGAATCAGATCATCACACTCTTCCAGACATTCGGCTGTCATCCCGGCTTCTTCATATCTCTTGGCCAGCTCGTATGCCCACTCTTCGACATACTCTGCTTTTTTGAACTGCTCCAACGCACGAATCTGCTGCTCGATCGGAGCTCTCCGTGCTCTCAACAGGCGGTATCTTAAGATGTACTGATTGGGATCTTTTGGCGCAGCCTGTACGTATTCATCATAATAGTCGATCGCCTCTTCCAAATTTCCAACCTTTATCGCAAGAGTGCACAAGCGATATAATATCTTTCTGCTCCCCTCTGTTCTATGATAGGCAGCCCTCAGAACTCCAAAACTCTTACGGTAATCTCTGATCTTTTCATATATATTGCTGACGTTTAACAGCATATTTACATTTCTGACACGCTTCCAATCAATGCTGTCAGCAATCTCAGCGGCTCTGTTGTATGCACCGTTTTCCATAAGTTTTAGCATCTGTTCTGTCTTCAACTTATATTCATACTTGTCCACTATGCTCACCTCATTATACTTAGTCTGTACCTTACAGGTATCTTTCTCTTCATTGCCTAGTTTGTTCTAGTTTACCATATGACTCCCGTAATGTCAAAAAAATGCACCCTCAATTGACATTGAAGATGCATTTTTATTGTATTTAAATTTTTCATATTTTATAAATCGAAGGAACTATCTCGATTCTGTTCCTGTAAGACCTTTACACTTGTTAATTGATATAGCAGTCTGTCCACTAAGACTGGCTTATATGAAACCTCCTGTTCTTCAATTTAACAATATCTATAACCTAAATCCGACTCGGTATCGGTATCGGTATCATCCTATCATGAAAGTCCTCTCTTCAGTTATTCTCTCTATAACCTTTCGGCTGCTGCAGTATCATCTGACGATATTCCAACATCCTATTTGATTATTCTTTCTATAACTGGGGGTGCTTCATATAAAACTGATATTCCTTATCCATGTTTCTTTACACATGTTCGGGAACTTTGGCTAAGTGTGGTATCTATATTCAATACGTCTGTAGATGTCGAATCTTTTCATTTTCATCCAGCTTTACAATCTCTTCGATTTGATCTTTTCATTCACTTTTACTGGATCTTATCTTTCGTGGTAAAGGTCTCTTTTACAGGAACCTGCATCTACCGTACCACTGACATATTGAAATGTAACTGATGATATACTGTCCATTGGACCTCTGCCTCCTTAGTTCGTTTATTTTTAATCTAACAGAACGACTACTTACTAAATTAAGAATCGCTCTTTAGTTAAATATCCTTTTGAGATGTGTGATTGTTGTATCTCTTTTGGATTGACTTAATAATAACACTATCCCTTTTAGTTGTCAACACACTTTTTTATATTTTATCGAAATGATTTTTAAATTATTACTTTTTATCAGAATTTTCTGAATATTTATTTTGTATAATCTGCGTATTGTTATTATAATCCGAACCGGATATAATGAATTTACTTTTTAGCTGTCATCTGTACAGCATTGGCTTCTGTCTTTTAGAAGCTGTCTGTTTTCCGGCGTTTCGCCAGATTTTCAGTTGATTTTAACCGAACACAAGAATAAGAAGATTGCATCTACAGGATAAGTTTTTTATAATGGAGGAAAGTACATGAGAAAAAATAAAAAAAGAAATCACCAGAAACACCCTGTCCCGAATCACAAATATAAGGATCGGCTTTTTCGTCTGGTTTTCAATAACAAGAAGGATCTTTTGGATCTATACAATGCATTGAATAATACCTGCTATGAAAATCCGAATGATCTTGAAGTTAATACACTGGAGGACGCTGTTTATCTCTCTATGAAAAATGATATTTCATTCCTGATCGGCGGGACACTGAATCTCTATGAGCATCAGAGCACGTATAATCCAAATATGCCATTGCGCGGACTGATCTATCTCGCCAGGTTGTATGATGGATACGTCGAGACGGAAAACATCAATTTATACAGCAGCACTCTAAAAAAGTTGCCGATTCCTCAATACTTTGTGTTCTATAACGGCACAAAAGAACAACCGGATGAGACGATTCTTCGATTGACAGATGCATTTGAATCTGTATCCGATAATCGGCAGCCTTGTCTGCAGTGTACCGCAGTGATGCTGAATATCAATTACGGACATAACCTTGCGCTTATGGAAAAATGCCAGCGGCTGAAAGAGTATTCTATTTTTGTAGATACGGTAAGGATCCAATGTAAGAAAACGAGTGATCCGAAGCACGCTGTCACGAAAGCGGTGGACATCTGTATTGAAAAGGGAATTCTTCGGGATGTACTGGTGAAACATAAAGCGGAGGTAATCAGTATGGTTCTGACATCGTTTAATCAAAAGGCTTATGAAGAAGACTTAAAAAACCAGTATAAAGAGGGTATTGAGGAGGGCATTAATCTTGGACAAAAAGAAATTGTTCTCCATATGCTTCATTCCGGCAACTCTCCGGAGCAGATTGCTCAGCTGACCGGAATTGATGTTGAAGTTGTAATACAATGGATTGAAAAAGGGTATTCTTCTGGATGTTCTGGTGAAGCATAAAGCGGAGGTAATCAGTATGGTTCTGACATCGTTTAATCAAAAGGCTTATGAAGAAGACTTAAAAAACCAGTATAAAGAGGGTATTGAGGAGGGGTTTAGCATTGGTCGTATGCAAATGGCTCAGGAAATTGCCTTACGTTTATTCCAGTCCGGATACTCTCCAGAGCAGATTGCTCAACTGACCGGGATTGATATTGAAGTTGTAAAACAATGGATTGAAAAAGCTAAATAACTTTTACAAAAGCATATCCCCCGGATCTCAGGCTTCTTTCTCCTGAAATCCGGGGGATCTATTCATTCTCTCTATTTTCTTAGCAGATCTCTGCTCCTGCCGGCATTGATTTTTCCGGTGTCATCAGTGCAAGGTTGCCTTCTGCATCTTCTGCGCATAACAGCATTCCTTCTGATAATACGCCTGCCAGTTTTGCAGGTTTCAGATTCACGAGAACCATGACTTTCTTTCCAACCATTTCTTCGGCTGTGTAATGACCTTTGATTCCGGATACGATCTGTTTTACCTGGCTTCCGATCTTCACCTGTGAGCAAAGGAGTTTTCTGGATTTTTTCACTTCTTCGCAGGCAATGATCTCTCCGACCTGGAACTGCATTTTTCCAAAATCGTCAAATGTGATCTCTGGTTTTGCTTCGATATCGATCACATCTTCCTCTTCTTTTTCTTCTTCAACCGGTGGATGCAGCTCTTCTACTTTTTTCAGAACTTCTTCCAGATCCAGTCTTGCGAAGAGGATTTCCGGTTTTTCTGTTACATGACCATTTCCGAGCTGCTCCAGAATCTTTTTGCTGGTGGATGGCATGAAGGATTCCAGAAGTTCTGCACCACGGGAAATGCTCTGAATGAGGTTCCAGAGAACTGTTTCCAGACGGTCTTTTTTCGCTTCATCTTTTGCCAGTACCCACGGCATTGTCTCGTCAATGTACTTGTTGCAGCGTTTGAAGAGATTGAAAATTTCTGTCATTGCATCTGCCACACGCAGCTCTTCCATCTTGTCTTCGACTGCTTTTGGTGTGCTTTCTGTCACTGCCTTCAGATCTGCATCAACCTCTTCTGCCACACCTTTGTCTGTTACAGTTCCGCCGAAATATTTATTTGTCATGGAAACGGTTCTGTTTACCAGATTTCCAAGTGTATTCGCAAGATCGGAGTTCATGCGCTCTACCATCAGTTCCCATGTGATAACTCCATCATTTTCAAATGGCATCTCATGCAGGACAAAGTAACGAACTGCATCAACGCCGAAGAAATCTACCAGTTCATCTGCGTAAAGGACGTTTCCTTTGGATTTACTCATTTTTCCGTCTCCCTGAAGCAGCCAAGGATGTCCGAATACCTGTTTTGGAAGCGGAAGATCCAGTGCCATCAAAAAGATTGGCCAGTAAATTGTATGGAAGCGAATGATATCTTTTCCGATCAGATGCAGATCTGCCGGCCATAATTTGTGAAACTGCTCCGTGCTGTTTCCATCGCAGTCGTATCCGATTCCTGTGATATAGTTTGTAAGCGCATCCAGCCATACGTAAGTTACATGTTTCGGATCGAAGTCTACCGGGATTCCCCATTTGAATGATGTTCTGGAAACACACAGATCCTGCAGTCCCGGAAGCAGGAAGTTGTTCATCATCTCGTTTTTACGGGATACCGGCTGAATGAATTCCGGATGTGTATTGATATGCTCGATCAGTCTGTCTGCATATTTGCTCATTTTAAAGAAGTATGCTTCTTCTTTCGCAGGCTGTACTTCACGTCCGCAGTCCGGACATTTGCCGTCTACAAGCTGTGATTCTGTGAAGAAAGATTCACATGGAGTACAGTACATTCCTTCATAGTGCCCTTTGTAAATATCTCCCTGATCGTACAGTTTTTTAAAGATCTTCTGTACCTGTTTTTCATGATCTTCGTCTGTTGTACGGATAAATTTGTCATAAGAAGTATCCATCAGATCCCAGATTTTCTTGATTTCTCCGGAAACATTGTCTACAAATTCTTTTGGTGTTACTCCCGCCTCTTCTGCTTTGAGCTCGATCTTCTGACCATGCTCATCGGTTCCTGTCTGGAAAAATACATCGTATCCCTGACTTCTCTTGTATCTTGCGATCGCGTCAGCCAGAATAATCTCATAAGTGTTTCCAATATGCGGTTTGCCTGATGTGTAGGCAATCGCTGTTGTGATATAATATGGTTTCTTGTCTGCCATCTCTCTTCTCTCCTTCATAAAAAATCCCGTCTTCCTGCTGCCAAGAAGACGGGTGAATACCGTGTTACCACTTCTGATTTATCTCAGCCTCACGGCTGAAACCTCTGTGAGTGCTGCCAAAAACACTCTCTCGCTGTAAAGGGCGAACCCATCGCAGTTCACATCATGCTTGCTGCGCCGCTCGGGAGCCATGTTCGATCATCTTCCGTTCATCCCTCTCAGCATCGGATCCTTTCTCGGATCTTCCGGGAATTCTCTGTAAAATTTCGGATAACCTACTCTCTCCGTCTTTGCATTTTCCGTATGATTTTTCTACCAGATATGTGTATAAAATACACACTTTCTCGTTGAAAATCGTATCACAGCCGGAATGATAAGTCAAGATTGCACCTTTTAAAAATTTGTCTTATTACGATCCAGCGGCCACTTCGACCAGAAATTTTTTCTGCCGTAATGCCTCTTCGATCAGATCCAGTGTCTCTTCGGAATCTGCCTCGATCAGATGATAGTGATAATTGGAGGTAATATTTTTCAGAGGACTTGATTTTCCCCGCTTAATATCCTCTACAAATTCCATCACTTTTCGTCTGGATGTGATGTTAATCTCTGCCTCCATGTGACCGTACACCCTGTGATTGACCATCACGTTCACCACTTTTCCGCCCAGATCCACTACCGTACACAGCTCGTCTTCCAACTCTTCATCCGTGTGATTCACTTTGAAGATCCGGTTCACGGAATGTGGAGTATTCAGAAGATATCCCCTGTTTGTGGATATGATCTCATGTCCCGCTGCCCGGATCAGTGCGATATCCTGCACGATCACCTGCCGGCTGACATCAAATTCTTTTGCAAGCTGCGCCCCAGATACCGGAATACTGCTTTTTTTAATCTGATTTATGATTTGATCTCTGCGTTCAGAACCTGTCATAAATACTGTTCCTCTCTTTCTTTTTCTGCATCTTTACTCCACTGCATGCAGATTCTTTAAAGAAATATCCAGGATCGGAGCGGAGTGTGTCAACGCACCGCTGGAAATATAGTCAACTCCGATCTCTGTCAGACGCGCGATATTTTCTTTTGTCACATTTCCGGAGCACTCTGTCTGGGCTCTTCCGTCGATCAACTCCACTGCTTTTTTCATATCCTCCGGTGACATATTATCCAGCATGATGATATCTGCGCCGGCTTCCACCGCTTCTTTTACCATGTCCAGATTTTCTACTTCTACTTCAATTTTTCTGACAAACGGTGCATACTCTTTTGCCATCTGCACCGCTTTGGTCACACTTCCTGCTGCTCCGATGTGGTTATCTTTTAACAGCACACCGTCAGAAAGGTTGTAACGGTGGTTGTATCCGCCGCCTGCACGAACTGCATATTTCTCAAAAATACGCATATTCGGTGTTGTTTTTCTTGTATCGAGGAGTTTGATCTTGCTTCTTTCCAGAAGTTTTGCAACAGAATTGGTATAGGTCGCAATTCCGCTCATTCTCTGAAGATAGTTGAGCGCAACTCGTTCTCCGGAAAGAAGGACACGGATGTCTCCTTTGACTTTTCCCATCAGCTGTCCGTTTTTCACTTCTTCTCCGTCTTTGCAGTATAACTCTGCCTTCGTGTCCGGATCCAGAAGGGTAAACACTCTCTCGAACACTTCCAGTCCGGCAATAATTCCATCCTGTTTGCAGATCAGGTCTACTTCACCTGCCACTGCCTCTTTCATCACTGAATTGGTTGTCACATCTTCACTGGAAATGTCTTCTTTTAACGCTTCTAAGATCAGGTGATCTGCCTGAAGCTTCATTGTAATCTGATTCATCTGGTTTCTCCTTTATTTTTCATCTATTCTTTCATTTTATACAGCCTGTTCTTTTTCCAGGCACCATTGCTCTTTGATAAGATTTGCCGCTCTTTTTGCAAATACAAGACTCTCCAGAAGAGAGTTGCTTGCCAGACGGTTCGCTCCGTGCACACCGTTGCAGCTTGTCTCTCCCACTGCAAACAGCTGCGGCATGGACGTGTGGCTGTTCTTGTCTACCCAGATACCGCCCATAAAATAGTGCTGCGCCGGAACGACCGGAATGCACTCTTTTGTAACATCATAGCCTTCCTCCAGGCAATGCTCGTAAATATTCGGAAAATGACTCAATATCGTCTCTTTCTCGATCGGCGCCATGGACAGCCACACAAAATTCGTTCCATCCTTTTCCATCTGTTCCCGGATTGCCCTGGTCACCACGTCTCGCGGAAGCAGTTCATCTACGAAACGCTCCATGTTTTTATTATAGAGAAGTGCGCCTTCCCCACGGACGGATTCGGAGATCAGGAATCGTCTGCCCGGCTTTTCCGAATACAATGTAGTCGGATGGATCTGTACATAATCCAGATGCTCCAGACGAATGTGATGTTTTTTCGCTACTTCCAGTGCATCTCCTGTCAGATGCGGAAAATTTGTGGAATGCTGGTACAGCCCGCCGATTCCTCCGCTTGCCAGAATGGTATAATCTGCATAAATAGAGGACTCTTCACCACTTTTCGTCTTCACGGTGATTCCCGCACATTTTCCGTTTTCCTCAAGAATATCTGTCATGGTTGTATATTCGTAAATTGTTACGTTATTCTTTTCTCTTACACGCGCCAACAGCTTACTGGTGATCTCTTTTCCTGTCACATCTGCATGAAACAGAATTCTCGGTCTGGAGTGTGCCCCCTCTCTTGTGTAGGCAAACGCTTCTCCGTCCTTTTCAAATTCTACTCCATATCCTACCAGATCTTCAATGATTTTTCCAGAACTGCGGATCATAATATCGACAGATTCTTTCCGGTTTTCATAATGACCGGCTCTCATCGTATCTTCAAAATAACTGTCATAATCCTGTTCATCCCGGAGTACACAGATTCCGCCCTGTGCCAGAAATGAATCACTGCTCTGTGCATCTGCTTTTGTGATCATGATGATTTCTTTGTCATCCGGAAGATTCAATGCAGAAAACAGCCCTGCAACACCTGTTCCAACGATAACAACATCTGCTTTTTTATTCATAATACTCTCTTTCCTTTCGGCAGGCCTCTCTTTTTATGAAAGACACTCTATTTTGCCAGCTCCAGCATTTTTTCCAATGGTTTTCTGGAGTCAATTCTCAATTCCTTGCTCAAATGAACTTCATTTTCTCCTGTTTTTAAGACGTGAAGAACCTTTTCCAGTGTGATCAGCTTCATATCCATACAGACAGGCTCTGTCTCTGTAAAATAAAATTTCTTATCCGGATTGTCTTTTTCCAGCTTGTAGCGGACGCCGTTTTCGGTACAGATGATAAACTCTTGTTTCTCACTTTTCGTTGCGTAGTCGATGATTCCGGAAGTACTTCCTACATAATCGGAAATTGCAAGCACTGCCTTTGGACATTCCGGATGCGCCAGTACCTCTGCTGCCGGGTGCTGTGCTTTCGCTTCTTTGATCTCCTCAATCTGCATGTGTTCGTGAATCGGACAGTATCCCTCGTTGTATACAAAATTCTTTTCCGGTACCTGCTCTGCAATAAAATGTGCCAGGTTCTTGTCCGGAATAAAGAAAATGTTCTTGTTCGGAAGCGCTTTTACGATCTTCACCGCATTTGCTGATGTAACGCACACATCAGAATGTGTTTTCAGCTCTGCTGTAGAATTGATGTAGCATACAACCGCCAGATCTTCATATGTATCCCGCATTTTCTGAATGGTTTTGGCATCTGCCATATGTGCCATTGCACAGTCTGCATGCATATCCGGCATCAGAACTGTTTTCTCCGGGTTCAGTACTTTCGCACTCTCTCCCATGAAAGACACGCCACAGAATACGATGGTCTGCTCTTTCAATCCAACTGCAACCTTACTCAGATAAAAAGAATCTCCGATGTAGTCCGCAATGTCCTGAATCTCCGGTCTCACATAATAATGTGCCAGAATAACTGCATTTTTTTCCTGTTTTAATTTCTGGATTTCTTCCACAACTGTCATATTGTATTCCCTCACTTATCTTGAATTGTTAAATTTTTATCGTTAATTGCTGACAATTATAGCACAAGACTTTACATGTGACAAGACAGTTGTGAAATTAAAAAAGAAGATACAATCCGATTTAACAGACTGTACCTTCCATATTTTATACACTTAATTTCTTTTCAGCCAGAACACTGGAAATCACAAATAGTATAATGCATGCAACAATATAAAATGCGCATTCTCCAATTCCTATATAGAGTCCGCTATGGATTCCCATAAGTCCGTATTTGGCAAACAGATTGTAGATATATTCCACAATTGCATTGATCACAAAGAACAAAATGAATGAAACAATGCCCGCAAATCTGGAATTGATCAACACCGTTCTGGATACAATAACTGCCAGAAATCCGGTTGCGATCACACAGGTCCATGCAAGGAAGAAAAGCAGAAATATTGCCATAAGTGTGATCCAATCCATATTGCCCTGGAAAAGCCACTCTGCACCAATGCGAAGCCCTTTAAAAAGCTCTTCCCATGCATCCATTTTTGCAATCAAACTCAAAATGCAGGCTATTGCTGCCAGCACGTATGCTGCTGAAATAAAGAAAATCTGTAAAATTGCTGCAATGTACTTTGCTCCCAGGATCTTCCAGCTTTGCATCGGCACCATCCAGAGCATATGACTCTGCTTTGTTTTCAGGTCACGGTTCAATATCAACAGACTTTCAATTCCCATATAGAAAAATACAAACATTCCGACAAACATTTCCAGCATTACACTGATTCCAACTGTATTCCCGTTCTCTGTAAAGGTTCCAACTACAACTGCCAGTAAAAACACCAGAAGCAGCGCCAGTATGATGTTTCTGGATGTCTGCTGTTTTTTCAGCTCATATTTGATCAAGCGTCCCATTTTGTTTCCTCTCTTTCTCTTTTCTCATTCTGCCTTTGTTCTTCCTACATGATCTCCAGATAAATATCTGCCACGGATTTTCCACTTTGCATCCGTTCTTCTTCCACTGACATCCGACGCACAACTTCTCCATCTTTGATAAAGATTGCCTCATCGATAAAACTTTCGATCTCATCGATCATATGTGTGGAAATTACAAAGGTATTTTTTTCATTTGCTGACTCCAGGATCATCCCGAGAATCTCTTCTTTTGCTTTATAATCAATTCCATTGAACGGCTCATCCAGAAGATACAGCTCTGCTTTGCGGCTCAGTGTTGCGATCACCTTCAGCTTTGCTGTCATACCGGTGGACAGTTCTTTGACCTTCATCTTGCCTTCCAGGGACATCCTTCTTACCATCTCGTGAAATTTCTTCTCATCAAAATCCGGGAAGAAATCTTTATAGTACTGTCCGACTCCGTTCACATCCAGAAAACTGTAGAAAAACGGCTCTGTAGACATGTAGGCGATCTCTGCCTTATCTCCATAGAACCACGGATGCTCCTTGAACAAAATCTCTCCGGATGTAGGCTTTGTCAGACCGGAGATGATCTTCATCCATGTGGTCTTTCCGCTTCCGTTCTCCCCGAGCAGACCATAGATCTTTCCGCCTTCCAGTTTCAGTGAAACTTCATTCAGCGCCTTTTTTGTGTAAAATGATTTGCTTAAATCACGACATTCTAAAATCATCTTCTCTCCTCCTTGTAGTCTGCAATTTTTGAGATAATATCATCTTTTTCAAATCCAAGATCCTGCATCTCATGTATAAAGCTGCTCAACAATTCTTCTGCCATTTCTTTTTTTATCGTCTCGAACATCGTCTCTTCCTCCATCACAAATGTTCCAATCCCCCGCTTTGTATAACAATATCCATGTGTCTCCATCTCTCTGTAGATTCTTGCTGCAGTGTTCTGATTGATCTTATAAAGAACCGCCAGCTCTCTGTTGGATGGAAGCTTCTCTCCGGGAAGTATCTTTCCCTGTATCATCTTTTTCTTCAAGTCGTGAATGACCTGCAGATAGATTGGCATCTCTGCATTGTAATTCATCTTCTTCCTCCTTCCACCTCGTGTATCAGTGCTATAGTTAGATAGTACACTAGGTTTTTAGTTTTGTCAAGAGGATTTATAAAAAACAGGAGTGCCGCAAAATGATTTCATTTCTCGACGCTCCTGTCTTCCCATACTATTTACAATTCAAATATTCTATTTTCTGCGCATCCTTCTGCAAATAATAAATGCTGCCGCTGCAACACTGATTGCAATTGCCGCCACAAACGGAATCACCATGCTGTCATCTCCTGTTTTTACAACATTCTTGTCATTCTTTTGATCCGTATTCTGGCTGGTATTTTTATCTGCTCCCTGATTTGTAGTTTCATCCTGATCAGTAGAAGGAGAAGATGTGTCCTCTTTCTTTACCAGTGATCCGATCGCATTTTCCAGATTCTTTAAGGCCTCTGTAATCTCTTCCTCTGTGGCATCTTCTTTGTCTAGAACCTTCTGCGCCATTTCCATGGCTTTCTGCAATACTGCATAACTTTCTTTTGTATACTCAGACTGCGTGTAGCTCTTTGCCATTTCCATTACCTGCTGAAGCTCTGTCTTATCCTGAGCATCTCCGTTATCCTGGTCGCCACCATTGTCCGGATCACCTCCGTTATCCTGATTACCACCATTGCCCAGGATAATCTCTGCTTTTTCCGGATAATCTATGTTTTGAATTACTTCCGTCTTCGTTCCCTTGACCATTTTTACAGAATTTTCAACAACACTTACATGAACTGTTGCACCATTCTCATTTGTTGTATTGATCTGCACATTTCCAAGTTTCAAAGACTCTGTACCATTTTGAAAAAGAGTCTTTGTTCCTGACAGATAAATATTCAGGATCCCTTTTTCTTGATTGTAACGATAGTCTGCTACTTTTGCCACATTTTCAGAAAACTGAAATGTTGCTGTCGTCTCTTCCTGCACATTCGAATCTACCTTCAAGCCTACTTGAAGTGACAATATGTTTCCACTGACAGACTGCGGCAATGTCAATGACACACCGACCTGCTCCGCTTCAACTGCCAGTTCAATACTTTCCTTTTCTGCTGCAGATACTTGTAACGGAAGTACCGATGCAATAAGAAGCATGACCACGATTCTTGCTATATACTTTTTCACACTATACTCCTTTTTGATTACTGATTTCCATTGAGTTCAATTTCCGGCATTTCCTGAGGCACTTCCACATACAGAGAATCACTTACCAGTCTCTGCCCTTCGTTTGTCTGTGCATCATTTACTCTGTAAAGCTCTGCACGCACCTGTTTTCCGGCTAATTGGGCACTATCCTGCGGATCGATCCAGTAAATCCATGTACCATCCGATACATCCTGAATATTCCCGGTTTCCGGTACATCTGCAAGAATGATCTGCTGCGCTTTCAAACTTCCATCCGTATTTGTTCCGCCTACAATATTTCCATCCTGATCATAAAGAAGTACTACATTATATGCCGGATTTCCTTTATACGAACCAACAAAAACGATTGACCCTGCCGGTATCTTATCTGCTTCTGTTTCTCCGTATTGGTAATCCGATGCCAAACGCCCAATTGCGGAAGTTCCATCTTGAGCACTTCTGAAATCTACATTATCTCCGGTAACTCCCAGTACATCCAGTTCCGATATTGATATTTCGGTGTCTTTCTGGTTATGAATGACCAGTTTTACTGCATCTGTACTGTATGTGCCGACATATTTGCCATCCACATTTTCAAAATATACCGTCTGTACTTTTTTGTCATCAAATGAACCTTTTACAACCTCTGTCCATTCATCATTATCCCCATGCACATAAATGCTGTAATCTTTGATCGCTGTTCCCTCGTTTACTGTATATTTCAATCCTGAAATGATCTGCTTCCGATTAAACTGCATCAAAACTTCTGCCTCATCTCCTGCAATTCCTGTATATGTTGTATCCGTCTTATTGTCCACTGCTTTTAAGATCGGCGCTTCCTGCTGTGGTGCACATGGTGTATCTTCATCTGCTTCTCCCGGATCTTCTGTATGAACTGCCTCCATATTTTTCGTTGTGGTAGTCCAGAATTCCTTATCCAGGCTTCCATCATGTTCGATCTTGACCGGTGTCAATGTCTTCGCTGCCGAACGATTCAAATACTTGTCCACCACTGTCACTTCATAGGTGATGACTCTGTTATTTACAGTTGTCACATGATCACTGAACTGGTTTTCTGTTGTAAATCCTACAACTTCTTTTTCAACCTGTCCTCCCGAAATCATGGTCCGCGTAATTTCATAGCCCAATACGTCTTCTTCCGGAATTGTCTTGGAAGTCAATGTAAAATCGACCTGATTTGCTGTGTCTTTATTGACGCTTACTGTAGTATCATCTCCGACTGCTTCTACATCTCCCAGACTTCCCAGGCTGCTTCCGCTATTTTCCAGACGATACACTCTTGAATCATCATTTACATAATAAATTGCCCTTGTTTCTGTTTCAAACTGCCCTGCGTAACTTCTCGTCTCATCGTTCGGGATCATTCCCCAGCGTTCAAAAAATTCGAGAATATTCTTCTGGGCTGCCGCACACGCAAGTCTCATGAAATCCTGATCTCTGTCTCCGGACAATGTCAGCGCGATACCCTGAGGTGCCGGTGCTTTTGCCGTGTTTCTCGCATAAGTATCCACTCTTGCAAAAAACAGATTATTTAACTGCTCTTCATAGTTGTCATAGGTTTTAAAGTTATATCCGGAATCATATGCCAGATGTAACTGCCAGTACATTCCAAGCTGTGTAAATACGTCCTCTGATTTTCCGGTTGTTCCGGATGTCACCTTCTCATAAACTTTCGGATATTCAAACCGAACACTGTCATTTGTATCTTTTGCCTGTGCCAACACTGCAAAATAGTTATTTGTCACTTCTGCATATGCATACGCACTCTGATTGATGTTATGTCCGATCTCATGGGCGATTCCCCAGCCAAAATAGCGTCCGCTTACGTATTTTCCATTATCAGACTGAACCGGAACTCCTGTCATCATACCAGCTGTTTCATTCCATCCGATTCCAATGTGATCTCCTGCCGCATACATAAATGCTCCTGCAAACATTCTCTGATAACGGATATTCAAATGTCTCTGCGGGAATCTGTCTTTTTCATCCGGTGCTGTCTGATTCAATCCCTTATGCTGATAGAACAGATTCATCATACCTTCCATTGCATCCATGGAATCTAACAATTTCTGTGCATTTCCCTCACAGCCGCTTAAAACCTGCTGTGCCGGCAATGAAAACAGCATCTTATCCAGTAAAATATCTGTTGCTCCAAGGATACAGTTTTCTTTGCTGTATTCGTATTCCACAGATTCATTTCCGGAATTTTCATGTACTTTTTTGTGAACAGCTTCCATTTTTTCTACATAGCCCTTCAACGCTTCTACATACTGTTCTGCTCTTTGCTGCCGTTCCTGTGCATCCGTCACTCCATAAAGATCCAACGTCGGAACTTCCACTCCGCCATTGACACGAACAGAATAGCGGTCATTTGCATTATTGCCTGTATATTGAATATATAATGCTCCTCCTGACTCTTCATCTGTTGACCAGATTTTCGGGATCGTTACATCATTTCTTCCTGTTTTCAGTGTTGTTACCACTTTTGACACAGAACCTGATTCTGCGTGATATTGTGTCGCTACAAGCTGAAGGTTTGTGTTGGATCCGGTTCCCATTGTATTGTGTCCGACAAAGAGTGTGATCTCTTCTCCTGCTGCTGCAGTAATTCCAAGTGGCTGCCATGCATTCAGACCACTAAAACCTCTGTCTGTATCTCTTGTTGTAATGGTATTGTGTACCAGAATCGGCTCACTCAACTGATTGTTCAGAATGTCCTCTGCATTATCCAGTTCTTTTTCCAAACGGTCTTTATCCGGATGATACTCTCCACTTGCCTCGTCCTTTGTCTGCAGACGATTCCTGAGGTCCTGTATCGTCTGCTCTGTCACAGATCCTTTCAGAACTGTATGAAGCTCATCCTCATATAGTCCCATAATATCATCTTCCAGAGAGTCATAATTGTAAAAACTAATCTCTGAAACCGTGATAACACGCAGGCCGGAATAATCTCTTCCGATTCCAAAACTAATTTTTTTAGCCTGAATCGGCTCTGCAATCCGAATAAAATAATATCTTTTGTTATTTTTGTCAGTTCTTGCCTCTATTTTCAGATTGTTTTTATCTACAACATGCTCGCTTCCATTTTCATCCCAGTATTTCAGACTGATCCGTGTGAAATTTCCCTGTGCCGTCACTTCCTGGAACCCAATTGTATCCATTGTATACGGCTGATCAAACTCGAATGTAAATCCTTTGTTATTAAAATCGGTATATTCCCCACCGTCATCCCAGTCTGCCATATAAAAATGAGATGCAGGATTGTTATCCACAGTTCCCCATGCCGTCTTACCCTCTAAGTCCAGAGGACTGTCTTTCATCTCCCCACGTCCTCTTGTTGCAGATACGATATGAGAACTTACTTGTCCTTCTTCGGATGTATTGATCTGCTTGTATTTCGGCATGACTGCTGGTTCCAGATCCGTTGTCTGAGCTGTGCTCGTTAAGGATGGATCACTTTCACCCAACTCATTCACACCTGTCAGATAGATTTCATATTTTACATTCTCTTTTAGCTCTGATATTGTATAGCTGTTTGTCGTGATATTTTCTATTTTGGTGTATTCTTCCTGACCTTTTTCACGGTAAAACAGATTATAAAACTCTGTGTTTTTCATGTTTTTCCAGGAAACTTCCACACTCTTATATTTTCCGACTGCCTTTACATTTTCCGGTGCATCCGGTTTTTTGTCCGCTTTCGGAACTGCTGTAACCGATTCACTGTATCCGCTTTTCCAGGTTCCATTAACAGACTGCACTTTTGCTGTGTATTGTTCTTTGTTCACGAGTTTCTTTTCATTAAATGATGTTACTTTCAATGAATTATTCTTGACTGTATACGTATCCTGCTCTCCGTTATGCTCAATCAGAACCTCGTATCCTGTCACATTTTTACACGCATCCCAGGTAAGTGTAAATTCTTCACTACCTGTCTCAACTGCAAGATTTGTCGGAATATCCATATCCGGCTTTGGAATCCGGTTTTCCATTCCGTTTACAAATTCCACTTTGGAAATTTCCGCCAGATTATTGTTGTTCTGCATTCCCTGGATCGTAAGCGTTACTTTTTTTACAGCAATCTGACTTCCGAGATGAATCTGAATATTTCCATCTTCATCCATGGAAACCTGCACATCACTAGTTCTCAGTAAGTGCTCCACTCCATTTTCTATCGGTGCAGTTACGGTCTGCTCGTTTCCTTCTGCATCTATATATGTAATATCCACAGTAGCTTTTTGAATTGGATTTTCTTTATTAGTCTCAATTAGAATTCCGTCAATTTGTGTGTCTGCACTTTCTGAAAGGTCGAACTCTACTGAAACAGGATGTTCTTCTGAAATTTCTGTTCCACCTTGCGTTGAAAGTGTAACATTTCCTTCTCCTTTCAGTAAATCCTCCAGGTTTCCTTCCACATTTGTGTCTTCTCCCGGTTTCGGGCTGATCGCATCTGCAGAAACAGATTCTTCTATGCAGGCCAGTGTGTGCCCTTCTGCCTGATATCCTTTTGCAAAATATTCCAAATCTGCCAGATCTGTTTTCTGATCTCCTGTCAGATCCGTCAATTCTGATGACTGCTCTGTATCAATCGCATCTACTAATACTGAACGGTCTGTGTCATCGATCACTCCGTCTCCTGTTACATCACCAATCAGCAACACACCCGGATGATAATCCCCCTCTTCATAGGTATATCCCTCTACAAACCCTGTCATCAAATTTACAGCATACGACTTGCTGTTCACTTCGATTGTCTGTGTGTATGTAGCAAATCCGGGAGCTGCCACTGTCAGCTCATAAGTTCCTGCCGGTAACTGACTAAAATGAACTGTTCCTTTTGTATCCTGAATTTCCTGATTTGCTGCCAGTTCAATGCTCTGACTTTCCTGACCACTTAATCCAACCGTAAACGTTACACTTTTTTGCAGCGTAATTCCCGGCGCAATTGATACCTGAACCACTCCTATATCTTTCAATGGAGCCTGTTCTGTTCCATTTACTGCCTGAACTGCATCCTGACCCTCAGTCTGATATTCCATTTGTACAGGATTTTCTTCGGTAGCGTAGGTCACTGTTCCTGATGTCAGCATCAAGGTTGCTGCAAGCAAGATTGATACTACTCGTTTCATAACTATTTTCCTCCCTTTTTCTTTTGGACGATAAAAAACAATCTATCTTGATTGTTTTTCCCACCGTTTCACTAATATATCACAATTTGTAACCCCTTATCAATTGTTTTTTTCTTACCTTATCCCCTTCCTACCAACACTGCCCACTTCTGCTCTCCGTCATCCTTTAAATCTACATCCGGAAAGCTTTTGATATACTGCTGAAACTGCGAATATCCATAATCTCTCACTTTAAAATTCCCGAACTTATTTCGAATCTTATTTCCGAGAGTTCCCAGAGATACTCCCTGACATCCCGCCTGTTTCAACTGGTACATAATATATTCTTCAATACGCTCCTGCTGACTTTTATCTTCATACAATGTCACGGATACTTTCGTTCCATCCTGTAACAGCTTCAGTTTTGGAAATGTTTCCAGAAACTTGGACAACAGACTGTATCCATATCTTCGCACATCGAAATCCGGGTACAGTTTGACCAGACGGCTTCCGACCTCTCCAAGTCCAGTCTCCTTATCGTTATTTTGATTTTCTGTAATAATCTTCACGACCGCTTCTTCAATCTGACTCTTGCAGACTGCACCGGCAGACTCTTTTTTGGACTCTTTTCCTACAACTGCATGTGCTGCTGCTTTTTCCGGTTTTTCAAGCATGCTGTCTTCTAACAGCAATTCCAGTACGGTAAAAATGTCACAGGCTTTTCGAAACGGCGGCGGCGTCTTATCTTCTCCCATTCCAATCACCATTTTTCCGCTTTCCCGAAGTCTGCTTGCCAGCTTTGTAAAATCGCTGTCACTGGACACCAGACAGAATCCTTCCAGCTCGCTTGTGTACAGCATATCCATAGCATCGATGATCATTGCGGAATCAGTCGCATTTTTCCCATGGGTATAGCTGAACTGCTGGATCGGCGTGATGGAGTTCTGCAAAAGCACCTCTTTCCAACTGGAATTGTAGGTGCTGGTCCAGTCCCCATAAATCCTCTTGTACGTGACATTCCCATACTTGGACAACTCATCCAGTATCGGTTTGATATATTTTGCTGAAACATTGTCTGCATCGATCAGCAACGCGTATCTCTCTTCCATATTTGATAACCCTCTCCCTCTAAATTTTTCCATTCAAACACACCATTCTCACAGATCATGTAGCTGTGTTCTGAATTTTCTTTTGGAATCGACACAGAACCCGGATTCATGTACATGACACTCTGATCTGCTTCCGTATGAATCTTTTCACATGCCGGTATATGTGTGTGTCCGTTCAGCAGAATATCCCCTGCTTTCAGCATCGGCAGCTTTCCCGGATTCCACACATGACCATGTGTTGCATAAATATTCTGTCCATCCAGATTCAAAAAACAATAGTCCGCCAGAATCGGAAATTCCAGAACCATCTGATCCACTTCCGTGTCACAATTTCCTCTGACACATAAGAGCTCCTGTTTTCTTGCATTCAACATGGCAATGACTTCTTTCGGCGCATACTCTTTCGGAAGATCATTGCGGGGGCCGTGATATAAAATATCCCCTAATAAAAGGAGCTTGTCTGCTTTTTCTCCGTCGTAAGCTTCCAACATTTTTCTGCAGTAATATGCAGAACCGTGAATATCTGATGCGATCATTAATTTCATATGTGATTCCCTCTTTTCTCTATTAAAAAACACTCTTGCTCAATTCCTTTTCCTGTTTCTATCAGCCTTTTGATCAGCTCTTGCAGCTTTGGATTTTCATCCTGAACACGCTTTAGTTTTTCCAGTGTTTCCGGATCTATCACTTCTGTAAATTCCTGATATGCTTCATATGTCTCAACATCCATCTGAAGCGGCTCTAACTCCGGAAAGATTGTTTTGCGTATATACTGAAAAATTTTGATTCCACCGTAATCCAGATCTCCGCTGTGAAAATATTGCACTTCACAGGATGTCTGATTTTTTAACACTTGATGCAGCTGCTTTAAAAATCTACATTCTTTTGGAGAAAAATATCCATGACTAAATAAGTATAGAATACCATCCTTATACGGTGCAGAGATATAATTGGCTTTATTCTCAAATATCACGATCTTCTGAATATTCTGTACTTCTTTTATCTCGGCATGCTCCAGTGTCTGACTGTTTAATGTAGTACCGAACCGATAACACTCTGTATTAATCTCCTGAGTGCTTCCATTTTCTTCTTTCAGACAAAAATGCAGTTTCCCTTTTAAAGACAGTTCTTGTGCATATTCTTCGATCCACAGCTGCTGAAGCACTGTCGTGTCATCCATTTCTTTTTCTACATCCGGACAGAATTTTTTCGCAGTACTGATGACATGACTTTGCATCTCTTGTTCAAATGTTTTTGTATTTTCCAAATATTTTTTACTGAAAATCCTTTTAAAAACAGATTCTGTAAGCTGATCCAGACCTTCAAAGCACGGGGCATATTTTTTCTCATCCGCTAATAATTCCAGAAGATCTTTTTTTCGTTTATTTTCCGATCGTTCCAGCAAATCCTGATAATATGCACGAATCCACAATTTTTTTACTTGTGCCATCTGGTTTCTTAAAAATTCTTGATATAACCGGATTTTCTCCTGTTTTGGCAGAAATTCTGCATCCACTTCCTGCTGATATAATGCATAAAATTTTTCTTTGTCTTCTAATCTGTAGCGTATTCTTTCAATATCGCTTCCCCGATATCCATCTGCCCATTTAATTTGGATCAGATTTTTGTGCTGCAATTGCTCTGCCTCCTGCAGCACATCTGATTTTAAATGTTTTTTATCATAAAGCTCCCCATGTTCATTGGCCAGACTTTTTCCACCTCGGCTTTCTGCCCGCCAGCTTTCTGTCCCGGATTCAATCTGTTTTACGATATTTCCCAATATCCACGTCATCATTCTTCCCCTTGCAGCTGTTCAAACTCCATTCGTTCAAATTCCTGTATCGAAATATGCTTTTTATTCGGATTTGCATACACAAATGTCTTGTCTACATTTTCCAGATAGTTCTGAATCTTATCATTTGTTGCACTGATAATCGCCTGAAATCCCAGTCCCCGGATCAGAGAAATACAACTTGCTACTTTCTCTGCATCCATTTTGGAAAATGCCTCATCCAGGACAACCAGACGCAGGGTTGGCGGACGCTTGATCTTCGGAGACAGATTGATTCTGTAAATCTGTGCAAAGCTTGCCAGAAGCGCGATATAAAGCGGGTTCTGACCTTCTCCACCGGAATTTTTCTTGATCATCTTGCTCAGACCGATCCGCATATCCTTTTCTCCCTGCACGATCTGCTGCATATCAAAGGAAAGATACGTGCGATAATCTGCATATTTATCCATATTTTTTCTGGCTTCTTCCAGTTCCTCCCTAGTGGCATTCTCCGGCGGAATGAAAATCTCGATCAGCTCATTCATCAGATCTCCGTATTCTTCCTCATGCTCCATGGTAAACAGGTTCATCTGATTTTCCATGTGGTCACTCAACTGAGACGGATTGATATCCAATGCGTCATCCATAAACATCCGATAGAATCGTCCGTCCGGACCTTTGTTTTTCGTAATGACAAACTGATACTTGTCCTTTCCGAAATCCAGACGGCTGATGATCCGGTTCAATTCATCTTTTTTCTGATATGCCTCTTTGATTGCATAACGAATCTTGGATACAAAATCAACTTTAAAGTGTTCCACTGCTGCTCTCGCCTGTTCCTGTGCTTCTTCCCTGTATTTTTCCAGGTTATCGCACTCAAGATTTGAAAGCTGCTTTTCGTACACGTCATTGTCACGGATCGTTGCAGAATAGGTTCTGTTCGGATATTTTCGAAGATATGCACTCCTTGCTTCTACCAGTTTTTCATATGCTTTTTCCTGCGCATCTTCCAAAGGCTGTTTTTTCTTGATACGTTCCCGCATCAGGTACTCATAATTGCGGCTCTGTCTGCCCTCCAGATACTCCTGAAATTCCGGCTCATATTTTTCTCTGTCCTGCTGCCGGAATTCATTTTCTTTCTGCACTAACTGTTCATTAAAATCTACCTGCATGTTCTGGAATCGTTTTCCGTTTTCCTGATGATTCCAGATGGTTTTCTGAACTGCCTCAATCTCTGCTTTCTTTGCTTCCTGCTTCTGCTGGATTTCCTGTTTCTGCTGCTCCCACACCAGAACGGATTCCTCTCGCAGCTTCTGCATTGTATCCAGAAGTCTGGCCTTTTCTGCCTCCTTTGCCGGAATTTTCTGCAGATCAGACAGCCATTGTCTGTAATCCTCCAGAGGCTGTGTCAGTCCTTCCAGCTGAGAGATCCTGCGAATTTCTTCCAGCATTTCCTGCAGTGGAATCCGTTCCTCCTGAAGACTCTCACATTTTTCTTCCAGACGGCGGATCCTCTGACGCATACTGGTCTCTCCGATATATGCCCTTCTCGTATAATTTTCCGGATTGATATGCTGCAGACGGAAGCTGTGGTACAGCACACAGTCTGCAGTGATTCCGATCCGGTTCTGACGAAGCTCTTCGATACTTTCACATTTGATAACATTTCCGAGGAAGAAATTGATGTATGCCTGCACATACGGCTCTTTTGCAATCAGCTCCTTAGCAAGGGCTCCTTCTTTTACTTCCCATTCTGTCTCCTGTACTTTTTCTGTATCCAGAACTGCTGCCCGGAAAAATTTCTTCTTATCCATGTCCTGATAGATTTCCATGGCAATTTTCGCGTACTTTGGTTCCACGACTAGAAGCAGCTTGTTGTTTCCGAGATATCCTTCGATGGCATTGTGCCAGCGTTCGTCCCGCACATCCAGAAGATCTGCCAGAATCTGCACATTGACAAACTTGCCGCACTTCTCATGCAGCCGGTTTCTCAACTCATATCTCGCTTCTTCCAGTTCTTTTGGATAGGCTTTTCTTCCCTGTTTCAGCTCTTTTAATTCTTCCCGTGCCGCTTTTTCTTCTTTTTTGACTGCGCGAAGTCTGGCATCCGTCTCCTGACGCTCTTCTTCCAGTTCTTCCCGGATCTGTGTCAGACTTGTCTGCAGCCGTTCCAGCTCACCTTCCGTGATCTTTCCAGAAACAAACCGGTCAATATCCCACAAGGTCTGATTCGGCGTCACATCTTTTTCTTTCCACTCTTTGAGACCATCTGCAGTCTTTTTCCATCTTGCCTTACTGTTCTGCAGCCGTTCCAGGGCTTCGTTCAGACTCTCCAGATCTTTTTCCATGGCTGCATAACCACTGTCCGCAATCTTCAAAATTATTGCTTCGTATTCTTTCTGAAGTTCTGCCTGCTCTTTCTCCAGATTGACTCTTTTCGCTTCCTGTCCTGCAATCTCCGTCTGTGTCTCTTTCATCCGGTCATTCAGTTCCTGGATCTTACTCTGCAGATGCAGGATTTCCAGCCTGGAAATCTGATAGGTACAGGACGCCGTCTCTTCCTGTTTTTCTTCATACTGCCGATAGGAACCCCGGATCTCCTGAAGATACCCGATTTCTTCCATGGTCTCTTCGATTTTCCCGCGCATTCTTCCATACTGCATCACACTTTCCTGCAGCTCTTCAATGTGCATATCCTGCTCCATACAGATATATTCTTTCACGAAATCTTCCAGTTTGATATTCATACGAAACGGAATGGCTCGCTTGAACAAACGAGGAAATTTTTCGATATCCAGACCACCCAGATAAATGTCATACATCTGTCTGCGGAATCTCTCATTGCTCGGACCACAATAATACTCTTCCTTTGAAAATGTCCGCTGCAGATATTCTTTGACTTCAAATGTCGTCAGGCAGCGCTTATCCGCCCGGTACTGATTTTCCAGAAGCCCGCTTTTATGCCAGAAAAACAGGCGATTGATCTCATTTGTGGCTGTCTCAACATCAAATACCACTCCCACACACTGCTTTTCTTTCGTATCTGTCTGCTCCAGCTCCAGAACGATCGTACTGGAGAAATTCTGGTTTCTCAAATACTGGGATTCGTTATTTTCCCCGATGTTCACCATTCCCCTTAAATATTCGATCAGAGAACGGTCAGAGTCGTCTGCTGCCGCCTTATTAAAAAATCCTCTTCCGTCTGTGTTCGCGTACAGTACGATCTGCATGGCGTCGATCACTGTAGACTTTCCACTTCCGGAATGTCCGGTAAAGAAATTGATTCCCTGATTAAGAGTAAGTACTTTTCTGTCTATGTAATGCCAGTTATTCAGGCAGATTTTCGAGAGCGCTTTGAACGCCTGTTTTGTCTCCACTGTCTTCCTCCTCGCTGAACGTCTCTAATAGTTCTCTGATATCATCTCCAAGCAGCACTGTATTGATGCACGGATAAATAACAAGTCTGCTGTTCTCATCCAGCTCCTCCATCACATCCACAGGTTCCACAATCTGATATTTTTTCAAAAATGCAACAGTCCTCCGCATCTCTGTCGGGGACGGCAAGCCGCTTAACACATGGAATTCTCCCGCTTTTCCGTTCACTGCTCCAAGAGTGGTCACGATATGGCTGCTGGATGACACTGCTGCCATCTGCTCATCATAGATTAGCTTTAACACCAGAATATAGATTGTGGCAAGTCTGGAGAGCTTTTCTCCCCATAGTGTCTCTCCCTGGATGTACATGACGCCCATATGCAGATTTTCCTGCAGTGTGATTCCGGCAACTGCAAAATATTTCTCCAGAAATTCCCTGTGCTTGCTGCATACACGGTACTCCCTGACCGGAACCATCCGCCCGGTCCGTTTTTCAAATTTTCGTTCCAGAAGAAAGGTCTGACGATATAATGTCTGGATCACATGTTTGATATCGTCCTGCTCTTCTTCCGAAAGCTGTTCGTAATATTCGATCATTGCGGTCTCCTTCGCACAAATTTTAATGCCGGATATTGATACTGTCCACTTTGGATGACTGTCTCCTCCTCATTCAATACCCGATATTTACTGTTCTTTCTGGTACTGTAGTCATATGCCAGGATCAGTTTTTCAAATGCTGTCTCTTCTGTAATATGAAGTGTTCCGGCGTCCATCACTTCGTTTTCCATATGCTCTTCGATAAAATCCTCAATCTCCTGTCTGCTGTAGCGCATCTGAATCCGGTTTAACTTCAGCACATCCTCCCGGTTCAGATCTTCATATTCTTCATCCTGTCCCATCTGGCTGATAAAGTCTGTCCTCTGTTTTCTTCTCTTATACAATGATTTTTCGGAAATCATCTCAAACAGAGACAGGTTCATCCGTTTTCCTGCTTCCGTAAGCAGCTTCTCCGGTTCTTCCTGCGCAGATATTTTATTCAGAAGCTGCACCACCAGCCCTTTGGTATCAGTCTCTCCGCTTAACAGATAATTCATCCGGCTCACGGTTGCCCGCACATATTTGGAATGCTCTCTGTCCATATTGGAGATCCTGTGTTCAATGTCATCAAATCCCCGTTCGATCAGATCCAACAGATCTAACACATCCTCTTTCGTATCTCCTGCTGCTTTTGCTTTCTGCCGGATGCTTTCGATCCATTCTTCATTTTCCCGCATATCCCGGAGACATTTTTTAATGTCCATCTTGTAGATATAAAAATTGTCTGATGTTTTTAAAATATGATACTTTTTCTTGACAATTTCTTCCACATACCCGTCCAGATGCTCCCGCAAAAGTTCCCCGTAAGACTCCTGATCCAAAAGCCTCTCGAAAAACTTGTCCATATTATGAAGCATATCCTGCAGCGCTTTGTTCAGCTTTCTTGTATTGATCAGGGCCGTCCTGAGCATATTCAGATTTACTCTGGAATTATTCTGAAAGGAAAACAGCGTAGCATATACATTCTGAATATATAATTCTGTTTCTTCCAGCTCTTCGGACGTGAGTCGCTCAAATGCCTCAATAAAAACCGCCGCATAATCCGGTATCACAATATTTGTGGTCATCGTACTGTAATCTTCGATCTTCTTCAGCCATCCGGTCTTTAAAAGCCACCGTAAAATGCGGGATGCTGTCGTCTCCAGCATGTCAAAATCCGTCTCGTTCTCCTCCCGCTGAAGCAAAACCTGTTTCTGTGCATTCATATCACTCAATACCTGCACACAGATTTCTTTCGTCAGAAAATAATTACTGTACTGATATTCCTCATTGATCACCAGCAGCGACTCCATATAAATCTCCCGGTTTACCGAACGGAACAAACTCCAGAATGTGTCCGGGATCTCGTATCGTAACTGCATAATTTTCTCCGTATCTCGTTGATTTGTGTCTGTAATATTATAGCACGAAGTCGGTTTCAGGTACAAATAGTTCTGTAACACAATATGCCCCCTCCCGGGAGAACAGTCTTGTTATTTTAACTGCCTTCCCGAAAGGGAGCATATCTGATGAAAGGATATCCCTTCTATATGTTTACTTTTTCACTTTTAGTGTACTTTAAATTCATCCGGCACCTGATCAATCGTCTGCCATTTCTGCATTGCGTTTTCTACGCTCATTCCTTTGCTGATCGCATCCTTACGCACTGCATTGATCGCCTGAATTTCTTTCATTCTTGCACCGGTCAGTTTATATCCGCGCATTGCGACCAGTGTTGCGATCCATGCAAGCATCGGAACAACACAGAATAAAATAATTACTATCGTATGCATTCCCTCTGAATAAGGGGTTGTTCCATCCGGAAGTGTTGACAGTCCGATGATCGTCACTGCAATTCCTACTACTGTAGATCCCAGAGAGCTTACCAGCTTATCCACAAGTGAGAATAAGGTTCCGATAATTCCCGGAATATAACGTCCGGAGCGGAATGTTTCGTAATCTGAACAGTCTGCAACCATTGGAATCGGCATATCTGCTGTTGCATAATATGCTCCGTATCCAATTCCGAAAAAAAGGATAAACAGGATCGTATAAAGATTCAGGTTTGTCAGACTCACATTCATCGCTGCAACTTCCGGTTTCCACAACAGAAGCAATACTAAAACACCGATGTACATAACAAGTGCAACGCTGATATAGAGCATTAAAGATGCCTTCTGTCCTTTCTTCTGTGAAGTACGTACTGTCAACAGGAAGAACGGAACGGAAAATACATATCCGACGATCATCATCGGAAGATACAGACCTTTGTAATCTCCCATCATCGCTCCGTAAAGCATTGCCAGAACCGTCATATTCGTCGCGATCGAGAATGCAAGCTTACATCCTGCACCTGCGATCATCAGTCTCTGCAGTTCTTTGTTTGCTTTTAAAATAGCTACATATTCTTTTATTTTAACTTTTTCTTTTCCGCCTTCTCCACCAAGTCCAAAGAATTCTGGACGGTCTTTTTCTGCAATACCGATAACAGCCAGTGCAGTCATGATCGCTGATACGATCATTGCCAGAGGAATCATGATATTAAAAAATTCTTCTGTTCTGTAATTTCCTCCGGTTACGATCGGCGCAAGAAACTGTACAAGCCCCATTCCGATCAGGCTGGCAATCGTATTAAAGATTGTAAACAGAGGTCTCTGTTTCGGGTCATTTGTGAGACATGTCTGTCCTGAACGTGTAACCGATGTCTGAAATGTATATCCAACCATATTCAGTGCGTAGAATAAAATAAAGCATAAATAACGCAGCCACATCATATCCTCAGAAATGATACGGGTTCCAAAATACAGTAAAATTGAGGATACGATCATAATCAGGTTTCCGATTACCATAAACGGTCTGAATTTTCCCCATCTGGTAGAAGTTCTGTCCATGATCGCTCCGATGATCGGGTCAATGAACGCATCTCCTGCACGCATCAATGTTACCATTGTAGTTGCAAATGCCAGCAATAAGCCAAGAATTCCGTTTGCATAATATGCAATAAAGTTCATTGTCAAAATATAATAGACGTTTGTCGCCCCATTATTCATAGGGAAAAGAACAAGCTGATACATCTTTGCCCTGTTCAGAGCATTAACAGATGTTGCCTGAGTAGATTCCTGTTTCATATTATTCTCCATTCTCCCGCCCGGATACGGCGGTTTGCCTCTTTACCTAAAACAGCACCTCTGCTTTGTAAAAAGCAGAGGGCCGTCCGATTTACTCGTTTCTTATTTCAATTTCTTCTGCAAGATTTGCAGTTGCTTCCTACTTATACCCAGTTCTGGCTCTTTCCTTTGCTCTTTTTGAGCTTGTAATCCGGGTTTGGCTTGCTGACGCGGCGAAGTGTGCTTGTATCTTTTGCCTTACCGGACACAGCTTCCAGACGAACTTCTCCGTTTAACGGAACGCGGAATTCAAAGACTTTATTGCCTGTCTTTTCTTCCAGGAGCTTGCCGTTTGCATATAATGCAACTTTTGTCTGGTTCGAATAAACCTTGACTGTAGTGACTGCTTCCGTTCTGTCTACGTAGCGGCTTCCGCAAAGATGTACGAAAGGCTCTTTGCTCCAGTACGCTTTGTAAATGTAGAAGCTGTCTTTTTTTATTTTCCGGTCAAATGTCATAAGTCCCTTATGATTCATTCCCGGCTCTCCACCCTGATCTCTCGCATCTGCCGCAAAATCGAACATGTTCCATACGTGGGTACTCCACATATACGGATGACGCTCAAAACATTTCAGCATAAATTCATGGTAGCGACTCTGATATTCTTCTGTATGGTCTCCTCTTCTTGGACGTGAGGAATGTAAATTCGGCATTCCTTCACAGCCATACTCAGAATATCCCAAACACCTGTTAGGGTACACGCGGTGGAAAAAGCTGATCCACCAGTCATTTAAAAACAACCCTGGAACATACCATCCCAAATACAAGTTCCAGCTTACTAAGTCAGACAGATGTGCTACCTTGTTGAAAGGACCGCACACTGCATAGCAGGCCAGCGTTGTAGGACGTGTGGAATCCATTTTGTGACACAGATCATTGAGTTCACGGTGATTATCCAGCATATCCTTATTATCCTTTGTGGAAATCGTGATCTCATTGGATATTCCCCATGTAACGATACTTGGATGATTGTAATTCTGTACAATCAGCTCTTTCATCTGGCTAATGGTATTTTCCCGTCCGTTTGGCATATGTTCTGAGATGTATGGAATCTCCGCCCAGACAATCATTCCGTACTGATCACACAGATCATAGAAATACTGATCATGCTGATAATGCGCGAGACGAACTGTATTCGCCCCGATCTCACGGATAAATTCCATATCTTCTCTGTGGTGTTCTTTTGTTAATGCATTTCCGATTCCCTTCCGATCCTGGTGTCTGGATACTCCATGCAGAGGATAGGAGCGTCCGTTCAGGAAAAATCCTTTTTTCGGATCCACGCTGAATGTACGGACACCAAATGGAATGCGAACGTCGTCTTTGACTTCTCCGTCTTTCATCAACTCTACTACTGCTGTATATAAATATGGATCTTCTACTCCATCCCAAAGATGTACATCCGGTATCGTAACCGTCACATCTTTTCCTTCACCTTTTGCTACAGGATTTCCCTGTGCATCAATTAAAGTTACTGCTACTTTGGCATTTTCTGCCTTATGGAAACTCTCTACATGAACCTTTCCATCTTTTCCTTCTACTGTCGGCGTTACCATTACACCGTCTCCGCCGTAGTAGTCCATCTCAAAATGTTCATTTGATACAATACGAAGAAGAACATCTCTGTAAATTCCACCATAAAATGTGAAATCTGCTTTTTGAGGATATACCCTGTCGTTGACACTGTTATCCACTGCTACTTCTAACTTGTTTTCTTTTGTTAAAAACTCTGTCACATCTGCACGGAATGTGGAATATCCGCCGTCATGACTCATCACCTTCTGACCGTTTAACACCACCTCGGCAGAGGAATTTACTCCCTGAAACTCCAGATATACTCTCTGGGTCTTGCTGTCAAGATCCGGGGCTGCAAATGTAGTGCTGTAGTGACAGGTTCCTCGATAATAGTCATTTCCTCCATCCTGTCCGTCCACTGCATTCCAGGTATGCGGTAAATCCACTTTGACCGCTTTTCCGTCACGCCCTGTGAACACCCAGCCTTTCTTCAGTTCAATTTCTCTTCTCATTTTACTGGTTCGCATAGTAATTACTCCATGTTTTTGTTATTTCTTACACTTCTCAATTTATTTCGAAATGATTATATCTGCAATAATTTGCAAGTACAACCGTTTTTGTTCAGGTGGTATTTCTTGTGGTGTAAGTGGGTAAATTTTTTACAAAAAAGAGCCTGGCTCACTGACCAGACCCTTTGTGTCTCTTCTACTTTTTGTTGGAATCTCTTTCAAGAGGAAGCATAACGTTGAAATAAAAACATCCATTTTTTACCTCTGTTGTCAAATGTCCCTCATATTTTTGAATGGTATGGAGCATGCTCTTCATTCCATATCCGTGATATCCGTTCTTCGCCTTTGTCGTAAGCGGAAGTCCATCCTCAAACTTCACTTCTCCGCACATCGGATTGACTATCTGCAGCATCAGAAAGCTTTGTCTTTCGTACAGCATGATATCAATCACTCTTTTTTCTTTGCTTTCCAGCTTTCTCACCGCTTCAATTGCGTTATCCAGAGCATTTCCAAACAATGTATACAAATCTACCGGATTCATAAAAGCCAGCAGAGATCCATCTGCCACACAGTTGATATGAATCCCGCTATTTTCACAGATCAGACTTTTTTCTGTCAAAATGGTATCCAGAATTTCATTTCCTGTTCTCACGATAGCACTGTAGATCTGCACGGATTTTTCAATTTTTTCGAGATATGTTTCCCTCTCTTTTTCATCTTTGACAGCACGTATCGCCTGTACCTGATGCTTCAGATCATGACATTTGTGATTGATCAGCTCTATCGTCTCTTTGGACAGCTGATACTGCCCTTTTTGTTGATGCCAGAGAAGCTGAATGGTTTCCAGCTCTTTTCTCATACTGCTCTTTTTAAACAATGCACTTTGCAGATACAATAAGGTGATACAATAAAACTGCAACACAATGTTGAATAAAGCAGCCCCCGGATCGACCTTTGCGTAAATAAACAAATTTTCTGACATAATACAAAACACCCATGCAGAAACCATCTGTCTCGGGCCAATCTGATATTGCCCCTTTTCCGGCATCCAGCGAGCCAGTGTCAGTCCTATGGCCACATTTACTGCCACCGAAAATAAAATTTTCAAAAGCCAGTTTCCCAAATCTCCCAGCAGTGGACTGCAAAGTACATAGCTGGTTTCCAGTACCAGCAAAAATGTCATCGTTCCCCATACACCACAATACCAGAGGCCAAATCCCTTGCCCTTCACACAATTGTAAAAAATCAGAACCGCACTAAAATACGTAATAAATAAAAGGGGAACCTGCCCCCAGTAGCTCCAGTCTGTAAGATTTTCTATCAAATAATATACTCCGGACAGAATTAAAACACATACTGCTCCCGACAGAATCAGTCTGACTTTAAAATGTGTCTTTCTTCTCAGCGGAAGCAGAAACACCAGACAGGATATCCATAAATTAATCCCATACCACAGGCTCTCCATTCCCAGCTTTAGATTTTCACTCATCGTTTCCCTCTTCCCTTTCCTGCATCAGCCTCCCAGAAAATCTACCACTGCACTCAGAAATGCAGGTCTGTTTCTCCTGCTGATTTCCAGCTCATCTCCACCCACAACCGCAATGTTTTTTCTGATTTCGGAAACATACTTCAAATTTACCAGATAACACTGATTGCATTTTACAAAATGCCAGTCTTCCAGCTCTTCCTGCACGTCCTTTAATGCTCCGCGAATCGTAAATACTCCTGCTTTCGTGTGATAGTGGAGCATCCGGTTCTGGATCTCTACATAATAGATCTCTCTGCTGTCCAGAAATTTCGCCCCATCCGGAAGATTCAGACAGATCCTTTTTCCTTCCCGGTTTTTCACTCTTCCCACAGCTCTTGTAAAACGCATGGAAAAGGTATAATAGTTGAGCGGTTTTAAAATGAAATCCAGCGCATCTACTTCGTAGCCCTTGATCGCATACTGCGCCATATTCGTGATAAAAACAATCACTACCTCCTTATCCAGCCCCCGTATCTTCTGAGCTGCCTCCATACCATTTAGATGAGGCATTTCGATATCCATCAGAAGAATATCAAATTTTTGATAATTCTGAACCAGCTCTCTGCCGTTCTGAAATGCTGTAGTCTGAATCTGGAGATCATATTCCTTTGCATATCTGCCCACCATTTCCTGTATCAATCCACGATACTCTGTTTCATCTTCTACAACAGCTACATGCAGCATCCTCTGCCTCCTTTGCTATAAAATATCATTTCCTGACTTGGTTTCTTATAAGAGTATTATTATACCATAATCTTTTTTGAAGATGTACCCCCCTAAATATTTGATGTATACAGTATCAATGGCTTTTCTTTTGACTCTATCTATTTATGAAATTTTTATTGGACACTTCATATTCCTCATGTTAGACTTTATTCATAACATTTCAGGAGAACGGATATTTCTTTTTATTTCCATGTTCTCTTCTTTATTTTCAAAAAACAAATCCAGATGAAATCATCAAATTTTCAATCTAATTCACAAACCATCAGGAGGAACCGCTTATGAGCAATGGACTAAAACAATATTTTCCAATGATTCAAACCCGAGAGGAGCTTTGTAAAAAAATTCAAACTACCCCTGAATTAAAATTTCTGTTTGATTCGTGGGACGAATCCCAACAAGAAGAATTTCTGCAATTTTGCACAGGAATGCAGGGTGTCAAAATACTTTACGATTCTTTTTTCAAAGAAATTTTAAATCCGGATACTGCACCTTCACGTCTGGAAGAATTACTGTCACTGATATTACAACGGCATATTCGTATTTTACACGTACTTCCAAACGATTCTTCCCGAATTGCAGAAGAAAATGCTTTGCTTATTATGGATATTGTTGTTCAACTGGAAGATGGAAGCATTGCAAACATTGAAGTGCAAAAAATAGGATATTCCTTTCCCGGACAACGCAGTGCATGCTATTTGGCTGATCTTTTGCTCCGGCAATACAAACGTGCCAAAAATGAACGGAAAAAGAAATTCAGCTATCGGGATATAAAAAGCGTGTATACCATTGTTTTTATAGAAAAAAGTTCCGGAGAGATGAAACGGCACAAGCAGGATTATGTCCACCATTTTTGTCAAAAGTCAGATACAGGACTTTATATGGAGCTTCTGCAGGAATTCGTTTTCATCCCACTTGACATCTATCGGGAAACCCGTCACAATAAAGGTATACCCATCCGGGCATCCCGTAATACATGCCTGCGGCGGGCGGACTTTGTCCGATAAGGTATCAAAAACGATTTAGATGCGTGGCTCACATTTCTCAGCGAGGATAATCCGGAAATGATCGTCCAGCTAATCAAACAATATCCGAAGTTTATTCCTATGTACCGGGAGATTTATGAGCTTTGCAGGAATGTGGAGAAAGTTATGGGATTGTTTTCAAAAGAATTACAAATATTGGATAAGAATACCGTGCAGTACATGATCGATCAAATGCAGGATACGATTGATGAACAACAGAATACTATTGCTCAAAAAAATGAGTTGCTTGCATCTCAGGAAGTTCTTTTGCAACAAAAAGAAAACGAACTTGAGCAGCTTAAGAAACAGTTAGAAGAACAACGTAATTTGTAAGGAGTGCCACTTTTATGGATTTTTACACCGCAAAAAGACAATTCAACAATTATTTAAAAGACTACGACTGCCACAATGACAAAATCCGTTTAAAGATCGTACACACTTACGGCGTTGTAAAAGAAAGTACTGACATTTCAGCCCGTATGCGGTTATCTGAGGAAGATACCACACTTGCAAAGATGATCGCCCTGCTGCATGATATCGGACGTTTTGAGCAGTTAAAACGCTTCGACAGCTTTCTTCCGGACACGATGGATCATGCCGCTTACGGTGTAAAAATTCTGTTCAATAATGATAATGGAGAAAACCTGATCCGCAGGTTTGTTCCCGAATCTGATTTTGACGAAATCATCCGTATTTCCATTGCCAAACACAGTGATTTTAAGCTGGATGGAATTTCCGATGCACGTACTTTACTTCATGCAAAGATCATCCGGGATGCCGATAAACTGGACAACTGCCGTGTAAAACTGGAAGACAGACTGGAAACTTTTATGGATACTTCCGCAGAGGAAACAGGCGCCTCTGCGATTTCTCCAAAAGTAAGAGATTCTATTTTACGTCATGAATGTATCCTGTCCTCTGACCGGGTAACACCGATGGATTACTGGATTTCTTATCTTGCTTATTTTTATGATATTAACTTCCGGGAAAGTCTGGATATCATCGAAGAGCAAAACTATATTCCCAAAATCATTGCCAGGATCCCTTATACCAATCCGGAGACAAAAGAAGTGATGAAACGCGTGGAAGAAGAATTGATCGAGTATGCCCGGATCGGACTTATCTCTTCCTGTCCATAATCTTACAATACACCATCCCGGCCAGCGTACTCACTGTTGTCGCCACAATCCCCGCACCTACAATTGCCGCCGGATTCACACTTCCATACTGACTCCGGTAGGCGATCACATTGATCGGGATCAACTGCAGCGAAGAGATATTCATGATCAGAAATGTGCACATTTCATTGGATGCCACGCCGGGCTTTCTTGCCTTTCCCGGCGCTCTTTTCATCCTTCTTTCCTGTTCTAATTCGGCCAGTGCCTGCATTCCCTGAAGTCCGGCAGGCGTTGCCGCCCAGCCCAGCCCCAGAAAATTTGCAATAAAGTTTGTTGTAATATACTGATTCGCCTGATGCTCTTTCGGAATATCAGGAAACAAAAATCGGATCAGCGGTCTCATTTTTTTCGATGCCATCTCAATAATTCCCGCCCGGGACGCAATTTCCATGATTCCCATCCAGAATGCCATCACTCCCACCATTGTAATACACAAGGTTACTGCATCTTTTGCAGAATCCAGAGCTGCATTCGTGATATCGGGCATTTTTCCGGTGAATGCACCATATATGATTCCGATTATAATCATTCCTGCCCACAGATAATTCAACATCTTTTATTTTTCTCCCTGCCACATATATTTTTCTACCAGTTCAAACGGTGCCGGTCCTACATCCAGTACTGCCTTATGAAATTCTTTCTGGGAAAAATCCTCGCCCTTTTTTTCGACCCATTTTTTCTTTAATTCCAGAAATTCTACATAGCCGATATAATACTTCAGATAATTTCCCGGAGATCCAATGATCAGATCATAAATCTGATTCACTATCTCCGCACTTCCGACTCCATATTCTTTGAAAAATTTTACAGTATCCATCCGATTCCACCCATCATAATGAATGCCCATATCTGCCAGCGCATACAATGCCAGCAAAATGGAACTGTTTTTCTGAAGTAGAACCGCCTGCTCCCTGGTAAGCGAATCTGCCAGATAGTAGGAACCCATTTCCGCATACGTTGCCCAGCCTTCCACATATCCGCCAAAATTGAAAATACTGCGCAGTGGATCCGGCTTTGTCGATGCGTAATAAACCGTCTGATACAGATGCCCCGGATACCCCTCATGAGCCAGTGTTGTATACAGTGTCAGCTTATTACCCATCTGGGCCTGGTTGACATAGATGACATTTTCTTCTGTGTCATCCAGTGCCGGTATCATATAGAATGCCGGACTTAGATGTGCTTCCATGGCTTTTGGCACATATTTTACTTCTACACTCGTCTGGGGAAGTTTTGGGAACGTCTTCTGAATATCCAGACTCAGGCTGTTTAATATTTCTTTTGGATCGGTAGATTCCATCACTGCTGTTTCCTTTGCCTGTTCTGCTGTCAGTCCGATCACAGCTTTCATTGCCGCCAGATCATCTTTCATTTGATTCTTTGTCAGTTTCTGTAATTGAGGAACTGTTCTTGCAGATCCTGTGGACGCCTGCACTGTCAGCTCATAATATTCTTTTCCGTTTGGCAGATAACAGAGTCCTTCTTCGTTCTTACTGGAATCTTTCAACTCCACCACGGTTTTAATCAGCTGCTGATAGGCCGGCAACACATAGGTCTGCAGCATATATGCATTTTTCTGGATATAATCACTTTTCTCCGATTCGGACAGATCTGTAAGCTTCTGGATCCGATCAACAAACGTGGAAATCAGATAGTTGGAGTCTCCCATATCAATAAATGCCTGACACTGTTCAATTACGGTGTCCGCCGTATAGCTTGCCATAAAAAGCCCTTTTTGTGCCTTTTCCTGTTCAAATGCGATCAGGGAATTAAAATAATCGGGTGTTGTTTTCATCAGCTCCAGATAAGCATCCACATCTTCTTTGCTTTGAAACTGATATTCTGACAACAGTACCGGAATCTGTGTCTGCACACCGCTGACTGTCCCCATGGGCTCTTCATACAGAAGATAATCACTTTCTTTTTTAGATAACTCCAGATAATAATCCAACACATCATATGTAAGCCTGTTTTCCCTTGATAATTTCCGATAGGAAAACCGTTTCAATGCCGCCTGTGTATTTTCTGTGGAAATTTTTCGGGTTCCTTTATCCGTATTAAAATATCCGAATGTAACCGGGGAATCCTGAATCCCATACTGACCGGGATCTTTGAGTGTATAATGCAGACTGACCGTATTTGACGCCACTTCCTGACAAAATAAGGTTTCGGTAAATTTTCTGAACTTTTTATTCTGGATTTCTGAAGACTGCCCGTGACATCCGGACAATATCACAGACAACAGCAAGGTAAGAACAAGAATGATCGAGATGACTTGCTTTTTTGTGCTCTTTCGCAAACGATCTGACATGGCAAACTCCCAAAATCGATTTTGTTTTATCTTATGAGTTCTTGAGGGATGTTATTCTCTGAAACCGCATATAGATTTAAAAATCTGATTTTATTTTGGAGTCATTCATGAATCTTTTTCTCTACCTCACCAATTTTATTGTCCCGTTTCTGATCCTTGCCATCATCGTCTATGGACTTCTGATGAAGATCAACGTCTATGAACATTTCATCAAAGGTGCCCGAAACGGATTTTTAACCGTTCTCAAGATCATGCCCACACTCATCGGACTTATGGTTGCAGTGGGTATTCTCCGCGCTTCCGGGTTTCTGGAGATGATTTCCTCCTGTATTGGGCAGTTTACTGCTGCCATTGGATTTCCCGGAGAACTGGTTCCGCTTACAGTTGTAAAAATGTTCTCTTCCTCAGCCGCAACCGGACTTCTTCTGGATCTCTATAAAGAGTTTGGTACGGATTCTCTGATCGGACTGATCGCATCCATTTCCATGTCCTGTACAGAGACCATCTTTTATACTATGAGTGTCTATTTCATGACCGCAAAGATCAAAAACTCCCGCTACACACTGACTGGAGCGCTGATTGCCACCTTCGCCGGACTTGCAGCCAGCGTGGTCCTGGCTCAATTCATGCTGCAATAGATTGTTTTGCAGGTTTGAATATGGTACACTGATGTTAGACATAAGGAGGTGTTCTGATGGCGAGTATTACTCTTGAAAATCTGAACAAGACATATCCCAACGGATTTGTATCTGTCAAAAATCTTTCTTTGCATATAGAAGACGGAGAGTTTGTTACCTTTTTCGGACCAAGCGGCTGCGGAAAATCCACCATACTTCGCATGATCGGTGGTATGGAGGATATTACATCCGGTGAAATCTATCTCGGAAAAGATCTGCTCAACGATATTCTGCCCCGTGACCGTAGTCTTGCCATGGCGTTTCAGAATTATCAGCTCTATTCTCACTTAAACGTGTATGACAATATCGCGCTTGGACTGCGCCTTCGCAATCTTCCGCGGCAGATTATTGACAGCCGTGTGAAAATGGCAGCACATTTTTTCAATATCACGGACATTCTTGAGAAAAAGATCCGGGTGATCAATGAGGCGCAGAAACAACGCGTTGCACTTGGACGTGCTGTTGTATGCAAACCAAAAGTCCTTCTGGTCGATGAAGATTTTGCCCGACAGAACGAACATCGCAGAAAAGAAATGATGCGTGATATCCGGCGCATCAACAAAGAGCTTGGCATTACAGTCCTCTATGTAACTAACAAGCGGGGAGAAACTGAGATTGCAGGACAAAAAGTAATCTCCATGAGAGACGGAGAGATTGTGGATATCAAAAAAATCTGAATCACATAAGCTCATCGTACAAAAAAGGAACGCAGAAATCTTTCCTGATCCCTGCGTTTCTTTTTTATTTTCTGCTTTCCAGATATTGGTAAATATCCCGCTTGGACACTCCCCTGTCCTTTGCGACAGCTTTCATTGCTGATTTCTTATCCATTCCCTGTTTTGTGTATACTTCCATGTGATCTTCAATGGTCATTTCTTCCCACTGTTTTCTCTCCTCTGCCCGGGCTTCTTCCCGGCTCTTCCCCTCAATCACCAGAACACATTCTCCTTTTGGAGGATTTGCCTCATAATGAGCCACTGCCTCTTCCAAAGTCACTGCAAGAGCTGTCTCATGACGTTTTGTCAACTCCCGGCATACGGTAATCTTCCGGTTTCCAAGCCGCTCCAGAAACAATTTCAGAGTCTTTACAAGACGATGGGGTGCTTCATATACGATCATGGTCCTCGTTTCAGTCTCCATCTCCTTTAAAATCTGTTCCCGCTCTTTTTTATCCGATGGCAAAAATGCTTCAAATGCAAATCGTCTGGTAGACAGCCCGGAAATTGTCAGCGCCGTAATACAGGCTGCTGCCCCCGGAAGAGATGTTACCGAAATTCCGGATTCATAGCACATCTTCACGAGTTCCTCTCCGGGATCCGAAATTCCGGGCGTTCCGGCATCTGTGATCAAAGCGATATTCTGTCCTTCCAACAGCTTTTCTACCAGCTTTCTTCCTTTTTCGTATTTATTGTATTCGTGATAACTGGTCATTGGTGTCTGTATCTCAAAATGATTTAACAGCTTGATACTGTTTCTTGTATCCTCCGCTGCGATCAGATCCACTTCTTTGAGTGTACGGATCACACGAAAAGTCATATCCTCCAGATTTCCGATTGGAGTTGCACACAAATATAACGTTCCTGTCATGCTGTTTCCTTTCTCTCACCCTCACCGGGTATACATAATGATAGGCGGTTCGATCGTTACCCTCGGTTTTCCGCCTCGAAGACCTTCGATCAGCACCATCGTAGGTTCCTTATCAATATAAGGATGCACAAATCGGATCCTCTTCGGTTCGATCTTATATTCACTCATCTTCGTCAGAATCTCTGCCAGACGAAACGGTTTATGTATCATATAAAACCGCCCTTTCCCGTCCGCAAGTAATTGTTTGCTCTCTCGTAAAATATCATCCAGAGTACATAAAATCTCATGCCGTGCGATCGCTTTGGCATCTCCCGGATTCTGCAGACCATGCTGATTCAGCATATACGGTGGATTGGTCACGATCACATCAAAAAAAGTCGGCTTGAATAACGCTGCCGCCTCTTTGATATCTCCCTGCACAATCTCAATTTTTTCCTGCAGATGATTCCACTCTATACTTCTTCGCGCCATATCAGCACTTTCTTTTTGAATCTCAAGTCCGATAAAATGCTCTCCCCGGGTCTTTGCAGACAATAAAATCGGTAAGATCCCAGTTCCGGTTCCCAGATCCAGAACCTTCTCCCCCGGTTTGACCTTGGCAAAATCAGAAAGCATCACCGCATCAATCCCAAAACAAAATCGTTCCGGATCCTGGATGATCTGAAGCCCATTAAGCTGCAGATCATCCAGACGCTCTCCGGATTTTAAATTATTTGTCATCTAATCTTGACGCTCCTTCTCCCTTTTCCAGTTCCGCGAGCTTGCGCATCTCTTCTTTTGAGACCTTCGCTTTTCGCTTACGCGGACGGAATTTTAATTCTTCCGCCTGATATTCCCTGATTTCTTTTTCATCGTTTTCCAGATTTACAACTACTTTCACCAGTTTTCTCAGAACACTTAAGGAATGGACCGTTCCTGTCAATCCATCTGAAGTCGTAACCGTATCTCCTACTGACGGAAGCTGGCTGTTTAATTCTTCATAAGTCTCTTCCTCGTTCGTCAGACAGCACATCAGCCTTCCGCACACTCCGGAAATCTTGGTCGGATTCAGGGACAGATTCTGCTCTTTTGCCATCTTAATGGAAACTGCAGCAAACTCGGACAAATACGTGTGACAGCATAATGGTCTTCCGCAGATTCCGATTCCGCCCCGGATCTTCGTCTCATCTCTTACACCGATCTGACGCAGCTCGATCCGAATGCGAAATACTGCTGCCAGATCTTTTACCAGCTCACGGAAATCGATACGCCCGTCTGCTGTGAAATAAAACAGCACTTTATTGTTGTCAAATGTATATTCCGCATCGATCAGTTTCATCTCCAGACCATGCTTTCTGATCTTTTCCAGACAAATCTGAAATGCTTCCTTTTCTTTCTCTCTATTTTTCTCTTCTGTCTTCTGATCCTGCTCTGTGGCGATCCGAATGACAGACTTCAGCGGCTGTATCACCTCTTGATCTTTTACTTTTCTGGTTCCGATCACAACCTTTCCATACTCTACACCGCGCGCAGTCTCCACAATCACGTGGTCTCCCTGTTTGATCTCAAACTTTCCCGGTGAAAAATAGTAGATTTTTCCGGCTGTCCGAAACCTTACTCCAATCACTTTTGTCATTCTATCAGTTCTCCTTTATTGTCAATAAAAGCAATTCCATCGTCAGTTCAAAATTGACATTTGCTTTTAGTCTGGCCTTTGCCTTTTCAATTCCGTCCAGAATATTCTCGATTCCCTCGTAAGAGCTCTTGCTTGCCCGGTCCTTGATAAATCTGAGCTGATCAGAAAATACGACCTGATCCACATTCTTTGTGGCTTTATAGATCAGCACATCCCGATACCATACCGAGATCACATCCAGATAGTCTGTGATATTCATCTTATAAGAAACCACTCGTTTTACGGCTGCCTCCAGCGCATCCACATCCATGTCATTAATCTCACGCAGCAGATGAACTGCCTCTTCCTTGATCTCATTAAAATGCTCTGATGTCGCAAGCATGATCGCACGTCCCATATTTCCCTGCGCAAACGCCACGCACACATCTGCTTTATAATCCGGAATCTCCATCTGTTCCATCAGATATTTTTTGATCAGCTGATCTTTGATATTTCTCAGCTTCAGCATTACACATCTGGAACGAATCGTGGGAAGAAGAATCTCCGCATTCTCTGTCAAAAGCAGGATCACCGCATAAGCCGGCGGCTCCTCGATCGTCTTCAACAGCGCATTCTGCGCCTGTACACTCATCATATCTGCATCTGGTACAATATAGATCTTATATTTGCTGCTGTATGGCTTGATCACAATATCATTGTTGATCTGCTCTCTGATGTCATCAATACTGATCGTATTTGGTTTTTCGTGTGTCACCCTGATAATATCCGGCTGATTATTAGATGCTGCCTGTTTGCAGGACTGGCACTTTCCGCATGCGTCTCCGTCTTCATCCCGGTTCTGACACTGCAGGCTCATAGCGAACAAATTTGCCAGAAGTCGTTTTCCGGAACCTTTTTCCCCATTCAAAATATATGCATGGGAAACCTTATCTGTTTTTACCGCATTTTCAATATACTGTATTATATTTTTGTGTCCAACCACGTCTTTAAAACTGCTCATATCATCACCTGCTGTCTTTTCTTGAATTCCTTCTGGTTACTGTTTCAGTATAGCATAATTTTGATGTAAGATATACCCAGATTCCTGCAATTGCACAAAAAAAACAGCAGAAGTCTCCTTCCGCCGTCTTTCTTATATTCTGATCCCGGTGTCACCGTCAAACAAGTGCAGTTTATCATTTCTGAGACAAAAAGAAATCCTGTCTCCCCGTCTATATGGTGTGTCTGCATTTGTCCTCAATGCCACATCCTTCCCTTCGTATGTAAAATAAAGATAGGTTTCTGCACCGAGCATTTCATACACCAGAACCTCATGCTCTGTTCCTTCCTCTGTAAGTACCAGATCTTCCGGACGCACACCTACTGTGATCACCTCACCCATATATCCCTTTCGGAAAACTCTTTGGGCATCTCCTTCTGTCAGATTGACCGCAAAATCTCCAATCTGAAGATAGGTTCCATATTCTCCGCCTCTGCAGCATTTCCCCTGAAAGAAATTCATAGGCGGCATTCCGATAAAACCTGCCACAAATGTATTTGCCGGACAGTTGTAAAGTTCTTCCGGTGATGCGACTTGCTGAATCACTCCGTCTTTCATCACTACAATCTTGGTTCCAAGTGTCATCGCCTCTGTCTGATCATGCGTCACATAAATAAACGTCGTTTTCAGCTTCTGGTACAGCCTCAGTATCTCCGCCCTCATCTGTGTTCTTAATTTTGCATCCAGATTGGACAATGGCTCATCCATCAGGAAAATTCTTGGATTCCGTACAATGGCACGTCCCATTGCCACTCTCTGCTTCTGCCCGCCCGAAAGTTCTCCCGGCTTTCTGTCCAGAACCCCTTCGAGCCCAAGAATCTTTGCCGCTTCCTCCACCTTCTGTCTGCGTTCTTTTTTCGGTACCTTTTTCAGCCGGAGGCTATATGCCATATTCTCAAATACGGTCATATGCGGGTACAGTGCATAATTCTGAAACACCATTGCAATATCTCTGTCGCATGACTGTACCTGATTCATCATTTTTCCATCGATCAGAAGCTCCCCGTCGGATATTTCCTCCAATCCTGCGATCATCCGCAGCGTTGTCGATTTTCCACATCCGGAAGGACCTACGAAAATCACAAACTCCTGATCCTTGATCTTAAGATTAAAATCCTGTACCGCAACTACTTTGTCTTCATATTTTTTATATACATGTTTCAACTGAATCTCAGCCACAGCAATGCCTCCTTAATATCTATATCTGTTCCAATAATTGCGGAAGTTCTCCCACAGAATTTAATATATAATCTGCTTCCCCGCAAAAATCTGCTTCCTGACTCACTCCGCTTAAAACACCAATGGCAACTCCCCCGTTTTCTCTTGCAAAACGAATGTCATTATATGTATCTCCAACCACTGCGATTTCCTGCGGCTTCAGTCCGAATTTTTTCTGAAATTCCAGAAACATATCTGCTTCCGGTTTCGGGCGCAGGACACCATCATCCGCTCCCACATAATCAAATTTTTCCAGTACCTCCAGACGTTTCAGACAGTTTTTTGCAGACGGCACAGTATCTGCTGTTGCAAGTCCGATCCAAATGTTTCTCTGTTTCAGCGAATCAAGGACTGCTTTAATGTCCGCTGTTTCCACATACTGTGCCTGACTTTCCGTCACATATTCAGCAAACAGCCGCTCCAGCTGCATCCTCACTTTTCGGCTGTCCAGATAAATCTGCTCCCTTGAAAGTTCATCCGTAATATCCAGAGCAATTTCTGAATAGGACTTATACGCAAGCCCGCCATAAGGATCGATTTCTCCATTCTCGATTCCCATCGCATAAAACACACGTTCCTTCACTTCCTCCGAAAGCTCATTTTCTTTTAAAAACTGTATTACGACCGCTTTTGCCGCACCCAGCCATAAGGAAAAAAAGTCAATCAGAGTTCCATCTTTATCAAATAAAATACCTTTAATCATCTGTTAAACCTTCTGTCTCTCCTTTGATTTCTCCGAAAGTGATCCTCTCCGGCTCTTTCTTTCCTCGGAATACCGGATTTACATATCCCAGAAATTCTTTTTTCTTTGTTCTGACTTCCAGTCTGATCCACTGCCAGGACGTATTTTCCAGAATCAAGTGTGTCCCTACATGATATTTTCCGTTTTCAGATGAACTGACCGGCAGTTCCACATAATTTCCATTCATCACAAGAAATGCTTCCGGTTCTTCTGTCAGTCCCAAAATTTCCGCCCGATATGTAATCTCACACTTCTTTGCAGTGATCTCATCTCCCGGAATACAGTCCTGACCATCTACCTTGATTTTTGGCTCTATTTTGCAGAATCTGGTCACACACAGATGTCCCTGCCTTACTGCATTCATCAGATTTTTCGGACTTAATCCGTCACAAAATACCCATGTTGCGGGATCTCCCACCGCAGACGGAAGGCTTGCCCCTTCATAAAATTCATCCTCCAGATTGTGAGAATCACTTCCTCCCACTCCGAACACACGAATTCCTTCATTCCATACTTGATCCAAAAAACGAATTGCCATATCATTAGATCCCGGTCCATCCGGATACGTCGGATCATTGATGATCTCCATACAGTTGATATCCCGCAGGTCTGTATTTTGAAACTGCCACTTCCAGATGGTCAGAAACGGATGATTGATACTGCGAATCCATCCTTTTTGTTTTGCTTGTGCTATCGTCTGATCCATATACGTATCTATGATCTCTTCTCCGTTATGCTTCACGATCTCCAGAATTTTCTCCGGCATTTCCGTAATTCCAAACAGATTCATGTGTCCTTTATCTGTCGTTACCTCAATTCCGGGAAGCACACAGAGTGAAGTCTTACACCAGCCGGTATGCATCAGATTATGTTCTGTCGGCACATAAAAATCCAAACCGCTTTCCTCTGCTCTTTCAGAAGCATGCCCGATCGTTTCTTTTCCGTCAGACAACCTCGTATGCGTATGAAAATCGCCCATATACCATCCGGATTCCGGACAAAATACGTTCTCCCAACGATAGCTTTTTTCCGAAATATGAAGTCCGTTTTCCACCCAGCATTCTCCGCAGATCGGATCAGAAACCTCATCTTTCCGGTCCGAAACTGTCAGTACAATTTCTCCGGTTTGTTCTCCCAGCTTCTGCGCAACATATTCTGTAAAAATGCCGATTCCGATTTTCCATGTTCCGGGATAAATCTCTCCCGGAACACCTCCTATCGTTGTATCCTTTGTGCTTTTTCCGATTCCCGGGTTCTGCTGCCCATATCCCAGCAGCTTCTGAAACCGAATTTCTTTTTTGGGATCTTCCAGAAACAGGAATGCCATATACTGAAATTCTTCAGGCATTTCTATCATCATCTGAATGTGTTCTGTTCCCTCTGAAATTTCAATCCATTTTTCCTGAATATTTTTTTCTTCTTTTCCGATTTTAAATCTAATCTGATCTCTCATTTTATAATGCATCCAATGCTTCCTGTGCTGTTTTCTGTGCTTCATCCAGAGCTTCCTGTGCAGGTACGTTTTCCAACTCTACCTTATCCGCTGCAATTGACAGGGCATCCAGAATCTTTCCTCCTGTCGGATCCTGAAGAGCCGGTGTTCCGTGAGATGCCTGCTGAAGCGGAACCAGTGCCTGAGGATTTTCTTCTGCATAAGACTTAAACTCTTCTACTTCCTGTGTAGACTCACGTACTGCCACATATCCTGTGCCCATGGACCATTTTGCCTGATTTTCCGGAGTTGTAAAATATTTCATAAACTCATAAACACCTTCTTTTTCTTCATCAGAAGAATTCTGAAGCATCACAAGCTGCAGTGCATCTGCCGTTGGTGCTGAAGGGTTGTCGTTAAATCCAGGCTGTTCCATGGCTCCCACAATGCTAAAGTCCAGATCTGCCTGATCTCCGGAAGAACCTGTATAACCGCCTGCTTTATTCTGCAGAACGTCGTCAATCGTCGTGTACCAGTATTCCCAGCCCTGTCCACCGGAATTTACTTTCATGATCTTGTCATCGTGAATCCATGTACAGAAGCTCTCCCATACCTCTACCCATTCGTCTGAATTGATCATCACTTTTTTCCCATCCTCACTCAGAAGAGAGGCTCCGTTGCTGAGTGCTGCATCAATCAGATTTCCTGAGCCCCACATTGGCTCCCAGCCCACAAAGGAACCATCAGAAGCTGTCATTTTCTCTGCTGCCGCTGCAAGATCCTGCCAGGTCTTGATCGTTGCCGGGTCAATTCCCGCTTTTTCAAATGCCGCTTTATTGTAGTACATCACCTGTGTTGTACCATATGCAGGCAGTGCAAACAATTTTCCGTTCTCATCCTCCCCCTGCTCATAAAATACCGGCAGATAATCATCTTTTTCAAAGGAATCATCTTTTTCTACATACTCATTGATGTCTGCAACCAGATTTTTTTCAGAAAGATTTCTGGATTTATCTGTATCCAGAAGTGCCATGTCCGGAGCTTTCTTTCCTGCAATCCCTGCCTGCAGTTTTTCATAAGTCTCTGTATAATCCGCCTGTGTTGTTGTCTTAACTTCATATTTGTCCTGAGACTCATTGAATGCATCTACAATGTCCTGAAATACATTGACTGCTGTTTTTCCCCCGGAATACCAGAGATCCAACTGAATTTTTCCATCTGCCGTCTTTGTCGTTTCTGCAGCCTTTGCATTGTTTCCACATCCTGTCACCAGGGACATTCCAAGTACACAAACTAATAATGCTGATACAATTCTCTTTTTCATTTTCTTTTTTCTCCTTCATGCATCGTATGTCATTTTTTCTTTGCTTTCTTTATGTAAAAAAGGAATTATCCTTTCATACCCGTATCTCCGCCGATTCCATTGATAAACCACTTTTGCGTAAATGCAAACAGAATCAGAAGCGGCAGTACGATCAATGTACTTCCTGCCATGACCAGGGGCCATTCTGTTCCATAAGCACCGCCTTCTATAAAGAATTTTCTCAATCCCTGTGACACCATCATCTTCTCATCCGCATCTGTGATCAGAGAAGGCCACATATAACTGTTGTAGCAGGTAATAAAGTTCATCAGTCCAAATGTGATGAACGAAGATTTTGTCATCGGACACACGACCCGCCACAAAATCTTCCAGGAGCTTGCCCCGTCGATTCTTGCTGCCTCGATCAGTCCCATTGGAACCTGCATAAATGCCTGTCGAAGCAGAAAGATTCCGAAAATGCTGACACAGTTGGAAATGATCAGCCCTGTAAACGTGTTCAGCAGATTCCAGTTTGCCAGAATAATATAGCTCGGAATATATGTTGCTGCTGTCGGAAGCATATAAGTTCCCATGATGACTGCAAACAACGCTTTCTTGCCTTTAAAATTCATAAAAACAATCGCATAGGCGATCATCGCACCTGTTACGATCTGCAGCGCCAGCGTGATCACTGATACAAACAAACTGTTGCCGACATATCGAAGAAGCGGTGATTCAAAAATGACCTGGTAAAAGTTATGCCACTGGAATTCTGCCGGAAAAAATGAACGGACATCCATAATCTCCGCCTTTGTTTTCAGTGCACTTAAAATCATCCATACAAACGGAAAGATTGTGAAAATACTGAAGATCAGTAAAATCATTCCTTTTCCGAGTTTTTCGATTCCTGTTCTTATCTTCATAATCTGTCCTTCTTTCTAATAATGCACCCATTTTTTCGATGCACCGAACTGTACTGCCGATAATACTACGGTGATTATAATCATCACAATCGCCACCGCAGTTGCCTGCCCCATGTTAAACTCTTCAAATCCAAGCTGATAATACATATACAGCAAGGTTCTTGTGCTTCCGGACGGACCTCCCTGAGTCAGAATCTGAATCTGATCATATGCCTGCAGTGAAGTTACCATCGTAATAATTACCAGGAAAAACGTGGTTGGAGAGATACACGGAATCGTAACATCCCGGAATCTCTGCCAGCTTTTTGCTCCATCCAGCCCGCTTGCCTCGTACAACTCTTTCGGAACCTTTTCCAATGCGGAAAGATAAAAGATCATCGCATATCCGAGACTCTTCCACACAGTCACAATGATCACAGCGAGCATTGCTGTGTCTGAACTTTTAATCCACTGTAATTCGGGGAGATGCAGAAATCTCATTACCGTATTTGCAATTCCCGTATTCGGATCGTAGATCCAGGTCCATACGATCGACACTGCAACAGTCGGCGTGATCCATGGCGAAAACAAAATAAATTTGATGATCCCGCTTCCTTTAAATGCTTTCTGCATCAAAAGAGCCAGCATCAGACCAAGTACGATCGTCGGAATCAGAGTTCCCAATGTAAACACAACTGTGTTCCAAAGTGCATCGTAAAATCTGGCATCCTGAAACAACGAAATAAAATTATCAAAAAATACAAAATTGTAGTCCGGAGTCATATAATCCCAGTCTGTGAAACTAATATAGACAGATCGCAGGATCGGATAAATCCAAAATACGATCAGAGGAATGAATGCCGGCAGAACAAAAAGAGTCACACTGCCCAGTTGCCTGAATTTTACTTTATTCTTCATTTTTTCTATCCTTTCTTATCAACCCGTAAATCCCTGTCATAATTCCTGCCGTTACCGGGAGCGCCAGCCAGATTCCTCTGATATCCCAGACAGCCGGAAGCAAAAACAGACAGATTGGCGAAACTGCCAGGCTTTCTATATAAGTCATAAACACCGCTTTTTTCGTCTGCATGACTGCATTGAGGCAGGATACATTCAATTTTGCCGTTCCCGTTAACAGAAATGCAAATGAACTGATCAGCATCCCCGAAGAAAAATACTGCTTTGACTCTGCTGACAGACCAAACCATCCTCCAATATACGGAATCATACAGATCGTCACTGCTGCCGCCGTGATTCCTAAGATGATTTCTGCGGTGTAAGCGATTTTTTTTACTGCTCTTACCTCTGTCTCCTTTTTCGCACCATGATAAAAACTAATCAGAGGCTGTACACCTTCTCCGATTCCCGTCAGAAAATACTGAACCGGGAATGCAATATAAGAAATAGCCGCATAACACGCCACCGCTGCATTTCCGCCATAACGAAGACACTGCAGATTTGTAAAAATAAGTGCAGCTGTCGGCGCAAGTGATGTTCCAAATGCCGTAATCCCAATCTTGAAAATATCTGCAGCATATTGCCTGTGCCACAACAGTCTCCATTTTCGATAACCTGTTTTCCACAGGATCGCACATCCTGCCATAACTACCACGGCCTGCGCCGTCACCGTTCCAAATGCGGCTCCCCTGATTCCCATATTCAATCGGAACATCAGATAATAGTTCACCAGAATATTGACTGCAAATCCTGCTGCCATGCTGAGCATTGCTCCCAGCGACTGATTCATATTTCTCAAAAGAGGCATGATTCCGGTTCCTGCCACCTGAAGGATACTTCCGGCAATAATGATCGCCGTATACTTGATTGCTTCCGTCTGAACACTTCCCGCAGCTCCCAAAATTTCTAAAAACGGTTTCTGTACCAGAGACAGCAAAATCGTTGCAAGTATACCTGTACCGATCAGAAATGTCATTGTAAGCTCAAACAAATTTTCACATACCTTCTGCTCTCCCCGCCCTCTGTAATGAGAGTACAAAACACTTCCTCCCGTTCCGATTCCAATTCCGAGCGCAGTGATCAGTGCCGGGATCGGCCACGCAATATTAATCGCTGCAAGCCCTGTATCTCCCGCTGCCTTTCCTACAAAAATCCCATCCACAATGCTGTACATTCCTGACATGGTAAACGCCAGTACGGTAGGGAATGCCTCTTTTATTACTTTCTTTAACATCAAACTGTTTCCTTTCTTAATGGCACGTTCGTCATTATAACGTTCCTTTTTTAACATCACTTCAATTGCAAGTTAAACTCTTGTAAAGCAAAAAAAGAGAAACAAACGGCAAATCTGCCCGTCTGCTTCTCTTTTTATCTTTTTCCTGTTTTCTTTTAAAGCGAAGTCATTTCTTCCCGGATCAACTCTGTAATTTCACTCAGACATTTTTCCATCTCCAGATTTTCAAATCTCCTTACAATTCCTGCTCTTTTCAAATTCTCTTCGGAGAAATCCTCTGCATCTGCCAGAAAACGCCTGCACATCTCCGCATATTTGGGGTCCTTCTGCTGTCGTTCCCTGCAAAGCGCTCTCTCCAGCCTCAGCCCGTCCTCTACCTCAATGTAAATCGGAATCAGCTGTTCTTCTCCAAAATACTCCCGCATCCCATAATAAGATTCCAGAGTCCCTATCACAAGATAATCATACTTCTGGAGATCTATCTGCCCGTCATCTGCTGTAAAATATGTCCAGATTCCACACTTTGTATTATAAGAACGTACTTCTATGACACGTTCTTTCTCCTTAAGCTCGTTCAGCCTTTCTTCGTCCACAAAAAAATATTCCACACCATCGGTCTCCCCTTCCCTGATCGGTCGGGTCGTATAAGGAGTAATACGCTTTAACTGCGGCAGTTTTTCTCTTATTTTCTTATAAATCGTATCTTTTCCGGAAGAACTTTTCCCCATAATATAAAAAATTTTACTCATTTATCAACACCTCAATATAGTTTTCCACACTAATTCCTTCCACAGAAAACCCTTTGTTCTGATAATCTACTAACATCGCTGCTGTTTCCTTAGTGATTCGTTCCCCCGGAACGATCAGCGGAATTCCCGGCGGATACAAATACGCATATTCCATAGAAATAAATCCCGCTGACTTCTGCCAGCTCAGGCTCTTTACTGTTTCCATTCTTCGCATTCCTTCTACCTCAAAGCTCGTGAAGACCTGTTCCTGACGGGGCAGATAATATCTTTTCTCTTCCTCTGACTTTTTTTCCAATTCCTCATCAATCTCAAACAAAGCACTGATCAGCCGATCCATTCCTTCTTTTGTATCTCCAATCGAAGTCATGGCAATCACATAAGATCCTGCAGCCATTTCCATCTGCAGATGATATTCTAAAAGCAATCTCTCATATAACATTTTCCCTGTAAACACTCGATTCTCTTTCTTAAGAATCGTATCTTTTACAGACAGCACCAGTTTGGATCTGTCGAATTCTTCTGTCTCCATCAATCTGATATGCTTTAATTTTTTCAACTCTCCCCTTTTGCTTTCCAGATTCTTCACATAAGTCTCAAACAACACATCCCCCTGCTCTGCCACCATCCTCAGACATTCATCCATACTTGCCATCAATACATAAGAAGGACTGCTCGTCTGAAAAATATGCAGATAATTCCGAATCTTCCTTCGATCGATCCGTGTCCCATTCAAGTGAATCAGTGCTGTCTGCGTCAATGCCGGAAGTGTTTTATGCAGACTGTGTATTACAACATCTGCTCCCTTTGTATTTGCATTCTCCGGAAAATAAGGGTGAAATCCAAAGTGTGCTCCGTGTGCCTCATCCACAATCAACGGAATTTTTTTCTGATGTACAATTTCAGAAATCCTCTCAATATCCGACAACACCCCGTCATATGTCGGTGATGTCAATACCACAGCCTGAACCTCCTTATGTTCCTCTAATAACCTCTCAATTTTCTCAGGAGACACAGCCATATTCAGTTCCATTGTCTCATCAAATTCCGGATAAATATATACCGGACGCAATTCATTTAAAAAAACAGCATGATAGACCGACTTATGACAGTTTCTTGCCATTAAAATCTTTCCGCCTTTTTTAGTACATCCCATTACCGCACTTAAAATGCCCGCAGTACTCCCATTAATCAAATAGTGCGTCTCCTCTGCATGATACATGGACGCTGCCCTGACTTCCGCTTCCCTGATGATCTCCTCCGCATGATGAAGATTATCAAATCCTTCAATCTCTGTAATATCAATTCCATATGGTAAATTCGCTTGTGTAACATCCGAATTACGTTTATGCCCAGGCATATGAAACCCATAATAATCCGACTTCCCATATGCTTCTAATTTTTCATATAAGTATTCCATAAATTTTTCTGCAAATGCTTATCCTTCCAATTTATTTCTATCCGTATCACTTGCGCTTTTATTATATCTTCTGTATACCTGTGTTGTAAATTAGATGTTATCCACATCTATTTCCGATTCAAATAAATATTCCAACATATTTCAGACTTTTTCACATATTATGTCTGTGCTGAATCTTTTGCATAGCATAGGTGTAATCAAAATATAAGTTAATATAACAAAAAGAACAAGCAAAATCGCTTGTTCTACAATGAGCGTGCGGGGATTCGAACCCCGGACAACTTGATTAAAAGTCAAGTGCTCTACCAACTGAGCTACACGCCCGTATTCAATTATTTCATTACTCTTGGCAACGAAAATGCCCAGAGCCGGAATCGAACCAGCGACACGAGGATTTTCAGTCCTCTGCTCTACCAACTGAGCTATCTGGGCATAAGACTTAAAAGTCTAAATTGCGGGGGCAGGATTTGAACCTACGACCTTCGGGTTATGAGCCCGACGAGCTTCCAGACTGCTCCACCCCGCGATATTAAATTCTTCTCATAAGAGAAAGCCGATGATCGGACTCGAACCGATAACCTGCTGATTACAAATCAGCTGCTCTGCCAATTGAGCCACATCGGCAACTTAACTGAGTCCTTACGGTACTCAAATGGATGGAGAAGGATTCGAACCTTCGAAGGCGTTGCCAACAGATTTACAGTCTGCCCCCTTTGGCCACTCGGGAATCCATCCTTATTTAATAAGTGGGGCCTACAGGGCTCGAACCTGTGACCCTCTGCTTGTAAGGCAGATGCTCTCCCAGCTGAGCTAAGACCCCATCTTAAACGACCCAGAAGAGACTCGAACTCTCGACCTCCGCCGTGACAGGGCGGCGCTCTAACCAACTGAGCCACTGGGCCATATTGAAGATATATTGTACCTTCAAAACTGCATACAAAGAATTCATCCATTTCCTATCACCTTGCTTGGTTATGCCCTCGACCTATTAGTAACAGTCAGCTCCATGCGTTACCGCACTTCCACCTCTGCCCTATCTACCTCGTCGTCTTCAAGGGGTCTTACTAACTTGACGTTATGGGATATCTCATCTTGAGGGGGGCTTCACGCTTAGATGCCTTCAGCGTTTATCCCGTCCCGGCTT